>Ga0326728_10017996_pt1 | contig 14027 bp, 11 predicted proteins | sample MB3enrmetagenome_FD_207602 | JGI IMG/M metagenome (GOLD analysis project Ga0326728, IMG submission 207602) | Lab enriched peat soil microbial communities from McLean, Ithaca, NY, United States - MB31MN | ecosystem: Environmental > Terrestrial > Soil > Wetlands > Peat | place: USA: New York...
CAGCTATAGCATCAGTGGTATTCCGCCTGGAACATATTCGGCGACGGTTACCGCGATCAACTATGTCACCTTGACCAACACGGTGACAATTCCGCCATCCTCTGTCTATACAAACGACTTTACGCTTTATTCATCCCCCAGTTTGGTTCCCCTACGGGTGTCCTTCCCCCTCGCCAATGTTTCCGCGTCTGATTCAATTGATGCGCCGATTGTTCCGACAAATGATCCGACCCTTCTTTCAGCGGCGGCACCCCTGGGCATGGGTGTGGTCGCCGACGAGGTAACGCCCGTTCTGTTGCAATTCACCGGCGCGGCAACGAATTACACGGTTGAGATTACAGACGACGCGGATTCCGATAATGGCACTCTGGCGGGTCAGTTATCGGTGCTTCAAGGAGGCCAATGGAATTCGACAACCAACCTCACCTCATCCTCTTTTGCTGGCGGATGCACGGCATACATGTATCTTGGGGGACTAACCTGGACCAATTTCTCCGGCACGCCGGCCAATGGTGTGACGGTGACGCTGAATGTGCATGCTGCGGATGATTCTTCTGTTGCGGCCAGCACGAACTTGTTGGTTCGACCGCCGCCGATTGCCCTGGTTCACGGCATTGCAGAGGACAACACAACGTGGGGTCCTGATTTTCTAAGCACTTTGGCAAGTAATTGTCCGCCGGATTTTATTATTCCTGTTCAATATGGAGTGGGTCAGAGCGGACAAAACCCTCAATGGCCCAACGCATACGGTCCTTTTGATGCGCTATCCGTCATGCTTGACGACTCGCTGCAACAGCAGTTTGAAGCGCCATTGCGGGCGCAGTGGGCATTCACGCGTTATGATGTTGTTGGGCATAGCCAGGGAGGGGTGCTGTTGCGAATGCTTTGTCAGACGGACCGCACGCTGACTTTCGCGCCATTTTCCGCCGGCAATGGCCCTGTCGTTTCAGTTAATAACTTTTATCGAGGACGGTTTCGGAGGGTGGTGACAATTGGCTCACCTCAAAATGGGAGTCTTGTATCGTGGTATATCATTAACATGCAGACCACAATTGATTGGAGTCCGATTGTTAATTGGGCCTGGTTTTCAATTCTTTCCATTTGGAATCAACCAAAGTTTGATCCCTTTGGTGCGCAGATTTGTGAAATCAACAATCCATTGTGGCCGGTTGATTCACGCATTAAATTCAACTGCGTCCGCACAACGATAGCTGGAGGGGCGCCGCCTAATTCGAATTTCTTCCAGAACCCCCTGATGTACCAGATCCTGGGTCTATGGTTCCCCAGCGGCTCGGCGGGGAAATCCCGGGGGCAGGTGCTTTTGCCAAACGGGTCTGATGGCGTTGTTGACTACTCCAGCGAGATTGGCGGGTCTAATTCATTTAGCACGACCATAACGGACAATGACATTGCGCACGCTGATATACCACTTTTATTTGGCGTCCCACCCGGCCAAAGCCAGACAACCTCCGCAGAGGTGGCCGGCATGGTTGGCTCGTTGCTGAATGGGCCAACAAACAATTTCGGCGCGTTTCAGATTCCCACTTTGCTTACACCCGCAGATCTGCAAGCATACCGGGCACTGCTGCCATCCACTATTATCGTTAACAATTTGATTCAGTTTTTACCCCAGCCGCTGATTGTTACGACCAACGTAAACCTGACTTTGCAGATCCCAACGAACCTGGCCAATGCGGGTCCAATATCCTGGTCTGTGCAAGTCTTCGGCACAAACGGGATTTCAACGAATGGTGTTTCATTGCAGGTGAATACAAACGATTCAACTCAAGCAACTGTTTCCATCTCCAATGTGGCGCAAGCAAGCGTCGTGCTTTACGCAACTTATGTCGATACGAACGGCGATCTGGTTTTTGCGGCTCCTTTTGTGGTCGCCTCAGACCCCGTCGGCGCTCCATTAAGCGGGATTCAACTGAATCCTTCCTCGGCGACAATGTCCCCTGGCGACACGCTTACCACGAGCATTTGGGGCGATTACACCAACGGGATACAGAGCCTGTTGTTCATTTCTGCCGGCCAGGCAAATTACGTGTCGTCCAATCCAAATGTTGCCGGTGTTGATTCCGACGGAACAATCACCATGAATTCTTTCGGCACAGCAACAATTGCAGCAAGTTACAACGGGTTCACATCCCAGACGGTCATTACTTCACTCACACCTTCGGTTGATAATTTCTCAGGAACCCGGCTCACGAATGGCATTTTTCAATTGAGTTTTTTCGGCACGGTGGGCACGACAAACATCGTCGAAGCTTCGACGAATTTGATCAACTGGGTTCCCATTGCGACATTGCACAACACGAACGGGTTCCTGCAATTTCTGGATGTCTCTGCCACCAATTTTCCGGCCAGGTTTTACCGAATCGAGATTGCGAATATCGGTTCGACAAGCATCTTACCCTTTGTCTGGATTTCCTCTCAAAGCCTTCTGAGCAACGGCGCATTTCAGCTCACGCTGACCGGGACTGCCGGAGTGACGAACATCATTCAAACTTCCACCAACCTGAACACTTGGGCTCCTTTGGCGACGCTTTTGAATACGAACGGGGTCATTTATTTTTTGGATCAGTCGGCAACCAATGCCGGACAGAATTTCTATCGAGTAATGATTCCGCAGTAATTTTGCGCAAGGTGTTGCATCTGTGGCCAAAGCGCTGCTTCCGTTTCGCAAGGCTGGTTCCTTCCGTTCCTTTGTGACAGAGTCAATTAAGGCATCTTTCAGTACCGCACCACCGTAAACGGCCCGTGGAACCAGAGGCCGTTGAAATCGAATTGCAGCCGGGGCGGTTCGGAGCTGAGATTTTTGCCACACAAGAACGCAAACAACACAAAGATTGTTGACAGGATGACTACCCCTTGACCACAGGATTGCGGCGGGGGACGGGGTTTGGCCACAGATAAGCCCAGATCAACACAGATTGTCGGGGTGCGAAAGCGCATGCACTGCCTTTCGCACCGCTGACAGCCTGCGGCAATTACGTGATTGACTGTTTTTAAAAACTCGGGCATGGTGGCTCCCGATGAAACCCAAACAATCGCGATTATGAGTGAAAAAACGCAGAAAAACGAGGGGGTGTCCTTCCTCGGCATAACCGTGGCCTATCCGAGAACCGTGTGGGGAACGCTGCCGTATGCTTTCGTGTGCGCCACGATCGTCCTGGTTGCTTATCTCCTGGCCCCTCATGCGGCGCCAGCGCGCAGACTTTGGTTGCCGGTCGTCGTGGAGAAAGACGGAAGCCAGACGCTCATGGGAGAGTCGCGGCAGATGAGTTTTTGGACGCCGTCGGCCCGGACCAGGGACTACATGACAAAGAACGGCGGCACCGTGCCCGAATCGAGCAGTTGGCAAGCTATCGCCAGCGATGAACCGGTGATACAGTTCGGCACGTTGCTGCACTCCGACCCGGATGTTTTCGGCTTCCGCAGGACCGAAGTGTGGGGACGTGGCCGCAGCGTCTTCAAACCGGGCTGGTGGTGGACGGTCAACGTCACGACCAATTACGCGGTAGCTGAACTGGGGAAGGCTTACCAATCGTTTTGGCATTGCTCTTCGCCGGTGTTCATCGAGGTGGTCGATAACCGGGGGAGCGAACAGTAGCGGGGCGGGTCGAAACTGCCTTCCACCCAAAACAACTCGTTGCTTTCCATTCAAGGAAATCACCAAGATGGGACGGATGGGGCCAATGGGACGGATGAGATGTATGGGAGCAGGGCGGCGTCAGCCGAGCTCCTCTTTGAGGGCCTGCGCTATTTTTTGGTTCCATTGACTGACCAGGCGGGCATCGCGGCCCTCCAGCAGTAATCGTATTTTGGGTTCGGTGCCGGAATAGCGCAAAAATATCCGGCCGCCTTGCGGCTTTAACGCGGCTTCGGCTTGCGCGATCAGACGGCCGATTCCAGGCAGTTCTTCCAGCGGCTTCTTTTCACGCACGACTATGTTGGTCAGCATCTGCGGGAAACGCGTCCAGCAGCCGGCCAGTTCCGACAGGGATTTGTTGGCCGTCTTCATCACGCGCAGGATTTGCAAGGCGGCGATCAGGCCGTCTCCGGTCGTGCTGTAGTCGCGCAAAATAATGTGGCCGCTTTGTTCCCCGCCCACCGTCAAGTCCAGTTTCAGCATCGCCGCCAGCACGTTCTGGTCTCCCACCTTGGCGCGCACCGTTTTTCCACCCGCCGCCTCGATGGCGGCGTCCAATCCGGCGTTGCTCATTACGGTGGCGACGACGGTTTTCTTGGGGAGCGTTCCGCTGGCCAGGCGCTCCAGCGCAAGAATGGCCAGAATATCGTCGCCATCGATCAGCCTTCCCTTTTCGTCGCACAGCAGAATGCGGTCGGCGTCGCCGTCGTGGGCGAGGCCCATATCCGCCTTGTGCTCGCGCACCAGGCGGCAGAGGTGTTCGGGATGCATGGAGCCGCAATCCTTGTTGATGTTCAACCCGTCGGGTTGATTGCCGTGGACAAAGATCTGCGCGCCCAATTCCCGCAGGACGCACGGAGTGGATTTGTAGGCGGCCCCGTGGGCGCAATCGACAACGATGCGGAGGCCATCGAGCGTGAGATGGCGCGGGAAGGAACTTTTGGCGTATTCGATGTAGCGGCCCAGGGCGTCATCAATGCGCACCGCCTTGCCGATTTCCCTGGCGACGGGCCGGATTTTCTCAATCTCCCCGCTGAAGACGAGGCGTTCGATGCGGTTTTCGATCTTTTCATCCAGCTTGTAGCCGTCGGCATGGAAGAATTTGATTCCGTTGTCAGCGTAGGGATTGTGGGAGGCGGTGATGACGATGCCGGCATCGGCGCGCAAACTTCGGGTGACGTAGGCCACGCCCGGCGTGGGCAGAGGGCCGATGAGCAAGACGTCCACGCCCATCGAGAGGACGCCGGAGGTGAGGGCGTTTTCCAACATGTAGCCGGAGAGCCGGGTGTCCTTGCCGATGACGATTTTGTGTTTGCCGTGCCCGCGCGATTCGGATTCCAGGTTTTTAAAGACGTGCGCCGCCGCCTGGCCCAGTTTCAGCGCCGTTTCGGCCGTGACCGGCTCGACGTTGGCGGTGCCGCGGACGCCGTCGGTGCCAAAAATCTTCTTATTACGACTCATGTTTTCAACCGGGAAAATGGCGGGGGAGGCTCAAAATGACAAGGCAAATGGTAGGGTAACACCCCATAGCGAAGAATCGGCGCATCCCTTTAGATTGACGAAGCGACCGGCGTGATCAACAAGATGACGCGGTTTTAGAGGCTGTTCACTGAAACAGGAGAATTGGAGATTCAATATTATATTCTATGAAAACAAAAACAATAATGCTTGGTTTGATGTTGTCGGGTGTGGCCAGCGCGGCGCTGGCTATCGAGCCGGCGGATTTGGACAACCGAATCCGCACGCTGACGGATAAGTTCGAGGCTTTCCAACACCGGCCGGATAATGGCATCCCGTCCGAAACTCTGCGCAGGGCGCAAGGCATCATTCTGCTCGATACCGCCAAGGGCGGCCTGGTCGTCGGTTATCAAGGCGGCAGTGGCGTGGCCATGGTGAAGGATGCGAAGCAGAAGAAGTGGAGTCCGGCGGCGTTTTTGAAGGTGAATCAGGCCAGCCTGGGATTGCAAGTTGGTGGAGAAGAGAGTTTCTATATCATTCTCCTCATGACGACCAACTCCACATGGAGATTGATTGATCCAAAGATCGAGTTTGGCGCTGGAGCGGGTGGAACGGTCGGCGACAGCACCGGCGGAGTGGCCACCAAGGCGCCTTCCGAACAAGAGATGCTCGTTTACAAGGACCGCGTGGGACTTTATGGCGGCGCGATCGTTAAAGGCGGGGGCATTTCGTTCGATGGCGAGGCGAATCGCATCTATTACGGGCAAGACCTGAGCATGAGGGATATTTTGTTCGGCCACAAAGTCCAGCCCAGCGCGACTGCTGCCCACCTGGCCGGCGAGATTCATTCGTATGCACACAAATAAATGACCCAGTGACGAAAACCTGGCCGACGTTGACCTGGTCATTCGAACTTCGTCATTATTTCGTCATTCGTGGTTCGACATTCGTCATTTTTTGTCTGGCGTTATCGTGAGACCTGTTCAACAGCCACCGTCGCGGGGCTGATGGCCAGCACGTTGATTTCAGGCGGAGCGTCGGCATGCAGTTCCGCCGACGCGCTTTGCCTGGAGCGAAACTTTGTCAAATCGACATAGACCCTGATGCCCTTGCGCAGGGCGGCTTTTTCGCCCACGGCGAACACCACGACTTCGTTGGGGGTGATTTTGAAAACACGCGCATCGCCCGGCGGCACAACGATCGCCACGGGAACTGTGATGTTGTTGATGTTGAGCTGGCTGATGGATAATTCGTTGCGGATGCCATAATGAATGCCCAGCCAAATGACCGCGGCCAGGGCGACGGAGAAAAATTTAAGCCAGAAATTGCGCAGAATGAGGTCGGGCAGGCTCATGTTTATTTGGGGGCCGCGCTCGCCACCGCGGGGCCGGTTTTGGCCGGCCCATGCGCGGGATGAAACAAGCTGAGAATTTTATGCTGCTTGCCGGGGTTGATCAGAACCGAAGTCAGGAAGGCGCGCAATTGCTCCGCCGTGACCCCCCGCACCAACTGGCCCTTGTAAGCATGGGAAATCGAGCCGGTCTCTTCCGAAACCACCACCACGACCGCGTCCGTTTCTTCGGCCAATCCGATGGCCGCGCGATGGCGCGTGCCCAGGGAGGGGTTGAGGTCCTGGCGTTGGGAGAGCGGGAAAATGCAGGCGGCGAAGGCGATGCGGTCTCCTTTGATGATGACGCCGCCGTCGTGTATGGCGTTGTTGGGGAAGAAAATGGTTTCCAACATTTCCGGCGTGGCCTCGCAATCCACCGGGAGGCCGGATTCAGTGGCTTCCTGCAAATTGATGGATTGCTCGATGGCGATGAGGGCGCCGATGCGCACTTCGGCCAGGCGCTCGACGGTTTGGATGATGACCTCGATGTTTTCCCGTTGTTCGTGGCTGGTGGCGAAGAGGGGATGGGTTCCCAATTCAGCCAGAATCCGGCGCAGTTCGGGCTGGAAAATAATCAAGACGGCCACCGCCGCAAAGGCGACGAAGGAACGGAGCAGCCAGCTCAGCACTTCCAAATGGAGCAGGAAGGCCACGACGGTCAGGCCCAGGACCAACAGGACAAAGCCGTAAACGACCGGCGCACCCCGCGTGCCGCGCACGAATTTGAAGCTGTAGTAAATGCCCACCGCCAGAATGGCAATCTCCAGGACCGGCCGCCAGCCCTCATGCACCATGTGTATTATGTTCGGCATTCGTTTGCTGTTCCATCAGCGCTTCGGTCATCCGCAACGCCCCGCGCGTCGCCGCGACATCATGACACCGGATGATGTGCGCTCCATTTTCCACCGCCCAACACGCGCAAGCCAGCGACGGGGCGAGGCGGTCCTTTGCGCCGGCCCATCGTCCCATAAAAGATTTGCGGGAGGCGCCCAATAATAGCGGGCGCTCCCATTTTGTAAAGTGGCGCAGTTCCCCAAGCAACCGCAAATTGTCCTCCTGCCGTTTGCCAAACCCGATTCCCACGTCGAGCACCACTTGCTCGCTATTGACACCGCAGCCCTGCAAACGACTCAATCGCTCTCCAAAAAAGTCGTTGATCTCCCTTGTGACGTCGGCATAGGAGGGGTTGATCTGCATGGTTTGGGGCGAGCCTTGCATGTGCATGGCCACGTAGCCCGCGCCGCTTTCCGCCGCCACGCGCCACATCTGCTCATCGCTGCGGTTGGCCCCGATATCGTTGATGACGCTGGCGCCAGCCCGCAAAGCCTCCCGCGCCACCGCGGCTTTGACCGTGTCAATGGAGATGGGGATCGAGAGCCGGCCCGCCAGTTGTTCGATCACCGGGATGACACGCTTCAATTCTTCCGTCTCCGTCACCGGCGCCGCTCCGGGGCGCGAGGATTCCCCACCCACGTCAATCATATCCGCCCCTTCACCCGCCAATTGCAGCGCGTGGCTGACGGCGGCGGAGGCGGTGGCAAACCGGCCCCCGTCGTAAAACGAATCGGGCGTCACGTTGACGATGCCCATGAGCAGGGCGGGGCGGGGGAAGACGAATTCAAATTGTCGCGCGCGCAGGATCATGTTTGTTTTCCGTCCTAATCCTAATCTTAATCTTAATCCTAATCTCTTAGGATTAAGCCCGGCTGCGCGAAAGAGAAGGAGATTAGGATTAGGATTACGATTAAGATTAGGAGCCGGAAACTGCTAATCTTAATCGGTCTTTTCCCCGGCTCTCCCCCGCTGTTCCACTATTTGGCGGCTTCGTAGTTTTTCCCGGCCTCGGACCAATTGATCACATTCCAAAAGGCCTTCAAGTAATCCGCGCGCCGGTTCTGGTATTTCAAATAGTAGGCGTGTTCCCAAACATCGACGCCAAAGACCGGTTTGCCTTCGCACCCGGCAATCGCCTTGCCCATCAGGGGGCTGTCCTGATTGGCCGTCGAGACAACTTCCAGTTTTCCCTTGTTCACCACCAGCCACGCCCAGCCGCTGCCAAAGCGGGCCAATCCCGCCTTCTCGATCTCGTCTTTCAAGTTGTCAAAACTGCCGAAGGCCGAAGTGATGGCGTCGGCCAATGTCCCGGTGGGCGCGCCGCCGGCATTGGGACCGAGGAGTTTCCAGAACATGGAATGATTGGCGTGGCCGCCGCCGTTGTTGCGCACTGCGGTGCGAATGTCGGACGGGACCGGCTTCAGGCTGCCAATAAGCTGTTCAACGCTTTTCGATTCCAGATCGGCTTTGCCGGCGACCGCCTTGTTCAGGTTGGCGACATAAGCCGCGTGGTGTTTGTCGTGATGAATTTCCATGGTGAGCGCGTCGAACCAGGGTTCGAGCGCCTCCTTGGGGTACGGAAGAGGAGGGAGTTCGTATGCCATAATTTTTGCGTGTTAATTTTCCTGTTAATTTTCAATTTTATTGAGGCCGGCACATCGGCCAACGACTCTGCAACAATAGCAAACGATCCGCCCGAACACAAGCGGCCTCGTTTAGCATTCTTCAGAGCAGCGTTCAAGCCGCCTTATCCAAGGCCACAGAAACGCGCAAGCCCAGCGGCTTCAAAATTTCCTGCAATGTTTCCAAAGTCGGATTGCCGCCTTTTGAGAGAATCTTGTAGAGGCTGGGCCGTTTGAGTCCAACGCGACCAGCCAGATTGCCCACGCCGCCGCCCGCCTCGACGACGTCTTTGAGCGCAATCAGAAAAGCCGCGCTGTCCTTTTCCGCCAGCACCCGCGCGAGATATTCCGCGGCATAACGCGGGTCTTCCAGCCGTTTCAGCAAATTGTCCTTGTAATTTTTAAGGCGCATGTTTTGTAAATTGTTGCCACAGTTGTTGCGCACGGCGGATGTCGCGCCGCTGGCCGTGTTTGTCGCCGCCACCGAGGAGAACGACGATTTTTTGACCGTGCAGTCCATAATAAACACGAAGCCCAGGGCCAAACGAAATTCGCAATTCAAACACGCCACCGCCCACGGATTTGCAATCGCCGAAATTTCCAGCGCGCACGCGGGTCAAACGCGCATCCACAGTCGCCTGCATTCGCAGGTCGCGAAGGGAATCAAACCACTCGTCAAACGGGACGAGTCCGTTTTGAAGCTCCAGCTTCTTGATTTCCTTCTCAATCATTTTAAGTGTAATCTATAGGAGACAACTTTGTCAACCCGTTTATCAATTAAATTCGCCTTTAGCGGGCCAGCGCCACAAAGTTTTTCAGCAAGCGCAAGCCCGTCTCCTGGCTTTTTTCCGGGTGAAATTGCGTCGCATATACGTTCCCGCGCCAGACCGATGAGGCGAAGGGCGCGCCATAAGTCGTTTCCGTCGCGATGATCGCGGCGTCGGCGGGTTGGGGAAAATAACTGTGGACAAAATACACGTAACTGCCGGGACGTATCCCCTGATAAATCGGACAGTCCGGCTTGAGGATGTTGAGCTGGTTCCAGCCAATTTGCGGGATTTTGAGGCCGGCCTGGTCCGGGAACCGCACCACTTTTCCTGCAAAAACGCCCAAGCCCGCCGCGCAACTGTTGAATTCTTCGCTGCGTTCGAACAGGGCCTGGCAGCCCACGCATATTCCCAGAAACGGCCGCCCGCTCCGAGTGTAATCCCGGATCGCTCCCAGCAGTTCCTGCTTTTGCATGGCATTGACGCAATCGTCGAATGCCCCCACGCCCGGCAGCACCACGCCGGCGGCCTCTTTCAATTCTTCGGGCCGCCGCACCACGCGCACGTCGGCGCCCACTTTGAGCAAGGCCTTCTGCGCGCTGCGCAAATTACCCGAATCATAGTCAATCAAGGCAATCATTCGATTGGGATTAAGATTAAGATTAAGATTAGGATTAGGAAAGCTGCAACTCTTGTTCGGTTCGCAATCGGAGCTGGCCGCAGGCGGCCTCGATGTCATGCCCCTTTTCGCGGCGCAGCGTGGCCGCAACATTCTCCTTCTCCAGCGCGGCCAGAAAGGCGTTCTGCGCCTGTTCATCCGGACGGCTCCAGGGCAAGCCTTCGACCTTGTTGTAAGGGATCAGGTTGACTTTGGCACGCAGGCGCCGGGCCAGTTTCGCCAGGGGTGCGATTTGGTCCAAACCGTCATTGACCCCGGCGATGAGGATGTATTCGAGAGTGATCATGCGGCCTTTTTTTTTCTGATAATACTCGCAGGCGGCGGCGAGGGCGTCCAGCGGGTACTTGGTATTGACAGGCATGATTTTGCCGCGTGTTTCGTCCGTGGCCCCGTGCAGGGAGACGGCCAGCCGGAACTGGAACGGCTCCTCCGCCAGCCGCCGGATTTGCGGGGCCAGGCCGCTGGTCGAGACGGTAATCCTGCGCGCTCCGATTTTTGCGCCCCAGGGGGCGTTGAGGATTTTCAGCGCTTTGAGCAGATTATCGTAATTGGCCAGGGGTTCGCCCATGCCCATGATGACCAGATTGTCAATCAACCGGCCATCCCGGTACGGCCCCTCGCATCGTTCCACGGCCAGGACCTGGTTGACGATTTCGTCCGGCTGCAAGTTGCGTTTCCAACCCTCCAGGCCGCTGGCGCAGAATTTGCAGCCGTAAGCGCAGCCGACCTGCGTGGAAACGCACAACGTATGCCGGTCGCTCGCCTCGCCGAACAAGCCGTCGGACTCCGGGATCAGGACGCTTTCGATCAAAGCGCCATCGGCCAGGCGCCACAGGAATTTTTCCGTCGTATCGCGCGAACCTTGTTTGCGCGCCAGGACGGGGAAACTCATCGCGTAAGTTTGTTGCAACAGAACGCGCAGCGCTTTGGGCAGGTTGCTCATCTGGTCCCAACTTTCGACCCGATGCGCATAGAGCCACTGCAACAATTGGGCCAGGCGATAAACCGGCTGATCCCAAAGAATAAATTGGTTTTGCAAATCCTCCTGCGTTTGGGAGCGAATATCCACCATCATGCCGGCAATGTAATTCGACACAGGCTACTGATGCAAGGGGAGTCCCGCCTCGTAGCGTTTCAAGTCAACGTTTAGCTGCCCCGCCAAATCTTGCCGTCCCGCAGCCTGGGCCAACTCAATGGCCTTTTGCGCGCTCCGCACGGCGTCATCAAACCGGCCGGCCTCGGCGAAGGCGGCGGCGAGGGTGCGGAGCATGACCGGGTTTTTTCCGCCGGCAAGCTCATTGGCCCTTTGGGCCAGTTGCACCGCCTTGTCGCCGTTGCGCAGCGACGCCTTTGGACAGGTGGCCAGCAACCACGCCAGATTGTTTTGGACATCTGGATCGGCAGGCGCCAATTGCAATGCCTTCTGAGAATGGGCGATCGCTTCGTCCACTCTTCCCCTTTGCAGAAGAAGGTGGCCGAGGTTGTTGTGGGCCAACGCAAATGCGGGTTGGATTTTCAGCGCCTGCTGGTATTGGGTGATGGCGTTGTCCACACTTCCCTTTTGTAAAAAGGCGTTGCCCAGGTTGAGGCAGGCGTTCGCATGGTCTGGATTGATATGCAGAGCCTTTTGGAAATGGGTAATGGCTTCGTCCACGCTTCCCTTTTGCAGAAGAGCATTGCCCAGGTTGTAGTGCGCGTCCGCGTAGTTTGGATTGATATGCAGAGCCTTTTGGAAATGGGTAATGGCTTCGTCCACCCGGCCTATTTGCCGAAGGGCGATGGCCAGGTTGTTGCAGGCTTCGGCGTAGTCTGGATTGATTTGCAGAGCCATTTGGTAATCAGCGATCGCGTCGTCCACTCGGCCCTCTTGCAGAAGAGCATTGCCCAGGTTGTAGTGCGCTTCGGCGTAGTCTGGATTGATTTGCAGCGCCTTTTGGTAATCGGCGACCGCGTCGGCGACCCTTCCTTGTTGCAGAAAAGCGTTGCCCAGGTTGTTGTGTGCCTCCGCGTAGTTGGGATTGATATGCAAAGCCTGTTGGTAATGGGTGATGGCGTCGTCCACTCTTCCCTTTTGGTAGAGAGCGAGGCCGAGGTTGTTCTGTGCTTCCACGTAGTTGGGCGCGAATTGCAACGACTCTTGGTAATGGGTGATGGCTTGGTCCATTCTGCCCTCTTGGCGAAGAGCGTTGCCGAGGTTGAAGTAGGCCATGTAGTTGTCTGTAGTGCAGGCGAGCGTGTGGTTCCACAAGATTTCGTCGCTTTTCCAATATGCGGTCTGTGTCCAGGCGCAGACCATCAATGCAGCAATCAGGGCAGCCATCAATCCACCCAGCACCGCCCGCCGATGTTTCCACCCCGCGCTCCAATCCCCCACCGCCCATGTTCCCGCCAGAACCAGCCCGATGCCCGGCAAATAGGTGTAGCGATCCGCATGGGCATAGTACGAGATTTGAACAAATCCAATCGTCGGAACCAGCATGCCCAGATACCAGAGCCAGCCCACCAGCAGGTACGGGCGCTTTTTCCAGCAAGCCAGCATAACCATGGAAATGGCCGCCAGCAGGACGAAGGCCAGGGCCACCTTCCAGAAGGGCAGACCGTTTGGCGGGTTGATATAAGGGATGGCCAATCCCGCCGGAAAAACCGTTTGCCGCAGGTAAACTCCATAAGAAACCACGGCATTTCCGACGCGTTCAAGAAACGAGAGCCGGACTGAGCCAGTCACTTTTTCCGGCACAAGAACCGTCGCCACGCATGACCCCAGCGAAAGCAAAAACAACGGAATCTTCTCCTTCACCAATCCCCCAAAAAGCGCCATGCGTCCCATCCGATTGAGCGGCCACCAGTCCAGCAACAGCAACACAAACGGCAGGGTCACCAGCGTGTTCTTGCTTAAAAGTCCGAAGGCATAGGCCAGCACCACTGCCGTGTAGCGCCAGCGCGTGGGCTGGCGCGCGTAACGCCCATAAGCCCACAGCGTCAGCATGAAGAAGACCCCGCTCAGCACGTCCTTGCGTTCCGCAATCCAGGCCACCGACTCCACCCGCAGCGGATGAATGGCAAACACCGCCGCCACGAATGCGCTGCGCCACAAGCTCCCCGTCATTTCTCTCAACGCCAGAAACAAAAGCACCGCTGCCAGCGCGTGCAGCGCGACGTTGGTCAAATGATGACCGCCCGCCCACAGGCCATAGGCCTGGCAGTCGGCCATGTGGGACAGCCATGTCAATGGATGCCAGTGACCGATTCCTCCATAGGTCAACGCCCAGAGGATTCCCTTCAGGGTCAACCCCTTTTCCACCATCGGGTTATGAGACACATAGTCTGGGTCATCGTAATTGACGAATCCGAAACCCGTCGTCTGTCCGAAAACAGCGAACGTGATCGCGGCCAGCACCAGGCAAAGCCCCGGCACCAGCCAGCGTCGATCCCGGCCCGTGCCGATGGGGACTTTTAGCGGAGGTTGTTGGCCGATCATATTTTGGGGGACTTCGCAGTTAATGTGTTTGTTCAGGGCTATGGAATGGGATGCCTGCCTGATAGAGTTTCAACTGTGCTTGTAATTGCCCGGCCAGCCCCGTATTGGATTGCGCCTCGGCCAGGTGCAAAGCGTGTTGCGCCG
>Ga0326728_10017998_pt1 | contig 14026 bp, 9 predicted proteins | sample MB3enrmetagenome_FD_207602 | JGI IMG/M metagenome (GOLD analysis project Ga0326728, IMG submission 207602) | Lab enriched peat soil microbial communities from McLean, Ithaca, NY, United States - MB31MN | ecosystem: Environmental > Terrestrial > Soil > Wetlands > Peat | place: USA: New York...
AGCAGATCAGTCAGGAATTCCCATTCCTCTTCGAGCAGATTCACATTGTTCATGCCTCTTCATACCACGGCGGTCACTCGACTGGCAATACTTAAGTTAGCGCCTATGGGGGACTGCCCGCCCTACCAGCCGAACACCGACACCTTGCAAAATAGTGAAAATTCTCCCTTGACACTGTTACCTGAGTAATGTTACCGTGGTAACTATTATGACCAATCCAAGGATCCACCGCCTCGGCGACCTTCAGCTCAAAATCATGAAGGCGCTCTGGGACGCCTCCGAAGCCACCGTCGCCCAAGTCCGCCAGACCGTCTCGCCCGACGCCCGTCTCGCCCACTCCACCATCGCCACCATGCTCCGCAAAATGGAGGCCCGCGGCCTGATCAAACATCGCCTGCTCGAACGCAAGTTCCTCTACCGCCCCCTCGTCAAGGAGGACGAGGTGGCGCGCAAAATGTCCGAACATTTCATCGAGGGCCTTTTCGAAGGCAGCCTTGCCGACATGGTCAGCCACCTGCTCAAGTCCCAGGACATCAGCCGCCAGGAATTGGAGCGGCTGGAAAAACTCATCGCGGAACAAAAAAGAAAATTATGATCACGCCGGATTTGCCCTTTTGGACGCGCCTCATCATCCGCATCGCGGTGGAGGCCGCTTGTGTCGTGGGGGCTGCCCTGCTGGTGGAACGGCTTATCCGCCCGGCGTTTTGGCGGCGCGCCTTGTGGCAAGCCGCGGTCATAAGCCTCCTGCTTCTGACCGCCTCCGAACTGAGCGGTTTTGGCCGCGGCCTGGCCTCCTTCCTCTTCGGCCACGCGCGCCCGGAACAAAAAATCGCCGTCTGGACCAGTCCGGTGGAAAGCACACCATTGCCAATTCCATCCCCGCCCCCCTCGCTGCCGCCTTCCTTTGCGCCCGATCCGATCACCGTGCAGGCAGCCGTGGTCAAACCTGAAATCGTCCGCCCGGTTTGGTGGCCTGGCCTCCTTTGGCTGGCGGGCGGATTGGCCGTTCTTGGTCGTGTGGCGGCGGCGCAAATCCTCTTCATTTCCCTTCGCCGCCGCCGGCCCGTTGTCATCCAAACCGATTTGAATGACCGCGTCCGCGCGATCCTGCAACGCCTGGCCTTCCGCCGAAAAATCCGCCTGCTCCAATCCCCCGCCCTGGCCGGCCCGATAGCCTTTGGCCTTCTCCGGCCCAGCGTCGCTTTGCCCGTGGATTTCGCCGCCAAATTCAGCCGCGCCGAACAAGACGCCATACTGGCGCATGAACTGGCTCATTTGGCGGCGCGCGATCCCCTCTGGTATTTGCTGGCGGACGTGAGCAGCGCCGCGTTATGGTGGCAACCGCAGGCTTGGTGGGCGCGGCACTGCCTCCATCGCGCCAGCGAACTGGCCGCCGACGAAGCCGCCGCGCTTTTCCCGCAAGGCCCCGCCGCCCTCGCCGAATGCCTCGTGATTTTGGGCAGGCAAATGACTCAATTCCCCGCTGCGGGCCGGATGGGTGTCGAAGGCGGCGGTTTTCGTTCCAATCTGGCCGAGCGCGTGCAACGCCTGCTCCGCCTGGCGGACGCCGCGCGGCGACCTTCCTACGGCTGGCGCGCTCATGCCGCAAAATTAGGCGCGATCATCACCATTTCCGCCGCCGCCATCGCCCTGTCCGGCTGCCTGCAAAGCCGCGACGCCGAGAAGCAGCCAACCTTGCAGGCCAACCTGAGCCAATCCTGGGCCACTTCGCCGGTCTCAACCGTCTGGCATTCCGCCCTTCCGCCCAGAAAACCCGCACCGCCGCCTCTGTCAAAACCGATTGCCACGCTGCCGGTTAAACTTGAGATGGGGACCAGCGAAGCAGCCCAACCGGCCAGTCCACCGATCCCTAACGCCTTTCCCGCAACCAGCACAACCGATCTCGCGCCGCCGGCTACGCCTGTCCATCTGGATATTCCACAGAAAGACAGCGTCGAAATCAGACTTTTTGTTCTCAAAAACGCCGATTGCAACGACGTAGCCAAGGGACTGCTCGCCCTTTTCCCAGATCCAAACCGCCCGGCCAACCAGCAGAATCAAAACGGAGCCCGGGGCGGTGCTCTGAAGAAGCTAGTCGCTGTCAATGCCGTGCCTGATCCGCGCACCCGATCGGTCTTGGTCACGGCCTCCAAAGATACCATGGATCAAATCGGGAAAATAATTGATGAATTGGACGACGACCATGGTACCATTTATATCTACCGTCGAGACGGCACTAACCTCTCACCCATTCTTGTTCATCCTGCAGAAAAGTTCAACAAGGCTCCGCCGCAAGTCCAGATTGACGCCAAATTCCAGCCGGCCCAGCAGGAGACGGCTTCGCTGGGCATGGGCATATTCCACGTTGAGCCTACGTCCTTCCTGCCAATCATGCGGCATCTGTTGCCGAACGGCGTTGATGCGCCAGCCAACATCATGCTCAAACGATATCTTGAGGGCGTAGGAATTAACTTGACAAATGATGGCTCGTTCACCTTGATCAACCCGCGCACGGGCGACATTTTGGCCCGGGCGACGATGCGGAATCTCGATTCGATGGCCCAGGCCATAGAATTGCTCAACAAAACTCCGCCGGTGGATTCGGTGGATCGGGCCAATGAACTCGTCAACAAATTTCGAACCACCGGCTCAATTTTCCTCGATAAACAGCCGGAGAGGGTTGCGCGCCAAACGGGACACGAAATCCGGGTATTTCATGTGGGCGCCAGTACTTTCTTCCAAGGATTGCAGGAAGTATTTCCGCAAGTCTTCCCTCGACCGGCGGGCGCCAACGTGGCCACGGATGGTCTCCGTATTCTCACAGGAACGAACAGCGCTTCGCGGTATAACTCCTTGTTGACTCAATGTTTTGCCAGTATCGGCACTGATTTGACCAACAATGGCGCAGCCGTTTTTTTCGACCAGCGCACCGGCGACATTCTGGTGCGGGCGACCGTGCGGGATCTGGAAACGGTGGAACGGGTTCTGGAACTGCTCAACAAAGCTCCCCCGCAAGTGCAGATTGACGCCAAATTTGTCTTGTTGAAGCAAAATGACGCCAAGGGGATTGTCTTTCAGACGTTTCTGGGAAACTCCACCATGAGCAATGGCCCCACTGGAGCAGATGCGGGAAAGGCATCTTCGGCCACAGCGCTTTCCGGCACGGCGCCTTCTTTCACAGGGCCCCACACCTTCGCCAATCCAACGGGCGTCTTCCCCGGCGAGGGTCCGTCCGGTTCGAATCCGGGCCAGCTCGCCCCGGCCGCCTCGAACGGCAGTCTCACCGGCGCTGCTTTGCGCACGGTCGCCCCGAATGCCCCAATATCCGCCCCATCGCTCGCCACGCTGGGCGCCGTCACCGGCATTATGACTGACCCGCAGTTCCGCGTTTTCATCCAAGCCATTGAACAACGCGACGGAGCGGACATCCTCTCCCTGCCCAGAATAACGAGCTTGAGCGGACGACAAGCGCGTGTGTCTGTGACTGACCTCGTGGATAGAAGCAACGGCGTCCGAACCACCGCCATCCGCTTGGGATCAAACGCCCCCGCACCCGCCAACGCCACCAACACATTCGAGGAAGGCCCGGTGCTGGACGTTATCCCCACCGTCAACGCCGATGGCTTTACTATCCACTTGGTCCTGAATGCCACCCTGCGGGAATTCCTCGGTTACGACATGCCGGCGCAAATTGCGTCCCAATCCAATGCGGTCTCCAGCCTTCCAACGGGAGTTCCCACCAACGCTCCTCTGCCATTGCCCCGATACCGTGTCAGACAGGTGTTTGATTCTGGGGCGGTTCCCACCAACGCCTCTCCGCCGGTGCCCCGTTACCGCAATTTTTCGCGAGCCGCCGCGGTAAATGTCTGGGATGGGCAAACGGTTCTCCTGGGCGGATTCATGCCGGAACTCGACCCCGGCCAGCCGCCGTCCACCAACACCCAGAGCGAGAACGTGATGGTCTTCATTACTGCAACCATCGTTGATCCCGCCGGCAACCGGGTTCATACAGACGATGAAATGCCGTTCGCCAAAGAGTCCGTCCCGCCCCAACCACAAGGCACCAACGCCGCAAAATAGCGATGCGTCCGTCTTGGTTGGTAGGTGGCGCCATAGCTCCCATCCCTCCCATCCCTCCCATTCCCCAATAAGGATGCCTCAGCCTTGGCTGGCAGGGCGCGCACTCCGTGCGCGCCGCAGCGGCCCTGCGCCGATTTCGAGCCACAGGCTCGACGCTACAACGACCAACCCTCAATTGGCCGGCAGGACGCGCAGCTTGATGTCGCGGAACGACACCGCGCTGCCGTGCTCCTGCAACAGAATGTGGCCGTCCGCCCACTCGCCGAAGCCGGGGATGTTCTTGAACTTGCTCAGGGCCACGGCGGCGCGGAACGCCGGCGAGCCGCGGTCGTATTCCAGGATCTTCTCCCCATTGAGCCAATGCTCCACATGCTGGCCGCGCGAGACAATCCGGGCGTGGTTCCATTCCCCCACCGGGTTGGGATGCTTGTTCGGCCCGGCCGGGACCAGGTCGTAAAGCGCGCCGAGCTTGCGGTCGCCGTCCCGGCCCAGCTTGGCGTCGGGATGGCGCTCGTCGTCGAGGATTTGGTATTCCAGCCCGATGGCGGAGCCATTGGTGGCCCGGTTCCCCTGGCCGGTCACCGGGTCCAAATTGGGCTGGACGAAAATCTTGATGCCGCTGTTGCAGCCGGGGGTGGTTCTAAAGTCGGCTGTCAACTCGAAATTTGAAAAGCGCTCGCGCGTGATGATGTCGCCGCCCGCCTGGGCCTCGCCGTTGCCGCTGGAAACGACGCTGAATTCGCCATCCTTGATCACCCAGCTCTTGTCCGGGAAAAAATCCCCCTTGGGGCTGCGCCAGCCGGCGGTGGTTGCGCCGTCCCACAGCAACCGCCAGCCCTCGGCCTTCTCCTGCGCGGAGAGGGTGTTGTGGGAGGCGGGCGTCAGGGCGCCGCCAGCCGAGGCGCGGGAGGCGGCGAGGACGGCGGACAGGCCCGCCACGGCGGCCAGCCCCAAGACGGCCACCCGGTTGAAAAGCGCGGAGCAATGGACGTTGAATTTCATAAGCGCGCATTTTGCCCGCATGATATGGAGAAGACAAGCTGAACCTTCCGCATGGGGCGCATTTGACATTTTTGGGTTCTCTTTCTTAATCGTAATCTTAATCCTGCTCTTAATCCGAATTCGGGAGGGCGATGAGATTATGATTAAGATTAGGAGCAAGATTAAGGGGGGGAACCAAAAAACCTGACATGCATCCCTCCGCATGATAAGCCCTGCAAATAAGCATATCCGCATTGAAAGCCGCAATGCGGATATGCTTATTTTAGCAACGCAGACAGGCGTGTCGAGAAAAATGTTTGGAAAAATGTTTGGAACAGCACAGGATGTCTTTGAGGCAAGTTTTTTGTGTTCGCGCGCGGCGGCGGTTGGTCTATGTTGGCTGCCGTGCAAATTCGCGTCTGTTTTTTTTCGCGCGCCCGCGACCTCGCCGGCTGCGCGGCGGCGGTGGAATCCATGCCGCCGGGAAGTTCCGTCAAGGAATTGCTGGAGAGACTTTTCCGCCGCTTCCCCAGACTGGCGGAACTGGAAAAGTCCCTGCGCGTCGCCGTCGGCCTGGACTACCAGAGCGGCGACTGCCTCCTGCGCGACGGCGATGAGGTTTCCATCCTTCCTCCCATGCAGGGCGGATAATCCGGCCTTCCCATGACACGCGAACTGATGCTCACTTTGGAGCCGATTGATGAAGCGGCCTGGCTGGCGCGCCGGGCCATGTCGCTCGACATGGGCGCGGCGGTTTATTTTGCCGGGATGGTGCGCGCCACGGAAAAAGGCGGGGCCATCGCCGCGATTGATTACGAGGCCTTCGAGCGCATGGCGCGGCATCAAATCGAGTTGTTATTCAAGCAGGTGGAGGAGCGGTGGCCCGTTCAATCCGTCCGCCTGGCCCACCGCCTGGGGCGCGTGGCGGCGGGGGAGACGGCCCTATGGGTGGAAGTCATCGCCCCGCACCGCCGCGAGGCCTTTGCCGCCTGTCAATTTCTTATTGACGAAATGAAGCGCGTGACCCCCATCTGGAAAACGCCCCTGGCGCAGTGAGACCAAGCGGCGAGACGCATGGTGATGAGTTGGCGACCCTTTGAGGAAGCCACGGACGCTATGGATGACGATCCACACAGCGCCACTCGACGACGTTTATCGGAAAAACTTGCGGACGATCTCGCGCGGGGTGGCAATGACCGGCGGTGCCAGGTCAAACGGATTCAGGACCAGAGTCAGAAGTTCGTGGTCCACCTCCCGCAAATGGGCATCGCTTGTCAACAGAAGCGCACACTGCAAAAAAGCGGCTTCGGCCAGCACCCTGGAGTCATGCACTTCTGCGGCTGGAACCAGTCCCCTCTGACGTATCTCGTCGGCGACTCGCTTTAGAAAATCGGAAGGAAAAGGGAGGTTCAGCATCGCCCGGAAGCGGCGCCTGCTTTGCAGTTGCCGAAAGGCAACCCGGGCGGATTGGCGAAGTGCGATGGTATCTCCGGAGTCAGTCAGGAAAGCGAGCTCATCCAGGACGGAAGGAGAAACCAGCCAGTCCGCTTGAGGTCGTTCTTTGTCAATGAGCGCAACCGCATCCAGAACGTCCTCATTGCCGTCAGCGAGGTCGAGCAACACGTTCGTGTCAGCGGCCAGCCGGAGCGGTTTCGCGTCCATATAACAGTTCTGCGGCGCGGCGGCGCAAACGGCGGCGGTCAGCGTCGGAAAGTTGGTTCATCAAAGGGCGATGCCTTTCCACGGCCAGAGAGCCCGCTGTCTTCTTTTCCACTCTTTTCCTCACAACTTTCACAGGGTATTTGTCTCATCCGTGTGGACGGTTGTCAACCCCGTTTCACGCATGGTTGCTTGGACAGGCTGTCTGCCTTAAACTTTGCGCGGACATGACGCTGCTGGAAAAAATTGAGGCGAACGCGAAGGCGCGGCTGGCCCTGCCGCCGGGCACGCTGCCCAGACAGGAATTGGGCCGCTACAAGAACTTTCTCAAGGTCGAAACCCACCGCCTGAGATTGCTCCATCGCGCCGGGGGATCGGGACGGGAAATTTGCCGGGCGCGCTCGGCCATCCTCGATTTGCTCCTGCAATACATTTTGGAGGGGATCAAGAATGGCTCGCCGCAACTGGCGGGAAGTGCGCCGCCGGTTTTTGCCCTGGTGGCCATCGGCGGCTACGGGCGGGCGGAGTTGAATCCCTACAGCGATATTGACATCATGTTTCTGCACGACGGAGAAGGGGTGGTGCGGAGCCGGGCGCGGCCCGCCCTGGCGGCGCTGGTGGACGGCCTGCTTTATATGCTGTGGGATTTGGGCTTCAAGGTCGGCCATTCCGTGCGCTCGGTTGAGGATTGCGTCAGCGTGGCCAACGGCGACATGCAGTCGAAAACTTCGCTGATCGAAGCGCGCTTTATTTTGGGCGAGGCGTCCTTGTTCGAGCGCTTTGGCAAGGCCCTCCTGGCCAAGTGCGTGCAGGGTCATGAGACTGAATACATCCAGGCCCGCCTGCTGGACCAGGCGGCCCGCAGGAACAAATACGGCAATTCGGCCTGCATGCAGGAACCGAACATCAAGAACGGCTGCGGCGGCTTGCGCGATTACCAGAACCTGCTCTGGATGGCCTATTTCAAGGACCGCACCCGGACGCCGGAGGAATTGGAAAAAAAGGAAGTGATCAGCGACGCCGAACGCAAACAACTGGAAAACGCCTACGACTTTCTCCTGCGCACCCGCAATGAGCTGCAATATCTCCTGGACCGCGCCTCCGATGTGCTGAGCAAAAACGTCCAGCCGGCGGTGGCCGCCAACCTGGGCTGGCATGACCGCTCGCCTAGCGAGCGGCTGGAAAAGTTCATGAAGGTCTATTACACCCACGGGCGGAACATTGACCTGATCACGCGCACGGTGGAGCAGCGCCTCGCCCTGGTCCCCGCCCCCAAGCCCCGGCTGCTGCGCCTCCCCGGCTTTCTCCGGCCCAAGCAAGCCCCCGAACAGACCGCGGACGGCTTGAAATTTGTGGACGGGGAGATGCGCCCGCTTTCGTCCGCTATTTTTCGCGACAGTCCCCGCCGCCTCATGCGGGTTTTTTTGCACGCCCAGCAGCGGGGCCTGAAATTGCACCCCGATCTGGCCCAGTTGGTCCGGCAGAACCTGCGCCTGGTGGACAACGCGTTCTTGCGGGACGGCCATGTGCGGGAAACCTTTTTGGAAATCCTGGACCAGCGCGGCAACGTCGCGCCCCCGCTCCGGCGCATGCACGAAGTCGGGCTGCTCGGCAAATTCCTGCCCGAGTTCGGCCGCCTGACTTGCCTGGTGCAACACGAGTTTTATCACCAATACACCGCCGACGAGCACACCCTGGTCTGCCTGGAAAAACTCGACCAGGTATGGGAGGCGAAGACCCCGCCCTTCGGCGAGTACGCCGAGATTTTTCGCGGCGTGGAACAACCCTTCCTCCTCTATTTGGCGCTCTTGCTGCATGATTCCGGGAAGGCCTTCCGCACCCCCCAGCACGCCGTTATCGGCGCCCGCCAGGCCTTGCAGGTGGCCCGCCGCCTCGGTTTGGACGGCGCCAAAACGCACACCCTGAGCCTGCTCATCGAAAACCATCTGGCCATGGCCCAGATTTCACAGCGGCGCGACCTGGACGACTTGTCGGTCATCCGCCATTTTGCGCGCCAGATTCAGACGGCGGAGAATCTGGCCATGTTGACGCTGCACACGTTCGCCGATTCGATGGCGACGAGCGACCAACTGTGGAACGGATTCAAAGACACCGGGTTGTGGCGCCTCTACCGCAAGACGCTGGAGCTGCTCTCCGGGGCGACGGAGTTCCGCGTGGTGGAGGAGCGCCAGCGGGAATTGCTGGCGGAGGAGGTGCAGCGGATGGCGCCGCCCACCTTCGATCCGGCGGAAGTTCAGGCCCATTTCCAAAATTTGCCGCCCCGCTATTGCCAGGTCAATGACGCGCGGGAAATTCTGCGCGACGTGGCCCAGGTGCATCGTTTCATCCACCTGCAACTGGCCGCGGGGGACGAGAACGCTCTGGCCCCCATCATCACCTGGCAGCACGAGCCGGACCGCGGCTACAGCACGGTGACGATTTGCACCTGGGACCGGGAGCGGCTCTTCAGCAACATCACCGGCTGCCTCACCGCCGCCGGCTTCAACATCCTCAGCGCGGAAATCCTGACGCGCGCGGATGGAATTATCATTGACTCATTCTTCGTCACCGACGCCAAGACCGGGCTGCTCCCCGGCCGGGAGGAGCGCGAGAAGTTTGAGAGCCTGGCCCACAAGGTCCTGACCGATGTGGCCGTGGATCTGCCGGCCCTGATCGCCCGCACCAAGGCCGCGCCCTCCATCTACAAATCCATCGAGGGCGAGCGCATCCCGACCGTGATCGAGGTGGACAACGAAACTTCCGATACCCGCAGTGTCATTGACGTGCAGGCCGAAGACCGCGTCGGGCTGCTCTACGACATTTCGCGGGCGCTGGCGGACCTGAAGCTGGACCTCTCCCTGGCGAAAATCCTCACGGAAAAGGGCGCGGCGGTGGACAGTTTCTACGCCACGGAAGAGGACGGAGGCAAAATCCTCGACCCCGAGCGCATCAAAGCAGTCAAGTCTAAATTACGCCAGGCGGCGCTGCGCAGCGCCCCGGCCCCTGCCCATGGCCGTTGATCCTGTCTGCGGGATGGAAGTGGATGAAGCCCGCGCCCTCCGCGCCGAGCGCGACGGCCAAACCTGGTTCTTTTGTTGCGACCATTGCCGCCAAAAATTCCTCGCCACGCCTCCCGCCGCGCCCCCGGCGCAAGCCCGTGGAGACACCGGGCGCAGCTTGTCCCTGCCACGAGGCGATTTGCCAATTCCCTCGCCCCGCGAAGCGGGGAGAGGGCCAGGGAGAGGGGTTCGTTCCATCCCAGGGCAGCAGGGTCAAAATTCGCCCGGCTACACCTGCCCGATGCACCCGGAGGTGGAGCAGGACCATCCGGGCAGTTGTCCGATCTGCGGGATGGATTTGGAGCCGAGAACGCCCGGGCCCGGGGACAGCGCGGAGATGGCCGGCGCCGGCGATCTGGCGCGGCGCTTCTGGATCGGACTGGCGCTCGCTGTTCCCGTGATGATTCTGGCCATGCGCGACATGATGGGTTATCGCGTTTTCCAGGAGACGCGGTTCGAGGTCAATTACTTGATTCAATTTGGCTTGGGCACGGCGGTGGTGTTTTGGGCGGGGCGTCCGATCCTGGAGCGGGCTTGGCGTTCCGTGGTGTTGCGCAGCGCCAACATGTTCACCCTCATCGGGATGGGCGTGATGGCGGCTTATCTGTTCAGCGTAGCGAGTCTCGCCCTGGCCCCCACAGTTCCCCATCAAACCATCGAGCCAATCCCGGTCTATTTCGACAGCGCGGCCATGATCACCTTGCTCGCCTTGCTCGGCCAGTTGCTGGAAGCTAAAGCCCGCCGACGGACGGGCCAGGCCATCCGGGCCTTGCTCCAGCAGGCCGCCAAAAACGCCCGCGTGGTGCGGCATGGCCAGGAAATGGAACTCCCCGTCACGCTCGTGCGCAAAGGAGACACCCTGCGGGTGCGGCCCGGCGAAAGAATTCCTGTGGATGGAGTCTTGCTCGAAGGCGCCAGCAGCGTGGACGAGGCCATGATCACCGGGGAGGCGATGCCCGTCGCCAAAACCGCCGGGGATTGGGTCACAGGAGCCACGCTCAACCAAACCGGCACATTCCTGATGCGGGCGGAACGGGTGGGCCGGGAAACGCTCCTCGCGCAGATCATCGAAATGGTGGCGGCCGCCCAACGGAGCCGCGCCCCCGTGCAGCGGCTGGCGGATGTGGTGTCGGCCTGGTTTGTGCCGGCGGTCATGGGCGCAGCCGTCATCACCCTGGCGCTCTGGTTGTGGCTGGGGACCAATCCCAGCCTGGCCGCCGCGCCCGAAAAGGCGGCGGCCCGCGCCCTGGCCAACGCGGTCGCGGTCCTCATCATCGCTTGCCCTTGCGCGCTCGGTCTGGCCACGCCCATGTCCATCATGGTCGGCGTCGGGCGCGGCGCGCAGGAAGGGGTGCTCGTCAAAAATGCCGAGGCTCTGGAGACCCTGGAAAAAGTGGACACCATCGTCCTGGATAAAACCGGCACGCTGACCGAAGGGCGCCCCCGCGTGGTCCGCATTCTACCCCAGCCGGGACTGGATGATGCCGGCTTGCTCCGGCTGGCGGCGGCGGTGGAAGCGCGAAGCGAACACCCGCTGGCCGCGGCCATCCTTCGCGCGGCGCGGGATCGCGGATTGGATTTGGCCCCGGTGGAACAGTTTAATTCATCCACCGGCGGCGGCGTGACCGGGCGCGTTGGCGGACATGCCGTCGCCGTGGGAAATGCCGCGTTCCTGGAAGAGCAAGGCGCGCTCGGCCTGGCCGGGGCGCAGCAAGACGCGGCGGACTGTCAATCATTGGCACAAACCGTGATCTTTGTGGCGCTGGATGGAAAACTCGCCGGCGCGCTGGCCGTGGCGGATCCGGTCAAGGCCACCGCGGCCGCCGCCATCCAACGGCTCCATCAGATGGGGTTGCACATCGTCATGCTCACCGGCGACAACGAACAGACCGCGCGCCTCGTGGCCAAACAACTGCGGATTGACGACGTCCGCGCCCAAGCCGGCCCGCGGCGCAAGATTGACGAAGTGCGGCGGTTGCGCCAGGCCTCCCGCATCGTGGCCATGGCCGGGGACGGGATCAACGACGCCCCGGCGCTGGCGGCGGCCCAGGTCGGCATCGCCATGGGCACGGGGACCGACGTGGCCATGGCCAGCGCCGGCATCACCCTGGTCAAAGGCGACCTCCAAGGAGTCGTCAAGGCGATTGAGTTGAGCCGGAAAGTGATGAGAAACATCCGGCAAAATCTCTTCTTTGCGTTTGTCTATAATGCGGCGGGCATCCCCGTCGCGGCGGGGTTGCTCTATCCGTTTTTTGGGATTTTGCTCAACCCCATGCTCGCCGCCGCCGCCATGAGCCTGAGTTCGGTCTGTGTTATCGGCAACGCCCTCCGCCTCCGCAAGACGTAAGCCCGCGGGATCCACACCCGGAATGTTCACACTGAAATCTTTGTCCCGGAGGGACATCGGATAATAGCCCGGCACGCCAGTGCCGGGTACATGCGGCAAACCACCGCAAGTCCCAAAGGGACGGTTGAACATAGCCCGGCGTTTCAACGCCGGGATCTTTGTCCCGGAGGGACATCGGATAATAGCCCGGCACGCCAGCGCCGGGCTTTGAAGCCGTCGCGAAGAAGGAGCAGCTTTCAATTCTTTGCGTTCCTTAACCCAGGCGGATGGATTGCAGGACGCTGTAAGCCGCCCCCTGCGGGGAAAGCACGCTCTGCATGAGATCAACTCTTTCCACCTCCCACTCCCCAAATTCGTCGTCCTGTTCGCCGGCCAACGCCTCCGCCACCTGCCTCCGCCCCTCACTATTCAATGCCGGGACGCGGCCAATCGTCAGATGCGCGTGGAACGGACGCTCCTCCCCAACGCAGCCGCACGCCAGAAAACCAGCCCCAATCGCCTCCTCCAGGTTTTCCACGGGCCGCAAATCCCCCGTCAATCCGGCCCAGATGATGCGCGGCCGGCTCCGATCCGGAAAACATCCCAACCCCGCCACGCGCACTTTATTCCGTCCATGTCCGCCGCAAGCGTCCCTCAAAGCCGATTCGATTCCAGGGAGGCGCGCGTTTTCAATCGCCCCCAGGAAATTCAACGTGAGATGAATTTGTTCCGGCCGGGTCCAGCGAATCGCCCCCGCCGGCAGTCCCTCTCCCAAACGCGCGACCACCGCCCGCAACCCGGCGACGATGTGAGCCGGCGGAAAAATGGCAACGAACAGACGTTTTGTATCAGTTTGAGGCATAAGCGCCGTGCCCTTCCAAATGGCCTCGAACCACCCCTCCAAGTCAAGCCCTCTCCGCATCCCCCCGGTTATTACCGGCTTTCCCGGGAGCGCGGTCGTCCCGACCGCCTCCGTCGGCGTCCCGCCGATGGAACCCTTCGCCCGAAACCAACCCACCTGTTGGGTGAGTCCGCAAGCACATCGCTAATGATCCTGGCTTCCAACCAGCCTGTAGCGGCGGTCTATGTCCGTCGCATTCCTGTTCATGTCGTCGTGCCGGTGTCCGCGTCGTGCCGGTGTCAGTCCTGAATGGCGCTTACTTAAGGCATAAGACATTGATTAACAACAGGTTGTTTTGTGGTTCTGAATATGTCGCCCCGCCGGGGCTTTCATTTCTTGGGCTTCTGGGTTCTACAGATATTCCGCGCCTACGGCGCTGGGTCACCCCCCGGTATCCGATTCTGACGCTTGCAGCGCCGTAGGCGCGGCATATCTGTAGAACCACACCGAAGAAGATTATCCAGCTCCGATAGGAGCGACATATTCCGGGTGCGGCGCCCAAACACCATGCCTAACATCCTTTACACAAATGGGTTACAATGGCGTTTCCTTATGTAAGCGCCATTCGTGTCGCGCCATTCGTGTCAGTCCTCCTCACTATTGACACTTTTTCCGCACGCCGAGAGGTCACGTAAAAGTGACACTTCCAGCCGGCAAGCAAAAGCATGGCGCATGCCAGTTGAGGGTCCGCCGGAATGTTGGCCAGGGGTGGCGATGGGTTTGTTGCCGAGTCCGATCACGTCCGACAGCATGAAGCGCAGCCGCACAGAGTTTCTCTCTGTTCTCTGTTCCCTCCTGTTCCAAAATTCTTCATCTGCGGGTGCCGGAATTTTCTTGAACAGAAGGGAACAAAGGAAACGAAGGAAGAATCCCTCTTCGTTGCCTTCGTGTGCTTCTGTGGAGATTGCCTTCCAAGGGCAGTGGGGATGGAGAATCCTTCATCCATGAAATCCGCGAAATCCGTGGTTCAATTCTTTGTTTGCGTTTGGCCGCCCGGGGCGTTTTTCCCGTTCACTATGG
>Ga0326728_10017999_pt1 | contig 14026 bp, 14 predicted proteins | sample MB3enrmetagenome_FD_207602 | JGI IMG/M metagenome (GOLD analysis project Ga0326728, IMG submission 207602) | Lab enriched peat soil microbial communities from McLean, Ithaca, NY, United States - MB31MN | ecosystem: Environmental > Terrestrial > Soil > Wetlands > Peat | place: USA: New York...
TGGTGAGCGGCACCGCCACCTCCAGGCGAACGAAGGGGCTGACCGCCGGAGTGGGGATGCTGTAGCCGACACCGGCCTTCACCCAAGGCCGGTAGAAGGTGGTGCTGTCGGAGGTGGCCGAGGTGGTGACCTTCTCCGAGCGGAGGTCCAGGCCGGCATGGATGTTCATGAGCAGCTTCCAGTCCGCCTGGACGCCGATGGCCACGTACTGGTTGCCCAGCTTTCCATAGTTGACGCCGCCCTGGGTGAGGTCGTCCTGGGCCTTGGGGTGGTAGGTGAGCGCGGCGCCCAGCTCCGCCACATCCAGGTTCAGGAAGGTGTAGGCGTAACGGAATCCGAATCCGGTGGGGCTGGCCCGGTCGTAGCTTCCCGCCGGCAGCCCGGGAACGCCAGGCGCACCCAGGCTTTCCGACCGGCCAACCTCCTTGTCCAGGAGGATTCCGAATTCGCTCGCCCGCGCCTGCACGGAAGCGAATGCCAGGACGACCGCTCCGACAGCTAAGGCTCTGTTCATGGCAGGCTCCCGCACATCCTTATTGATTGCAATAATCCTAGAGAAACGTGCCAAGGTCAACCACCTTTGCTAATCTCGTCCCATGCGCGGGCAGCTGCAGTATCTCCTGCTGGACGGCTTCGACCCCGATACCGGCGAACTGGCGCTCCGGGTCCGGGTGGATGGGGAGACGCCGGCTGATACCCGCTTCCTGCGCCTGAAGGTGCACCTGGGCAGGACCGGGGACCCGCTCCAGCCCCTGCGCCGCGAACTGCAGTCCCACGTGCAGATGCCCATCCCGCCCCTCTGGGACCGGGGCCTGAAGATCGTCATCCGCGCCATCGAGGACGAACTGGCCGATCCGGAAGGACGGAACCCCAACCGCTATACCTGGGTCCGGACCCAGCTGCTGCACCCCTCCGACGAACGCCGGGGCACCCTGAACCACCCGGTGGCGCGCCAGGCGGAGGTGCTGTGGGACTGGGCCCAGCGCGCCGAGCGGGAGGGCGGAACCGCCCAGGCGATCGAACTGCTGGAACGAATGCTCCTGTTGGCGCCACAGCATTTGTCGGCCCAGGCTTGGCTCGCCTCCCTGCTGCGCCGGCAGGGCATGATCGAGGAGCTGGCGGAGGTCACCGAACGGATCCTGCTGGTGCACCCCGGCCATGTGGAAGCCCAGCTCATGAGGGGCGAGGCCCTGCTCCACCTGCACCGCCACCAGGAGGCCGGCGAGGCCTTCGCCAGGGTGCTCAAGGCCAACCCGGTACACCCCCTGGCCCACATCGGGGCGGCCCAGGCCCGCAGCCTGGCCGGCGGAGATCCCTGTCCGCACCTGGACGCGGCGCTGGAGCTGGACCGGGAGGCCACCCTGTCGGTGCTGCGGGAGACCTTCGACTACCGCATCCTGAACCGGCTGCCCCAGGAGACCACCTATCCCCCCGAAGCCCTGCCCTCCCTGCTGGGGGTTTCCCCCGGGGAGGTGGACGCCTTCCGCCACGAGCGGGGGCTGCCGGTCACCGGCGCCGGGGGCACCGTCCGGGAGCTGGAACTGTCCCACTGGGTCACCATCCAGAACCGCTACCAGCTCCTGCCCATCGGACTGCACTGGCTCGCGCCGACGCCCCGGCACATCCCCGAGCTGCCCTGAACCCACCCCACTCCCACCCCGCGCCGAGGACCCCATGGCCGCCCTGCTCACCACCAGCCTGCCCTTCCCCGCCTTCCGCCGCGGCAAGGTCCGCGACGTCTACGATCTGGGCAGCCGCCTGCTGATGGTGGCCACCGACCGGATCTCCGCCTTCGACTGCATCATGCCCGAAGGCATTCCCGACAAGGGCCGGATCCTCACCCAGGTGGCCAACTTCTGGTTCGCCGCCACCCGGGACATCCTGCCCAACCACCTGGAAGCCACCGAGGTGGAGGCGTTCCCGGCCGGACTGCAGCCCTTCGCCGAGGTGCTGCGGGGCCGCTCCATCCTGGTGCGCAAGACCGTCCCCGTGCCGGTGGAATGCGTGGTGCGGGGGTACCTGGCCGGTTCGGGCCTGAAGGAGTACGTCAAGTCCGGCACCGTCTGCGGCATTCCCCTGCCCCCGGGGCTGCGCAACGCCGACCCGCTGCCTGAGCCCATCTTCACCCCCTCCACCAAGGCCGAGGTGGGCCACGACGAGAACATAGACTTCGCCGCCATGGCCCGGCTGGTGGGCGAGGATCTGGCGCAGCGGCTGCGCGCGGTGTGCCTGGCCCTCTACCGCCGGGGCCAGGAGCTGGCCCGGGAACGCGGCATCATCCTGGCCGACACCAAGTTCGAATTCGGGCTGCTGGAGGACGGCGAACCCATCCTCATCGACGAAGTGCTGACCCCCGACTCCAGCCGCTACTGGCTGGCCGACAGCTGGCGCCCCGGCGCCAATCCGCCCAGCCTGGACAAGCAGTACCTGCGCGACTACCTGGAGGCCCTGCCGGACTGGAACAAGCAGCCGCCCGCGCCCCATCTCCCCGAGGCGGTGATCCGGGGCGTGCACGACCGCTACCTGGACCTGGCGGCGCGATTCGGCATCGCTATCTAGCGGTACGTTTGCCATGGCCCCGTGAAGGCCGCCATCGGCTCACGCTTCGATGGGGATCACCTGGATGGCGCTGGCCTTGATCAGCGCATGGACCTGCTGCCCGGGCTCCAGCTGCAGGTCCGCGCAGGCCCAGGCCGTGATCACCGCCTCCAGGGCGAAGCCCGCGTCCAGGTGCACCCGCCGCAGCGCGCCCTGAGCCTCGATCCGCACCACCACCGCGGACAGGCGGTTGCGCTGAGACAGCAGCCCGTGGGGCCCGCGCTCCAGGGACACCCCTTCGCCGCGGATGCAGGCATAGGCCTCCTGGAAACGGCTTCCGGGGTCCGGCGCGAACAGGTGCACCGGGCCCACTTCCAGCCGCAGCAGGCCCTCCGTGCGCCCCGCCACTCGGACGCGGACAACTTCGCCGATCTGGTCCCGGGCCGCACGGCCGGCGTCGGACAGCACCTCGGCCGGAGAGCCGTCCCGGACGATGCGCCCCTCCTCCATGAACAGCATCCGGTCCCCCAGCGCCAGCGCCTCCTGGGCATCGTGGGTCACCAGGATGGCCGGCACCGCCAGGGTCTGCAGGATCTGGCGCAGGTTGTGGCGCAGCTGGTCCGCGCCGCTGCGGTCCAGGGAGGCGAAGGGCTCGTCCAGCAGCACCAGCCGGGGCCGGGGCGCCAGGGCCCGGGCCAGCGCCACCCGCTGCTTCTGGCCGCCGGAAACCTCCGCCGTGCGGCGGTCCGCGAAATCATCCAGGCCCATGAGCCGGACCAGTTCCGCCACCCGGGCCCGGCGCTCGCTCCAGGGCCGGCCATGGAGCCCATAGGCGATGTTGCCGGCCACCCTCAGGTGCGGGAACAGCACCGGCTCCTGGAACACGTAGCCGATGCTCCGGTCGGGCGCAGGCATGGACTGGTTGCGCCCCGCGTGGAACCAGGTCTCGTCCCCGGCCATGATCCAGCCGCTGTCCGGCCGCTCCAGTCCGGCCAGGCAGCGCAGCACCGTGGTCTTGCCGCAGCCCGAGGGTCCGAACAGCACCGTGAGCCCGAAGCTGTCCAGGGCCAGGTCGAAGCCGGCCTCGATGACCGGTCCGGCCGGGAAGGCCCGGGTGAACCGCGCGCTCAGGTCCATGCCCGCTCCCTGGCGCGCAGCCATGCGGTGCCGGCCAGGACCGCCAGGGCGAAGCCCAGCAGCAGGAGGGCGGTGCGGTTGGCGCCGGCCATGTCGAAGGACTGGACCTGGTCGTAGATGGCGATGGAGGCGGTGCGGGTCCGCCCCGGCAGGTTGCCGCCGACCATCAGCACCACTCCGAACTCGCCGATGGCATGGGCGAAGCTGAGGATCAGCCCGGACAGCAGGCCCCTCCAGGCCAGCGGCAGGGCCACCCGGAAATACACCCCGGCACCCCTGGAGCCCAGGGTGCTGGCCACCTCCAGCAGCTTGCGGTCCACTCCGCCCAAGGAGGCCACCAGGGGCTGCAGGAAGAAGGGCAGGTTGGTGACCACCTGGGCCACCAGCAAGCCCTGGAAGGAGAACACCAGGCGGGTCCCGGTGAGGCTCTCCCAGGCCATCCCCACCGGACTGTGGGGCCCAAGGGCGACGATCAGGTAGAACCCCAGCACCGTCGGCGGCAGCACCAGGGGGATGGAGGTGATGGCCTCCAGCAGAATCCGGCCCCGGAAGCAGCCGTAGGCCAGGGGCCAGGCAAGGAGCACCCCCAGGGGCGCCAGCAGCAAGGCCGAGCAGGTGGCCAGGCGCAGGCTGAGACCGATGGCTTCCCAGTCCATGTCAGGGCTTGCCGTAGCCGTGGCGGGCCAGCAGCGCCTGGCCGTCCGGACCGGTGAGGTAGTCCCGGAACGCCCGGGCCTGGTCTGCACAGCGGCCGGCCTTGAGCACCACCCCGCCCTGGCGCAGGGGTGGGTAGGCTCCGGCCGGCACCACCCATGCCAGGCCGGCCTCGCGCATGGCCGGGTGCCCGGCCTGGGCGGCGGAGAGCAGGCCCGCCTCGGCCGCTCCCGACTGGCAGAACTGGGCGGCCTGGGCGATGTTCTCGGCGAACACCAGGCGGGACTTGAGCCCGTCGTACAACCCCGCGCGGCGCAAGGCCGCTTCGGCCGCCCGGCCGTAGGGGGCCACGACGGGATTGGCCATGGCGATCCTGCGCACGCCCGGACTGGACAGCACCTTCCAGCCGTCCCGGGAAGGGTCCAGGCCCAGGTCGCGGCGCACCCACAGGGTCAGGCTGCCGGTGGCGTAAGGGAATACATCCCGGGCATCCGCCAGGCCCGCCTGGCGCACCTGCTCCGGGAACCCCTCGTCCGCCGCCAGGAACAGGTCGAACGGCGCTCCCTGCAGGATCTGGGCGGTGAGGCTGCCGGACGCGCCGAAGGAGAGCCGCAGCTCCACTCCGGGGTTGCGGGCCTCGAACCCGGACTTGAGTTCTTCAAGCACCCCGCGCAGGTCCCCAGCGGCAGCCACCGTCACCTGGACCGGAGCCGTCCGCGCTGGGGCAGGGGTCCCCATTGCCAGGGCACCGCCCAGCACCATCGACAGCAACATGCGTAGGCCCATGACTTCCTCTGCTATGCCCAACACGATGTATGATAGCTCATACATCGGTCTGGACGGCCTACTCCTTTTCTGCCCCCAGCCGGCGGCCCGGTTCCTGGGTTTCAGGCTCCGTTTCCTCCGGCGCCAGCAGTTCCTGGAATGCCAAGACTTGGGCTTCGATGGCGGCACTGGCCCCGGCTTCCATGGCCCGGAACTGGGCCAGGGCCGTCAGGCCGGTCTCGGTCACCAGGGAACCGCCACCCTTTTCGCCGCCCTTGGTGGCGGCCACCACCGGGCCTTGGAAACTGCGGTTCATCTCCGCCAGCAGGCGCCGGGTCTTCCAGTAGCTCAGCCCGAGCTTGCGCCCGGCGGCGGCGATGGAGCGTGTCTCCTGGATAGCCTCCAGCAGGTCGGCCTTGCCTGGGCCCATGGCGAAGATGCCGCCGTGGCGCAGTCGGATCTTGAGGGTAGCCAGGGGGAGGTCGTCCATTCTGGAACAAGCATAGCTCACCGGTCTTCAGAAGCCCTGTCCCAGCCGTTCCAGGATCTCCGTCTCCAGCGCGTCCAGCAGCGAGGCGTCGGTGGGCGCGGCGAAGATGGTGTCGTCCCCAGCGACGGTGCCGGCCAGGGAGGGCAGGCCGCCGCCGTCCAGGGCCAGGGCGATGGCGTTGGCGAAACCAGGGTCGGTCTTGAGGATGACCAGGCAGGGGGGCACCTTGCGGATGCTGAATGGGTGGCCCGGGGGACGCGGGGGCTGGGGCAGCTGGTAGCGGCCCCCATCCTTGCGCACCTGGAGCTTCTTCAAGTGCCGGGAGAGGGTCGAGACGGTCAGGTCGAACCCCTCGCCCTTGAGCAGGTCCAGCAGATCGCCCTGCTCGGCGATGTCCCGCAGGGCGAGATGGCGCAGGATGGCGGCGTCCAAGTTCATGAGCTAAATTTGCACCAATTTGCAAATATTTGCAAGCACTCGTACCAGACAGGGGACCGACGATTTTACACAATCACTGCGATATTTGCTATTGACGATCCTTTGCGGGTCCTGCAAACTGGCCGATACGCACCTGGTAGTCCCGGGTTTTGCAAAATATGCCGACTTATTTGCAACCAGCCAAGATCCCGGCGCTCCTGCCCACCTACACCCCGTACCCTTTCCCCATCGTGCGCGGGGAACTGGACCGGGTGTTCGACGACCAGGGCCATGCCTATTTCGACTTCTATGGCGGCCATTGCGTGTGCTCCACCGGCCACGCCCACCCCAGGGTGGCGGAGGCCATCGGCAGCCAAGCCAGGGAACTGATCTTCTACAGCACCGCCGCCGACCTGCCGGTGCGCACCCGGGCCGCCGAAGGCCTGCTGGAGTTCGCCAACTGCGGACAGCCCTCGGGGCTGGCGTCGGCGTTCTTCTGCAACAGCGGGGCCGAGGCCAACGAGAATGCCCTCAAGGTCGCCGCCAAGCTCACCGGGCGGTCCCGGTTCGCGGCCTTCCAGGGAGGCTGGCACGGCCGCACCACCTTGGCCCTGTCGGTCACCGATGATCCCAAGATCACCGCCGGCCTGGAGCCCTTCCTGGCGCCCTGCGACCGGCTGCCCCTCAACGACTTGGCCGCCCTGGACAGCTTCGACTTCAGCCGCACCGCGGCGGTGATCCTGGAGCCCATCCAGAGCATGTCCGGCATCCGCCCGGCGGAGACCGGATTCCTGCGCCGGCTGCGGGAGCGCACCAAGACCGCCGGCTGCCTGCTCATCTTCGACGAGGTCCAGACCGGCGTGGGCCGCCTGGGCCACCCCTACGTGGCCGGAATGCACGGGGTCCAGCCCGACCTGGTCACCTCCGCCAAGGGCCTGGCTTCAGGGGTGCCCATGGCGGCTCTGCTCATGAGCGGGCCAGTGGCGGCGGCGCTCAAGTCCGGCGACCTGGGCAGCACGTTCGGCGGCGGTCCCCTGGCCTGCGCCGCCCTGCTGGCCACCCTGCGGGTGATCCTGGAAGAGGGGCTGATGCCCCGCACCCTGGCCCTGGAGGACATGATCCGCCAGGGGCTGAAGGGCACCTGCGTAGCCGAAGTGGCGGGCCGGGGCCTGCTCCTGGGGCTGCGCGTCCCGGGCGGCGCAGCCAGGCTCAAGGCCCACCTGCAGCAGCAGCGCATCCTGGTCGGCGGCAGCGGCAACCCCGAAGTGCTGCGGTTGATGCCCCCCCTGAACCTGAGCCTGGTGGCGGTCTCCGCCCTGCTCGACGCCGTCCGCGGCTTTCCCCAAGGAGAATGACATGCGACACGCAACCGGCATCAAGGACCTGGGCACCGCCGGCGTGGAGGAAGTGCTCGCCAGGGCCCTGGCCTGGAAGCAGGGTCCCCATCCCAGGCACCTGGCGGACAGGATCCTGGGCATGGTGTTCTTCAACCCCTCCCTGCGCACCCGCGCCTCGTTCGAGGCGGTGATGGCCCGGGGCGGCGGATCCGCCATCGTGCTGGAAGTGGGCGGCGGCGTCTGGAAGCTGGAGGACCGCGAGGGCGCGGTCATGGACGGCGACCGGGCCGAGCACATCAAGGAGGCGGCGCCGGTGCTGTCCCGCTACGTGGACATGCTGGCGGTGCGCACTTTCGCCGGCAACGCCGACGACGAGCTGGACCACACTGACCCGGTGATGAACGGATTCCGGAACTACGCCACCGTCCCCACCATCAGCATGGAGAGCGCCCGGGAGCACCCCTGCCAGGGATTGGCCGACCTGCTCACCGCCCGGGAGACCTTCGGCTCCACCAAGGGCCTGCCGGTCACCCTGGCCTGGGCTCCGCACATCAAGCCTCTGCCCAAGGCCGTGCCCAGCAGTTTCCTGTTGACCGCCGCGGCCGCCGGCTGCGAGGTGCGGGTGGCCCATCCCAAGGGCTTCGAGCTGCACCCGGCCGTGCTGGCCCAGGCCCGGGAATACGCGGCGGCCACCGGCGGCAGCGTCACGGTGGGCAACGACCTGGACCAGGCCCTGGAGGGCACCCGGGTGGTGTACGCCAAGGCCTGGGGCCCCGCCACCGCGTCCGGGCTGGGACCCGAGGCGGTCAAGGCACACCCCCAGTGGCTGTGCTCCCCGCACCACTTCCGCGGCGCGGCCAAGGACGCCATCTTCATGCACTGCCTGCCGGTGCGCCGCAACGTGGAAGTGGCCGACGGCGTGCTGGACGGACCCTGGTGCAGGGTGGTGGACGAGGCCGAGAACCGCTTCCACGTGCAGCGCTCGCTCATCCAGTGGATTCTCCAGAACTGATCCGGAAAGAGGCGACCATGGTCCAGAATCTCCGTCCCTTCGATTCCCTGCGCAACGCGGCCCAGTATGTGCGGCGCTTCCGCCACCATCCGTTCGTCGTGAAGCTGGGGGGCGAGATCCTGGACGACCCCGCCCTGCGCCGCCCGGTGTGCGAGCAGCTCGCCCTGCTCTGGAGCCTGTCCATCCCCCTGGTGATCGTCCACGGGGGCGGCGCCGGGCTGGACCAGCTATGCGCCGACATGGGCCTGCCCAGGGTCAAGGTGGCCGGACGCCGGGTCACCTCGCCGGAGGTGCTGGATGCCGCCATGATGGCCTTCAAGGGCAAGATCCAGATGGACCTCATCGCCGACCTGGAGGCCGCCGGGATGCCGGCGGTTGGCCTGTCCGGCCAGGATGCCGGCCTGATCCGCGGCCGGCGCCGCCCGCCGGTGGAGGTGGACGGCGAGACCGTCGACTACGGCCTGGTGGGCGACGTGGAGAAGGTGGACCCGGCATTGCTGCAGCACCTGCTCAAGGGCGGCTTCGTGCCGGTGGTGGCCCCCTTCAGCGCCGCCGCCGACGGCCAGGTGTTCAACACCAACGCCGATACCGTGGCGGCCGAGATCGCATCGGCCATGAAGGTGGAGAAGCTGTTCTTCGTGCTGAAGGTCCCCGGGCTGCTGGCGGACCCCGGCGACCCCAGCAGCCTGGTGCCCCTGGCCGACCTGGACCGGCTGGACGAGCTGGCCCGCTCCGGCGCCGTCAAGGACGGCATGCGGCCCAAGCTCGCCGCCGCCCGCAAGGCCCTGGACGCCGGAGTGGCCAGCGTGCACCTGGTCTCCGGAGTGCGCCCCGACGCCATCCTCGCCGAGGTGTTCACCAACGAGGGCAGCGGCACCATGCTGGTGGCCCAGCTGGACAAGGAGGGCTCGTGATGGACGCGAAAGCACTCCTTGAGACCCTGGTCGCCATCCCCAGCGTGTCCGGCGACGAGCAGGCCGTTTCCGATCGTCTGGCGGAACTACTGGCGGCGGAAGGAATCCAGCCGCAGCGGCATGCGCTGAACCTGTACTTCGAGCTGGGCGGCCAGGGACCGCGGCTGCTGCTGGTGAGCCACCTGGACACCGTGCCGCCGTGCGAAGGCTGGAGCGCCGATCCGTTCAAGCCCTGGTGGGCCGGGGACCGGCTGTTCGGGCTGGGCGCCAACGACGCCAAGGGCTGCGTGGCCTCGCTGGTGCTGGCGGCGCTGGCGCTCAAGGACCGGTCCGGGGATCTGGGCGTCCGGGCGGTGTTCGCCTTCACCACCGGCGAGGAGGTGGGCGGCAAGGGGATCCAGGAACTGCTGCCCGTGCTGGGCCCCCTGGACGCCGCCGTGGTGGGCGAGCCCACCGGGCTGACGGTCTGCACCGCCCAGCGCGGCATGCTGATCCTGCGCTGCGTCGCCCGGGGCACCTCGGCCCACGTGGCCCATGCCCACTTGGGCGAGAACGCCGTGCACAAGGCCGCCCGGGACATCGCCCGGCTGGACGCCCTGCGCTTCGAACCGCACCTGCTCCTTGGCGAGGCCCGTGCCCAGGTGACCCAGGTGGCCGGCGGCCGGGCCAAGAACCAGGTGCCGGACCAGTGCGAGTTCATGGTGGATGTGCGCAGCACCCCGAACCTGGACCACGCCGACCTCACCGCCCGCATCGCCGCCGAGTTGGAGAGCGAGGTGAGCGTGTACTCCGACTACTACCGTCCGGTGGCCACCGAGGCGGACCAGCCGGTGGTGCGCGCTGCGCTGGCGGCCGCGGGCACCCAGGGCGGCACCGGTTCCTCCACGGCGTCCGACTGGGCCCACCTGGGCCATCTGCCCGCGGTCAAGGCCGGGCCGGGGGACACCTACCGCAGCCATCGTCCCGACGAGTGGCTCGCCCTGCGCGAACTGCGGGCCGGCACTGCCTTCTATGAGAAACTTGTGCTTACCTACGCCCGTCTGGCGTGCCAGGAGGTTCATCATGGCTGAAGCGATCTGGGCGAAGGGCCTGCCCCTCGATCTGCAGCTGCACCGTTTCACCGTGGGCATGGACCCGGTGACCGACCTGCAGCTGATGCCGTTCGACACCGAAGGCTCCGCGGCCCACGCCCGCATGCTGGGGGAGACCGGGCTGCTGCCCGAGGACGAGGCCAGGTCGCTGGTGGGCGCCCTGCGCCAGCTGCGCCAGGAGGCCCTGGCCGGCAGGCTGGCCATCCTGCCCGAGGAGGAGGACTGCCACACCGCCCTGGAGCACGCGCTCACCGACCGGCTTGGCGCCACCGGCAAGCGTATCCATCTGGCCCGGTCGCGCAACGACCAGGTGGCCACCGCTCTGCGCCTGCTCATGCGCTCCCGCATCCTGGACCTGGGCGCGGCGGTGCACGCCTGCGCCAGCGCGCTGCTGGAGCTGGCCCGGCGGGAGGAGGACACGCCCATGCCCGGCTACACCCACATGCGCCGGGCCATGCCCTGCACCTGGGGAATGTGGGCTTCGGCCTTCGCCGAAGGGCTGCTGGAGGACCTGGAGGCCCTGCCGGGCCTGTGGGACCGGCTGGACCGCTGTCCCCTGGGCGCGGCCGCCGGATTCGGCCCGCCCGTCCCCCTGGACCGGGCCCGCAGCGCCCGGCTGCTGGGCTTCAGCCGGGTGCAGCGCAGCCCCATGGACGTGATGAACAGCCGGGGGCGCTACGAGCAGGCGGTGGCCGCCTGGGTGGTCTCCGCCGCCGGCACCCTGGAGAAGGCGCTGTGGGACCTGGCCCTGTTCAGCACCCAGGAGTACGGCTTCATCCGCCTGCCGGACGCCTTCACCACCGGCTCCAGCATCATGCCGCAGAAGCGCAACCCCGACGTGGTGGAGCTGTCCCGTGCCCGCTGCCGGGAGCTGCGCGGACTGGCCGCCCAGCTGGCCCACCTCGCAGGGGGACTGCCCTCCAGCTACCACCGGGACCATCAGCTGCTCAAGGCCCCGTTCCTGGAGCTCCTGGCCAAGGGCGAAGAGCTGTTCCAGGTGTTCGCTCACCTGCTGCCGGGGCTGGAGATCCAGAAGGACGCCTGCGCCGCCGCCTGCACCGGGGAACTGCACGCCACCAAGGAAGCCACCCGCCTCGCCGCGGAGGGGCTGCCGTTCCGGGACGCCTACCGGGTGGTGGCCGAGAAGATCAAGAAGGGCACCTTCGTCCCCGACCCGACCCCGGCCCTGGGGCCCCTGGGGCTGGAGGAGACCGCCGCGGCGGCCGCCGCCAGCAGGGCCTGGCTGGATGGACGCCGGGAGCACATCGACCGCACGACTGAACAGCTGTTCCAATGGGGCAAGCCATGAACCACCGCGTACTCCTCGCCTTCTCCGGCGGCCTCGACACCTCATACTGCGTGCTCTGGCTCAAGTCCCAGGGCCACGAAGTGCACACCGTCACCGTGGACACCGGCGGTTTCGCCCCCGCGGAGCTGGTGCGCATCAAGACCCTGGCCGGGAAGCTGGGGGCCGCTTCCCACACCACCGTGGACGGGCGGGCCGAACTGTTCGACGGCTACCTGCGCCACCTCATTGCCGGCAACGTGCTGCGGGGCGGTCTCTATCCCCTGTCGGTGAGCGCCGAGCGGGTGTGCCAGGCCAAGCAGGTGGTGGCCCAGGCCAGGACCATGGGCGCCACCGCCCTGGCCCACGGTTCCACCGGCGCCGGCAATGACCAGGTGCGGTTCGACGTGGCGTTCCGGGCCCTGGCGCCGGACCTGGCCCTGCTGGCCCCCATCCGCGAACTGGCCCCGAGCCGGGCCGAGGAGCGGGCCTACCTGAAGGAGCGGGGCTTCGACTTCCCCGAGAAGATGGAGGCCTACAGCATCAATGAGGGCATGTGGGGCACCAGCGTGGGCGGCCGGGAGACCCTGGACCCCTGGCAGCACCTGCCCGCCGCGGCCTACCCCGCCGGGGAGGTGGATCCCACCCTGCCGCCCAGGTCCCTGGTGGTGGGCTTCCGGCGCGGCATCCCCGGCGCCCTGGAAGGCAAGGCCATGGACCCGGTGCACCTGGTGCAGGACCTGAACGAGATCGGCAAGCCCTTCGGCATCGGCCGGGGCATCCACCTGGGCGACACCATCATGGGCATCAAGGGCCGGGTGGGGTTCGAGGCGCCGGCCGCGCACCTTCTGATCGCCGCCCACCGGGAGCTGGAAAAGCTGGTGCTCACCGGCAAGCAGATGTTCTGGAAGGAGTCCCTGGGCAACCTCTACGGCAGCATGCTGCACGAGGGCCAATTCTTCGACCCCCTGTGCCGCGACCTGGAGGCCTTCCTGGACTCCAGCCAGGCCACCGTCACCGGCGACGTCCGCCTGCACCTGCATCCCCTGGGCTTCGCCGTGGAGGGCGTGCGCTCTCCGTGCTCCCTGGTGCGCCCGGAGATGGCCAACTACGGCGAGAACACCCGCCTGTGGTCCGGGGCTGAGGCCGCCGGTTTCGCCAAGATCTTCGGGGTGCCGCAGATGGTCGCCCTCAAGGCCAGGGCCGAACGGGTCTAGCCGATGCGCATCCACCTCGACAAGATCGCCTCCATCACCCGCAACCTCAACCTCGGCCGCTGGGTCACCCTCAGCCCGGAGGTCGAGGCCCAGGAGGGGGCCGTGATCGCCGGGATCATCCACGGCGAGAAGGAGGTCTACAACACCCTGGAGGACGTCCACGGCCGGATGAGCGTGCTGCACAGCGGCGACATCGTGGTGGGGGCCCTGGGCCACCGCAACGCCCTTCAGGGCTACGAGGGCGTCCTGCCGGAGCGGGTCGCGGCCGGAGACCGGCTGCACCTGCTCAACCTGGGCGGGGTCATCGGCCACTGCCTGTCCAGCAATCCCGGCGTGGGCGGCCCGTTCGAGGTGGAGGTGCTGGGCCAGGTGCTGGTCTTCCCCCAGTTCGGCAACCGCACCGGGCAGCCCGCCTTCATCCAGTCGGCGGCGCTGCAGGGCCTCCCTAGCACCAGCCCGGTGCCGGTGGTCTACGTGGCCGGCACCTGCATGAACTCGGGCAAGACCCAGGCCGCATGCGCCCTGGTGCGCGCCTTGAGCCAGGCCGGGTACCAGGTGGGCGGCGCCAAGCTCACCGGCGTGAGCCTCATGCGCGACATCCTGGCCATGCAGGATTACGGCGCCGAAGCGGTGCTGGACTTCACCGACGCCGGGGTGGCCTGCACCGGTCCGGCCACGGCGCCGCCGGCGGCCCGGGTGATCTTCGCCCAGCTGGCCGCCCGGGGCGTGGACCTGATCGTGGCCGAGACCGGCGACGGCATCCTGGGCGAGTACGGCGTGCAGGCGGTGCTCTCCGACCCGGAGCTGCGCTCCTGGGGCAGGGCCTTCGTCCTGTGCGCCAACGACCCGGTGGGCGTGGAGGGCGGCGTCCGGCACATGAAGGAGGCGTTCGGCATCGACGTGGACGTGGTGGCAGGGCCGGCCACCGACAACCGGGTGGGGGTCCGCTTCGTGCAGTCCCTGGGGCTGCCGGCTTTCAACGCGCGCAACAATCCGAAGGAGCTGGGCCAGCTGGTGCTTGCCAAGGTACGGAATTCAAAAGGAGTCTGAGCTTGCTTTCGATCGCGATCCTCGGCGCCTCCGGCTACGGCGGGGGCGAATTGTTGCGCTGGCTGGCTGTCCACCCGGAGGTGGGCTCCATCCGGGGCACCGCCAGGGCCCTGGCGGGC
>Ga0326728_10018000_pt1 | contig 14026 bp, 8 predicted proteins | sample MB3enrmetagenome_FD_207602 | JGI IMG/M metagenome (GOLD analysis project Ga0326728, IMG submission 207602) | Lab enriched peat soil microbial communities from McLean, Ithaca, NY, United States - MB31MN | ecosystem: Environmental > Terrestrial > Soil > Wetlands > Peat | place: USA: New York...
CATCCGTTTCAGCAACTCGTAAAGCGCCAGGATCTGAGGCCAATCGGTATCTTCGGAGCGCTCGGCTTCATCGTGGACCGCGGCGATCGCCGCTTGCAATTGATACGGTCCGACGGAGGCTTTCGGCAGCGCGGCGGAAAGCAGCGCCACGCCGGCCGCAATCTGTTCCCGGTCCCAAAGCGCCCGATTCTGTTGCGCGAGGGGAATCAGTTGATGGTCCGGGCCGGTTCGGGCATGCCGGCGCGCGTCGGTCAACAGCATGAGCGCGAGCAGGCCGGCAACCTCGGTATCTTCAGGCTGCAGCCGCAGGACCGGGCGCGCCAGGCGGATCCCCTCCTGCGAGAGATCGGCGCGCCGCAGGTGCGGTCCTGAAGTAGCCGTATATCCCTCGTTGAAAATCAAGTACAAGACGTGGAGCACCGAGCGCAGACGCACGGCGCGCTCTCCGGCGCCGGGCATGCGGAATGGAATGCCCGACGCTTTGATAGTCTGCTTCGCGCGGGAGATTCGCTGCGCCATGGTTGCTTCCGGCACCAGGAAAGCGCTGGCGATTTCCGCCGTGGTCAGACCGCCCACGGCGCGCAGCGTCAAGGCAATGGCGGACGAAGGCGTAAGGGCCGGATGGCAGCACATAACGAGAAGCACCAGCGCGTCGTCTTCCACCGGCCCGGCATCCCCGCCGGTATCGGGGAAACGCGCCGCCTCCTGCGCGACTTCCGTCTCCCGGCGCCGGCGCGCGGATTCGCTGCGGATGCCGTCCGTCATCTTGCGGAAGGCAACCTGCGCGAGCCACGCGCGCGGATTGCCGGGAACTCCGTCGCGCGGCCATTGCATCACCGCCGCAATCGACGCCCGGGTTCGGGCGTAAAATGGTTGAATCTTGAAGACCCTGACGCCAATCCGGTTTTCCTGGTACAGGCGTAAGTCACGAGCAACATGTCAACATCTTCCGAATCCGATCGTTTTGGCGCCATCCAGGTCCGGGGCGCCCGCGAGAACAATCTGCGGAACATCTCCCTCGACATTCCCCGGCGGAGAATCACCGTTTTCACGGGTGTCTCGGGTTCGGGGAAATCGTCGCTGGTGTTCGATACCATTGCCGCGGAGTCCCAGCGGCTGCTGAATGAGACCTTCCCCACGTTCGTGCAGACTTTTCTGCCGCGCTACGGCCAGCCCGACGTCGACGTTCTGGCGAATCTCTCGACGGCAATCATCGTCGACCAGCAACGCATGGGCGGGAATCCGCGCTCGACGTTGGGAACCGCGACCGACATCTATACGCTGCTGCGCGTCCTATTTTCCCGTGTCGGAAAGCCCGCGGTTCCACACGCCCTGGCGCTTTCCTTCAACGACCCCCTGGGCATGTGTCCGGAGTGCGAGGGAATCGGACGCGGCGCCCAGATCGATATCGATGCGCTGGTGGATAAGAGCAAGTCCCTGGAAGAAGGCCCGGTCCGTTTTCCCACATTCAACGTGGGTGGTTATAATCTGTACACCTTCATCAAAACGGGATTCTTCGACGTCAAGAAGCCGCTCAAGAAGTATACGAAAGAGGAGTGGCACAACTTTCTTCACCGCGACGACACCAAGATCAAAACCAACAAGCAAGGGCAAAGATTCAGCTCGGGTTATGACGGCCTGATTCCGAAATTCAAGCGCCTCTATCTGAGCAAAGACGCGGAGAAGCTGCCGGCGAATCTTCGCGAAGCGTTCGAGAAGATTGTGACGCAGGGACCGTGCGACGCGTGCGGCGGAACGCGTTTGTCGGAGGCCGCGCGCGCCTGCCGGGTCAACGGAAAGAACATCGCGGAATGTTCGGCTATGCAGGTGAGCGAACTCGCCCGGTTCATGCCGGCGTTTCGCGCGCCCAATGTCGCTCCGCTGGTGGCCCGGTTGGCGGAGAGGCTCGACCACCTCGTCGAGATCGGACTCGGTTATCTCAGTTTGAGCCGCGAGACGGCGACCCTCTCCGGTGGAGAATCGCAACGCGTCAAGATGGTGCGCCATCTTTCGTCGAGCCTGACGGAGGCGCTGTATATCTTCGATGAGCCGACGATCGGTCTGCACCCGCACGACGTCCAACGGCTCAACAACACGCTGACCAAGCTTCGCGATACCGGAAACACGGTCCTCGTGGTGGAACACGAGCCTGAGGTGATGGCGATTGCCGATCGCATCGTCGATATGGGGCCGGGCGCCGGAAAGGCCGGCGGGACAGTGGTGTTCGAAGGTTCCTTCCAGGAGCTCAAAAAGAGCGCCACCCTGACGGGAAAACACCTTGCCAGGCATCAGGCGTTGAAAGAGAAACCACGGGCCGGAAAAGGACAGCTGCTCATCGAGAACGCGACCCTCAACAATCTCCGCGACATCACGGTGAAGATTCCCAAGGCCGTTCTCACGGTGGTCACCGGCGTCGCGGGCAGCGGGAAGAGTTCGCTGGTTCACGGCTGTCTTCCCAAGAATTACCCGGAAGCCGTCTGCGTCGATCAATCGCTGGCGGCGGGCTCGCGGCGATCGAACCTGGCCACCTACTCGGGGATGGCGGACGCCATTCGCAAAGCGTTCGCGGCGGCCAACAAGGTTGAGCCGGCGCTTTTCAGCGCCAACTCCAAGGGGGCCTGCCCCGCGTGCGAAGGTCTGGGTGCGATCTACACGGATTTGCAGCACCTCGATCCGGTCGCGGTTCGCTGCGAAACCTGTGAGGGCCGCTGCTTCACGGGCGAAGTTCTGGCGCTGAAGCTGCGCGGGAAAAACATCAACGAAGTGTTGAACCTTTCCGTCGCGGACGCGTTAGCGCACTTTACGGAGAAGGCGATCCTCGCCACGCTGAAAGCATTGCAAGACGTGGGACTGGGTTACATCGCGCTCGGGCAAAGACTCAACACCCTGTCGGGCGGTGAACGGCAACGTTTGAAACTGGCGGGTGAGCTCCAGAAGCCTTCGCCAATCGTGGTTCTGGACGAGCCGACGACCGGTCTGCACATGGCCGACGTGGCCAACCTGCTGGCCCTCCTCGACGCGATGGTCGACAATGGAACCACTCTGATCGTAATCGAGCACAACCTGGACGTGGTCGCGCGCGCCGATTGGATCGTCGACATGGGGCCGGGCGCCGGCGCCCAAGGCGGCACGGTGGTATTCGAGGGAACGCCGCGCGAGCTGCTGAAGGCGGGCAAGTCGGTGACGGCGAAACACCTCGCCGCGCGATTGGCATAAACCTCCCGGAAGGGCCTGCGGCGATTTTGGTGAGACGGCCGGAATGACGGTTCCACTATCCCGGCACAGTGAAACCGATTCTATCCGCGGCAGCCCTGCTTGGGGCAGTTGCGCATCTGGCTGTCGCCCAGGCGGCGGTGTTGCATCTCCAGGTAATCGAGGGAGAAGGCGCCGTAAACCCCGCCGGTTCGCATATAGCGCGTCCACTGACAGTGGAGGTTACCGATGAGACCGGGAGGCCCGTCGAGGGCGCATCGGTCAGCTTCCATCTGCCGGAAGAGGGGCCGGGCGGCACATTCGGGAACGGATTACGCACAGACGTGACCGTTACCGACGCCCGGGGACGCGCCAATTTACACAGCATGGTGTTGAACCGCACAGCGGGGCGGTTCGCCATTCGCATTGTGGCCTCGAAGGAGCAAGCGCGCGCGGGGATGGTGTCGTTTCAATATGTCGCCGAGCCGAAAGCGGGAACGGCGCCGGCGACGTCGTCGAAGAGCGGGCCGTCCTTGCGGCACGGTCCGCTCAAGTGGGTGGTGATCGGTGCGCTGGCCGCCGGCGCGGGAACGGTGGGGGTGCTGCTGGCGGGCAGATCCGGCAGCGCGGCATCTCCCGCGCCGGCACCGACCTCGACCACCCCGGCGGCGCCGGCCACCATCGTCATCGGCAGCCCATCGCTTTCGGTCGGCAAGCCATGAAGTCCGGATGGCGGTGGATGCTCCTGCTGGCCCTTGCGGCAGGTCCGGCGTGGGGACAATTTCAGCTCTATCTGGTAAACGGCAGTATCGTTCAGCAGATCGTCAACACCTACGGTTTGGGCAACGTGGCGCCGGGGACGCCGGTGGCCGTGTCGTTGCAGATCACCAATGTATCTTCCGCTCCGGCCTTGCTGGATCTGCTGACGGTTACCGGCGCGGGATTTTCCGTGCCTGCCGCCAACACGCCGGCGCTTCCGGTGAACCTGGGCGCGCAGCAATCGGTCGATTTCACCGTCGTGTTTCAAGCCGGCAGCCCAGGGAACTACAGCGCGGCGCTCAATTCCGTGGGGATCTCGGTTACCTTGACGGCCACCGTACCGGTGGAACTGACGTATCAGTGGGTAACGGGCACGGGCGTGGAACCGTTGAGCGCGGGGCCGGTGAATTTCGGATCGGTGCCCGTGGGCCAGAGCCCGACCATCGAAATTCTGCTGGTGAACCAGACCTCGGCGACACTCGCCGTCCCCAGTGTATCGGTGAGCGGGAGCGGCTTCTCGCTGACGAGCCAGCCTCCGGCCGGCAACAGCGTCAGTCCCTCCGCCAGCGCGGCGTTGGAAGTGCAATTCAGTCCCACGGCGGCCGGCGCATCGGCGGGAACGCTGACCATCGGTGGCCAGCCATTCACCCTGATGGGAACCGGCGTGATTGCGCCGTTGCCGTCGCCGAGCATCGTCCTCACTCTGCCGCAGCCCGACAGTGCCGAACAGGGAACGCTGGCAGTGAATCTGAGTGCCGTCCCGCAGACCTCGGCTACCGGGACGGCGACGCTCGCGTTCACCCCGATCGCGTCCATTCCGAATGCCACCGACCCCGCGATCGCGTTCGCGACGGGCGGGCAATCGGTGACGTTCAACGTCTTCATCGGCCAGGCGCAGGGTATATTCGGCAGCGCCAACAGTATTCCGTTTCAGACCGGCACCACCGCCGGCACGCTCACCGTAACGGTGGAGTTGGGCGCCAATACGGTGCAGCAATCGATTACCATCCTGCCGGCGGTGGTGGGGCTGACCGTCGTGCAGGGTGCGCGATCGAGCAGCTCGGTGGAAGTGGACCTGACGGGTTTCGACAACACCCGCACGGCGGGCGCGCTGACGTTCACCTTCTTCGATGCCAACGGCAATGAGCTGGTGGCACCGATTCAGGTCGACGGCAGTTCGGACTTCGCGGCATACTTTCAGAATTCCGCCGGCGGAACGTTCGAGTTGAAGGCGGTTTTTCCGGTGGCGGGAGATACCAGCCAGATCGCGTCGTTCCAGGCGGTGGTGGCCAATTCCGCAGGGAACGCGACGACGGCACGAACGAGTTTCTAAAAGTCAATACCTCGTGGATCTTCCCGCTGGCGGGGTAATCCACCCACGAGGGATTTATGGGAGCAGCCGGCAAGCCTGGGGACCTGGTGCAAGGCACGCGCGACATGCTGGTGCTCGACAATCTCGCCAGAGATGCACGGATATGGCATTACCGAGTTCATCCAGTGCACCTCGACCGGCGTACTGCGGGTGGAAGCGGACGCGCTTTATCCGGCGGTGCATTAACACCACCCCGGGGGTGTGCCATCGGATATAGTATATCCGGAGGCTTTAATATGAATCCGCCAACCGACAAGAAGGCCGACCTCGCAGGTCCTGGTATTGGCGACTATGCGGAACTGGAGAAAATCCTTCCGCAGGATTATCATTCCCTACTCAATCCCAAGGATACGCAGAAGGCGATTTTTGCCGCTAAGAGATATATCGAGGAGCAACTCTGCCGAGAGCTCAACCTGATGATGGTCACGGTTCCCTTGATCGTCGACGTGGAAAGCGGGGTCAACGACTATCTCGACCGCGATGGTTCGCGAACCCCCATCCAATTCCACATTTCCAATGACCGCGATGTCCATCCGGTGGACGCCCAGGTAGTGCAGGCCGCCACCAAATGGAAGCGGGTCGCCTTGCAGCGCTTCGGCATGGAACCGGGAGAGGGGTTGTGTACCGACATGCGCGCGGTACGCAAGGACTATTTCCTGGATCACGACCACAGCGCCTACGTGGATCAGTGGGACTGGGAACGCGCCATTACGGCAGACGAGCGCAACCTCGAATTCCTCAAGCAGATCGTGAACGGCATCTGGCGCGTGCTGGTGGGCGCGGAGAAGCACGTGCAGGAGCTGTTCCCACAACTGCGCGACCCGCGCTACCCGAACCTTCCGGAGAAGCTGACCTTCCTGCACGCCGAAGAGCTGCTCGACCTGTATCCCGACCTGCCACGCAAGCGCCGCGAGACGGCCATCCTGCAGCAGTACCCGGCGGTATTCATCATCGGCATCGGCTGGACTTTGGCCGACGGCTATCCGCACGAAATGCGGGCCGCCGATTATGACGACTGGGTGACCGAAACCAAGTCGCCCGAAGGCCGGACAATGCACGGGCTGAACGGCGATATCCTGGTGTGGAATCACGTGACGAAGCGCCGCCACGAGCTATCGTCGATGGGCATTCGGGTCAACGCCGAGACTCTGCTGCAGCAGTTGAAGCTGACCGGCCAGATGGATTTCCTGAAATACCCATATCACCAGGCGATCGTCAACCAGCGGATTCCGCTGAGTATCGGCGGCGGCATCGGGCAATCGCGCACGCTCATGCAACTCCTGCGCAAAGCACACCTGGGTGAAGTGAGTGCCACCGTGTGGCCGGCGATCCTCAAGGAGATGTGCGCCCGCAAGAACATCCATGTGATTGAGTGAAGCGGGCGACACGGACATCCGAAGCTTGTCGTGTGCGAAACTGACAGGGCCCTTGAGGAGTTGCCACCCCGCCGGGGTAAGTGACGGGAAGGTTCCCCACAATCACGAATCCGCGCGAGAGGGAGCGGTCTGGCGGGAATACGTTAGCGTATTTATGAAATGACCAACTAAGCGAGCCTCCGGCGTGGGGAACAATCGTAAAAAGATGATTCCATGCGCGGAGGCCGCTTGTTAAATTGTGCGATTATCAGCAGGCCAGGAATGGCGGTGACTCCTCAAAATCCGGTGGTATTGTAGACCCCATGGGTGTATGGGTACTGCCCGAAATTGAAAAACCTGGCCGGCGCCGAAGCAGAGATCGAGCGCGCACTTCGGTCACACCGGTCCCGGCCGTCGAGCTGCGGCTCCATAGTTGCTTGGCCCTGTGCTAGCTGCTATAGCGGTAGCGTGGGGTAGGCGCGAGCCACTCCCGAACAACGGGTATTCATAAATCATGATGCGCTTTGTAACGATAGTCGCCCGCGCATGCCTCCTACTATCGAACAAAATGAACGCCGCGGCAGCGGCACGACGCCGGTACACGGTTTCCGAAGAGCCAGCGGATGGTCCCGGTTCTCCGCCGGTAATTCTGATGCACGATTACGAAACAGGCATGGAGGCGGCGGTGGCGCCATCCCAAGGGGGCGAACTGACCAGTCTGCGCGTCAGGTTCCGCCACCTGCCGGTCGAGCTCATCTATCGCGCCCGCAAGTACGGATCCGAACCAGGGTTTCGCGGCAAGGCGCCGTTTCTTTGGCCCGCGGCCGGGCCGCAGTATCCCATCGCCTCGGCTCCCGGCATACCTTGCGGCGATGGCGGCGACATTCCGGGAGACCGTACCTACCCTATTCCTCGCGATGGCTTCGCCAAGGACCTTGCCTGGTCGGAAACCGGCCGCTCGTCCGGGGCTAAAGGCGCTCGTGTGATGGTCGAACTGCGGGACTCGGAGCAGACCCGAAGCATTTACCCGTTTGGCTTCTCAGTCCTGGCCGCATACGAGCTCGCCGATGGCCGATTGAGCGTGACGTATACCATATCCGCAGCCTCGGGGAATGCGGCTCCCATGCCGTTTTCCATCGGCAATCAGCCGGCATTGCGGATTCCGTTCGTGGATGGGACGGATCCAGAGGCCATGCGGTTGCAGACGTATTGCACCACGCAGATCCAGCCGGCCGAGGCGGGTGTTTCGAGCGGGGACCAGTGCGAGCGGTCGTTTGCCACTCCGGCCAAGCTGGGCGATTTCGACGCCACCGCGGGACTCCGGCTGGCCGGCTATCGGAGCATTCCATTTGCCCGGCTGAGCGATCCTCAAGGCCTTGCCCTCCGTATCAGCCATCGCGCCGTTACGGCGCTGCCGGAACCACTCGAGCAGTTTCATATTTACGGCGGCCCGCAACAGGGCTTTCTCTGTCCCGCTCCGTGCTTCGGCGCGCCGAACGGTCTACACTCCGGAACAGCTCTGGTTATGCTCAGGCCTGGCGGGCATTGGCAGTGGACTGTGGAACTGCAGCCTGAAACCGCTTTGCCGCAGGTACTCGCGCATTGAGACCGGCCAACGATCGATCCCAGGTAGTTTCAACCATTGAAAATGCCATCGGATTCTTCGCCGCCCCTAGCACGATGGTGGGTGCGGCGTGCAATCCTCTCGAATGAGTCGTACGGGTGCGGGATTGAGCAATAGCACCCAGTTTTCAAGGCGATCCGGCACGACGACTGGCGAGCCACAGAAGCGTTGCCACATACCGGGACCGTCCCTCTGACGGGATTTCCGTCAGAGATCTTCCACATCTTGACGCGGATGTCGACACGATATAGGATTGAGACGTCATAATGTCCGATTCTGTGACTTGGAATCGGCCAACTTGTTGAGGAGTTCGGCACCATGACAGCCGCGAACCTAATCCGGCTCGCTGCAATGGTGGCCCAAAAGACCACTGGCGCCCGCAGACTGCGGGCGGTGCCGTTGCCTTCCGAAGAATCTGCCAGCTTCCATGACTTCGGCCCGCGCATCGGAAAACGCCAGCCCGGAGTGTCCCACGGAACTCCGGGGGTGACCGCCTCGGAGTCCTGTCAATTGGCCGAAAGCGGCGCATGCTTGCAACGTCAGGCTCTGACGCCGGCTCGGCATTGGACAAGCGTTCATCGGTCTGATCGTCTAAGCGCTGCTCTTCGTCGATTCGAGCAGGTATCTCCAGGGGTCCTTGTCACCAGGGCTGCGGGGTCAGCGCTGCCGGCTCCTCAAGGTACCTTTCAATCCGGCCGGCCGTTGGGTGTGACGGCCGGCTCCATCGCTCGCCATGTCCGATGGCCAAATGTGGCCAATCCGGCCACCAAACCTCAGAAAGGAAATTATGGCTAAGGAAGCCTTAAGCGTAGTCGATCAACGTACGCAGGCTGCCCGGGAAATTCCCATTCAGGACGGGGCAATTCGTGCCATGGACTTGCGGGAACTCAAAACCGGCCCCGATGACTTCGGGCTCATGACCTATGACCCGGCTTTCATGAACACGGCGTCGTGCCGCAGCGCCATCACCTTCATCGACGGCGACAAGGGTATCCTGCGCTACCGGGGCTACCCCATCGAGCAACTGGCGGAGAAGTGCACGTTCCTCGAAGTGGCCTATCTCATCTTATTCGGAGAACTGCCCACCGCGCCCCAACTCAAGGATTGGGTGGCCGAAATCACCTTGCACACCATGCTGCATGAGACCACCAAGAAGTTTCTGGAGGGTTTCCGGTACGACGCCCACCCCATGGGGATGCTGGCCAGCACCGTCGCCGCCCTATCCACGGTTTATCCCGACTCCCGGCACGTGCTCGACCCCATGGTTCGCGCCCGTCAGATCAAGCGCCTCATCGGCAAGATGCCCACGATTGCAGCCTATACCTACCGTCACAGCCAGGGCTATCCGTACGTCTATCCCGACAATGACCTCAGCTACGCCGAGAACTTCATGAACATGCTGTGGAAGATGATGGAGCCCAAATATCAGGCCAATCCCCAACTCGCGCGCGCTCTCGACATCCTGTTCATCCTGCATGCCGACCACGAACAGAACTGCAGCACCAATGCCATGCGCGCGGTGGGCAGTTCCCAGGCCGATCCGTTCCTCTGCACGGCCGCCGCTTGCGCCGCTCTGTCCGGGCCGCTGCACGGTGGCGCCAACGAAGAAGTCCTCAAGATGCTGGAGGTCATCGGCTCCAAGGACAAGGTCCCGGCCTACGTCGACAAGGTGAAGGCCGGCGAGCGCAAGCTGATGGGCTTCGGCCACCGCGTCTACAAGAACTACGACCCGCGCGCCCGCATCATCAAGTGGGCCGCTGACAGAGTTTTCGAGGTGACCGGCCGCAACTCCAAGCTGGACATCGCGTTGGAACTGGAGCGCATCGCCCTCGAGGATGATTACTTCATCAAGCGCAGGCTCTATCCCAACGTAGACTTCTACTCCGGAATCATCTACCAGGCGATGGGATTCAAACCGGAGATGTTCACGGTGCTGTTTGCCATTCCTCGCACCGTGGGCTGGCTTGCCCAATGGCAGGAGATGCTGTGCGATGCCGAACAGAAGATCGCACGACCGAGGCAAGTCTACACCGGCCAGCCGGCTCGTAATGTGGCGCCGATGGAGCAGCGCGGCGTCATGACGAGGCCCGCAACGGCGTAGCGGAGCCATGCCGCGATGCGCACTGCGTCGCGCGCTCGAAAAGGAGGATTCAGAGCGAATCGAAATTTCAGAGTTGCTGGAATTTGCCTGGCGGAAGGCCGCGTTTTGCGGCGGAGAATGGGCAGGCGGGGACAACCCGGGCAATGGATGGGCACGCGCGCGGCGAACCGAACGGCACCTTCGTGGTGTCTGCCTAGGCGCTAACCGCTGTAGCCGCTCTCGCCATCGCAAGCACTTCTTGAGCGCCCACTGCGACCTCAGACGCCACCCGGCCTTGTTCGTCGATCAGAACCGCGGAAGGGGTACCGCCGGAATTGAAAACCTGGCTGGCGCCGAAGTAGGGATCGAGCAGCACGCGCGAACGAAAGCCCTGCTTGCGAATGTCCTCCGGGGCGCCAGCCGAGACGATCAGCAGTTCGGGCGCATCTTTTTGAGGATTACGCTCCCACGCTTGCACATCCGGCAGCATCTGCTGGCAGAACCCGCACGAGGGGTTCCAGAACAAAATCAGGGTGCGCCGGCCTCGCAAATCGGCAAGGTCCATGACTTGTCCCTTCAAATCGGCCAGCTTGAGCGACGGAACCTCATCCCCCTTCGTCACCGAGGGCGGCAGCACGGCGTGGACTACCAAACCGCGGATGGCATCTGTGCCCAGCGCGAGAGAACTCGCGATGTGTGCGTCTCTGATGAGCACCGCGCTCGGTGTGCTGCCGGCAAGATATGCGTTGGCGACTTCCCGGTCTACTTGCAGCAGCATATTCTCAAGGCCGTGCTTCCCGCTCTTGGCGCGATTCACCTGGGCTTCGCCGCGCCCGATGGGGATGACCAGGAGACGATCCCCATACTCACGCTGCCATTGGGCGACCTCGGGCAGTGCTTCATCGCACGCACTGCAGCCGGGCTCGCTGAACAACAGAAGAATGGGCTTGCCTTGCCGGCTGAGCGAGTCCAAGGTGACCGTCTTGCCGGCGAGATCGCTGAGACTGAAAGCCGGTGCGTCGCTATTCAGAGGCAGTCCGGGCGGCGGCGTTTCTACGGGGACCGGCGCCTTGTTTTCCAGGGCTTCGATCCGCAGCATCAATCGCCCGTTCTGGCGTAACAAGTGGATCAAAGCCCAAAACTGAAAAGCCGCCAGAATGGCGATGGCCATCGCCAGGCCGAGGGTCACGGTTTCCGATCGGGTCAGGCTGGCTGACAAGCCGAGCAGGCTTGCACCGCTGTTTCCTGAACCCTGCCAGACGATGAATCCGGCGACACATGCCAGGGCCGCGTTCCGCAGAACTAAATTCCAGCCGATCGGCGCCGAGTGCACCTGGCCGAAACAGTGGCAGTCAGGCCTGCGCCCGCGCACCAGACTAACGCTCATGGCCGCGATAAAAAGCAGGAGCAGCGCCAGGACGCCGCAGGCCCCCCACCACGCCGACGTAACCGGGAGGAGCGCCAGGGCACAAACCAGTTCCGTTATGGGAAGAAGAAACCCGAGCGGCCACGCCAAGATTCCCGGCACGCCGAAATCCGACAGCGACTTCCGGGATCCCGAAGGATCGGCGAGTTTGGCGACCCCGGCGACGCCGAATACCCCGGCGAGCACGAGCCGCGCCATCAGCAAAATAACATTCATAAGCGAACCGAAAACTCTCGCATGGTTCTGGGCGCGTGATGCGCTGCCTGCGACCGCTCCTCACTCCACTCTTGACAAGCTTACCGTATCGATCCAGGCCGTACCAGCTATGAAGCTGTCAAACCTCCACGAGGCCGGCCGAATGACTTGAATTGTGAGCAGCCTGGTTCCGGGAGGAACGGAGACGATCTTCTCCATGTTTTTCCAATCCGTAGTGCCGGTGACCTGCTCCGTCCTGATATCCAGACGCGCGGGCGACCCGCCATCGAAAATGCGAAACGCGATTCCTCGATCGGTGGTGATCCCCTCTGCACGAACGAAGGCGGAGAAGCGGTATCGGCCGGGTTTTACGAAGGCTTGCTCCGAGATACGGTCGTAGTTGACATTCGCCTTCCCCCCGAATTGAATCCTCAAGGAGCGCGATCCCGTATGCGCCACGCCGGAGTCGATGGCCACCTTTACGTCGTCGTTCAGGTCTTCCATCGTCCAGTCAAACTGGACTCCCGATGGCTCGGCTTCGAAATCTCCGTTGTACAGGTAGTTCGATTGCAGATATCCGTGGCCGCGATCCCCGAGGTAATTGGCCCAGGCTTGGGCCGCGGCTTCATACCGATGGTCTTGAAGCAGAGAGGCCAGGTAATCGCGCGCCAGCTGGTTGTCTCCGTAACCAAGCGCGACAATCCCGTCCCACACGGCCGCGGCGTCGGCAAACCTGCCAAAATTCAGGAGGTAACGAAGATAGGATTGCCAGGCACGCCGATTATTGGGCAGACCTTTATGCAGGATCCTCGCCAGCGGTACTTGCTCCCGTCCATACCCGTCGAATATCGGGCCGTCGTAGAGTGCCGAATTTTCCAGGATGCGGCTGGTTTGCTCGAGCGCCCTTTCCCCTTCGTGAATGCCGTAATAAAAACTGGCGGCCCTCATTTGCAACGGGGGGATGTGCGGAGCGTGAGCAAGTGCGGTCGAAAAGCACTCCTTGGCTTGCTCCGCCTGCCCTGATTGGAGCAGGGCCTCGCCGAGGTCAACCCAGCGAAACGCCGCGGCAGGATCGCGCCGCAGCGCGGTCAGAAGTTCTCCTTGCGGAACAGAAGCCACACTGCCTCCGTGCCTGGCCGTTTCGCTGGCGATTACGGCTTCGGTATCGCAAATCCCGAACCGGCAAAATCGGGCCTCCACTGAAGGATTGCCTGTAAATCCGGCCTCCAGGAGAATCCACGCCGGAGCGAACAACAATACCAAGCAAGCCAAAGCAATCGCCAGGGGCCTCCACCGGACAGTCCTCGAGGGGGTGCGAACCGGGCGTCCAGACCTGCGGGGGAAACTAGCCACAATCCCGAAGATCCACGCCAATACCAGGCCGTTCGCGGGAATGTAGGTGTTGAAGTCGGTGAAACTGTGGAGCCCGATCGCGGCCATCGAGCCGGTGCATCCCCAGGCGAGATAGCGGGTGTTCCGATCGAAGCGCGTGGTCCCCGATCGCAAGCTTTTGACGAAGGTCGCCGTCACGAACCCCGTGAGGATCAGGATTCCCAGGGCTCCCAGTTCCGTAGCGAGTTGCAGATAGTCGTTATGGGCGAAGTTGAATTCGTTGTCCAGCACCGCGGTTTGGTACTTCAGGAATGCCGTGTCGAAGGTGCCCAGACCGGAACCTGCAACCGGATAAGCCATGAGAAGGCGCCGGCTATCGCTCCAGATCGGCAAGCGTCCTTCGCCGGTCTGGTCGGAGGCGGCATTGCCGAAGGAGTTCACCAGCTCATCCGGTGGAAGCGCGACAAACATCGACACAAAGAAAGCAGCGAGAATCCCTACGATCAACCACCGCTTCCGCCCGGCGATACTGGCAACGCACGCCACCGCGGACATGACGAATAAACCGCCGAGGCAAGCGATGAAACCCATCTTGGAACCGGAAGATACCAGCGCTACCAGCATCAAGCCGGCCAAGAACAGCATCGCGGCGGCGGCTCCCCAGCGCCCGATAATACCGGCGCCGCGGACC
>Ga0326728_10018002_pt1 | contig 14024 bp, 11 predicted proteins | sample MB3enrmetagenome_FD_207602 | JGI IMG/M metagenome (GOLD analysis project Ga0326728, IMG submission 207602) | Lab enriched peat soil microbial communities from McLean, Ithaca, NY, United States - MB31MN | ecosystem: Environmental > Terrestrial > Soil > Wetlands > Peat | place: USA: New York...
GTTCCGCTGCCCGAACTCCTGCCCCATGAACAGCAGCTTCTTCCCGGGATGCGCGTATTGATAGGCGAACAGCAGCCGCAAATTCGCGAACTGCTGCCACATGTCCCCCGGCATTTTGTGCAGCAGGGAATTCTTTCCATGCACCACTTCATCGTGGGAGAAGGGCAGCATGAAATTCTCGGTGAAGGCGTAGAGCATCGAAAACGTCAGTTTATTGTGTTCGTAGCGCCGGAAAACGGGATCCTTGGAAAAATAAAGCAGCGTGTCATTCATCCAGCCCATGTTCCACTTGAGGCTGAACCCCAGCCCGCCGAGATATGTCGGGCGCGACACGCTGGGCCACGCGGTGGACTCCTCCGCGATGGTCAGCACCCCGGGGAATCGCAAATACGCCACTTCATTCATCCGCTTCAAAAAATCGATGGCATCCAGATTCTCGCGCCCGCCGTAGCGGTTTGGTATCCACTCGCCCTCCTTGCGCGAATAGTCCAGATACAACATGGAGGCGACCGCATCCACGCGCAGCCCGTCAATGTGGTACTTGTCCAGCCAGAACTGCGCATTGGAGATCAGGAAATTCTGCACTTCGTTGCGGCCGTAGTTGTAAACCAGCGTGCCCCAGTCGGGATGCGTGCCCTGCCGCGGGTCGGAGTGTTCGTAGAGATGCGTGCCGTCAAAAAGACTCAGCCCGTGCGAGTCCCGTGGAAAATGCGCCGGCGTCCAATCGAGAAGTACACCCAGCCCCGCCTGGTGGCAGCGATCCACAAAGGCCATAAACTCCGCCGGCGTGCCGTAACGGCTGGTGGCGGCATAATAGCCAAGTGTCTGATAGCCCCACGAACCATCGAACGGATGCTCCATCACCGGCATCAATTCAATGTGTGTGTAGCCGAGATCCTTCACGTAAGGAATCAGTTGATCCGCCAGTTCCAGGTAGCTGAGCCAGCGGTCGTGCTCCTCGGGCATGCGCCGCCACGAGCCGAGATGCACTTCGTACACGGAAATCGGCTGCTGCAACCAATTCCTTTGCGGGCGCTGCGTCATCCAGTCGCCGTCTGCCCAGTTGTGTTTGTCGAGGCGCGCCACAACCGATCCGGTCTTCGGCCGCAACTCCGAAAAGAAGCCGTAGGGATCGGCCTTCAGCGGTAGCATCTCCCCGCGCGGCCCGATGATTTCGTATTTGTAAATCGCGCCCTCGCCGAGGTCGGGCAGAAACAACTCCCAGATGCCGGAAGACCCGCGCGTGCGCATGGGATTGATGCGGCCGTCCCAGCCGTTGAAGTCGCCCACCACGCTGACGCGCCGCGCGCTGGGAGCCCACACGGCAAAGTGCACGCCGGAAACGCCGTCCACCGTCTTGATGTGTGCGCCGAGCTTCTCGTAGGTGTCGTGGTGGCGGCCTTCGCCCATCAGGTAGAGATCGAATTCGCTGAGCAGATAGGGAAACGCGTAAGCGTCGTGGCCCTCGACCTCCGCGCCGTAATCCATGCGGTAGCGCATGCGATAGCTCGAAGGGGCCGGCGCCAGGTCGCTCACCAGGGGAAGTTGCGCCTCGTAAACACCCTCCGCCCGGACTTTTTTCATGGGCAGCGGATCAGCTTGCCCGCCCCAAAGTAGATGGGCTTCCAGCGCTCGCGGTTGCAAAACGCGCACGAGCCAGCGGCGCCCCGCGGACGTCTCAATGGGCTGCGGACCGAGCACGGCAAAAGGATCTGAGTTGCGGCCCGCGAGCAGTGCATCCATGCGTGTCACTGCCGGGTCGGCGGGCGGAGCCTTCGGTTTTCGCGGAGGAGTTTGGGGCACGGCAGCATTCTATCGGATTCTGCCCGCCGCTCCAACGGCCAGTGCAGCGATTGTCGCGTATCCTAACCTGCAAGCCGAACCTGGGCGCTCGCTTCCCTCGTCGGTAGGATTCCGATTGGGCGACGCAATATAAAAGGGACCTATCAGCAACCCACGAATCAAATGGGGTAAGATGAAACATAGAATCTTCCCATGCCCTACGTAACCGTCTTTGATATTTCGCAAAAACCCTTCGAGTGGTGGTGGTCTGCATCTGGCCTCCTCTTCGTGGTCATCGGGATACTGCTCATCAGATTTGGAACAAAGCTTGGCGCTGCCAGAGAGCAGAAAATCCTTGGCTGGGCGATGGTTATATTCGCCTCGTTCTGGACGCTGGTGTCTTTTGGTTTCATGTATTCCTCATACCGGGAGTATGCCGAGGCATACCGAACAGGGCAGTATTCAGTCGTCGAAGGCATTGTCGAAGGGTTTCATCCGATGCCTTACGAAGGGCATCAGGAGGAATGCTTCGTAGTCCAAAAGGAAAAGTTTTGTTATTCGGACTATGACGTGTCGAAGCCGGGATTTCATCAGACCGCTTCACATGGCGGCCCCATCCGTGCTGGCTTGCCTGTCCGCATCGCATATCGTGATGGCAGAATTCTTCGCTTGGAAATTGGCGCGGGGAGCATGTCATCAGAAGCTGAACGTCTAGCTCATTCCAAAGAAGAGAAAGAGAGATGGGAGCGGCGGTTAAAAGAGCTTGAGTCCAGACATTCGACCATTTACTTTGTAATAGCCATCATATTTGCAGCAGTTGCTAATGGCTGCGCATTCTTTGTACTGCATCGAATGAAGACTTTAGGCCGAAACGTTGGTCATTGGCGTTGGGCTTCCAAGGACATCGCCCTATATAAGGAATACTGGAAGCTGGCCCCTATGAAGAAATGGTCTAGAGCACCTCTGATTGTAGGAATCGCTTGCTTCATTTTTGCTGTGTACTTTCTTTTCCACACATTTTCAAGATGACTGTTTCGCTTGCTGCTTGATAAACGCCATCGCCGGAGACTGAGCCAATTCCCTCGCTTCCACCCCCTTGCAGCACTGCTTATCCCGCGATACAGTGCTGGCACCCTAATGGAATTCGGCAAGTTTGCAACTCTTGCATTTTCCGAAACGAGGGATGGCCCTTGAGACGCTACCTCGCAACCCCCGCCGCTTTGCTGTATCTTGCCTGCAGCATGATTCCCATCGCAACCACCGCACAGGACCGCTCGCAAGCGCGTTCCATGGTCATTTCGCGCAATGGTATTGTGGCCGCGGAATCTCCGCTGGCCGCGCAGGCGGGCGCGCGCATCCTGGAGCGCGGCGGAAACGCCGTGGATGCCGCAATCGCCACGAATGCCATGATGGGCGTCGTCTCCCCGATGATGAACGGTATTGGCGGCGATTTGTTCGCCATCGTGTACGACGCGAAAGCCAATAAACTCTACGGCCTGAACGCCAGCGGTTGGGCGCCGAAAGGCCTCACCATCGAAGCGCTCCGCAAACTGGGCTTGCGCGATATGCCGGAATCCGGCGTCCATACCATCACCGTTCCCGGCGCCGTGGATGGTTGGCAGAAACTTGCGGACAAATTCGGCCGCAAGAAACTGAGCGAAGATTTGGCGGCTGCGATCAGCACGGCGCAGAATGGCTATCCCGTTACCGAGTGGGTGGCGATGTACTGGGCAAACGCCGCGGACTACCTGCGCGGCGATGAAACTGCCGCCAAGCTTTACTTGCCGCAGGATCGTCCGCCCAAGGTCGGCGAGGTTTTCCGCAACCCGGAACTCGCCTGGTCTCTGCAGCAGATTGCCGAGCACGGCCGCGACGCCTTCTACAATGGCGAAATCGCCCACCGCATCCTGGAAGCGATGAAGCGCCACGGCGCCACCATGACCGCCGCCGACCTGGCCGAATACTCCAGCGAGTGGGTCGAGCCCATCTCCACCACCTATCGCGAATGGACCGTTTATGAAATGCCTCCCAACGGGACGGGCATTGCCGCCCTGGAAATGCTCAACATCATGGAGACCTTTCCCCTCGGCCAGAAGGACTATGGCTTCGGTTCCTCCAAAGCGCTCCACGTGATGATCGAGGCCAAGAAAATCGCCTACGCGGACATGGCCCGATACATCGGCGATCCGCGCGGGCAGAATTTGCCCGTGCAGGCGCTGCTCTCAAAAGAGTGGGCGACGCAAAGCGCCAAGCTGATCGACCCGGACCACGCGAATTGCGCCGTCCCCGCCGGAAATTTGCCCGTGGGCAACGACACGACGTATCTGACCGTGGTGGACCGCGAAGGCAACATGGTTTCGCTGATACAGAGCAACTACAGCGAATTTGGCTCCGGGATTGTCGCGCCGGAAACGGGTTTTGCGCTGCACAATCGCGGCGCGCTCTTCACGCTGGACACCACTTCGCCCAACGCGCTGGCCGGCCGCAAGCGCCCCCGCCACACCATCATCCCGGGGTTTGCGCAGAAGGGCGATCTCCGTCTGGCTTTCGGCATCATGGGTGGCTGGAATCAGTCGCAGGCTCACGCGCAGTTCATCGCGAATCTGGTGGATTTCAAGATGAACATCCAGGCGGCGCTGGAAGCTCCGCGATTCACCAAACGCACCTTTGAAGGCTGCGACGTCGAAATGGAGAACCGCTTCTCCCAAAAGACCCGCGACGATCTTGCCGCCAAGGGTCACAAGATCACCCTCCTCGGCACCTTCTCCGCGGACGTGGGCGGCGGCCAGGCGGTTCTGCGCGATTTTGCCAAGGCCATCAATTACGGCGCCTCCGACCCGCGCAAGGACGGCGCTGCCATCCCAGAGTTGCCTGGTGAATAACCTAACCCTTGTGAACTAGCCCAGTACCTCTCCCGTCAGGTACGCACGAGGCAGTACCGCAAAAGATTTCCCTCCAGCGGGCGGAATGTGAACAGGTGTTCCCAAGCATTCTGGTACCGCAGCCTTCCTCTGACGCTAACACCTTTGTTTTCTGTGCAATGGCGTGCCGCCCCCGGTGGTAAGACAGTTGCAACCCATAATGGGTCCCGAACAACCTACTCGACTTGTATTCGTTGCTGGGAGGCAGACATGCAGTCCCGAATCGGGAAAACTCTGGCGCTGGCGGGTGGCCTGGGCGTCGCTATGCTCCTCGCCGGCAGCGTGGTTCGGGCACAGAGCGCCGAGGTTGCGGGGGAGTATGAATGCACGCAGGCGCTGGTGGCGGGCAAGGCCGTGCCCTGCAAAGCCGCGCCGCTTTCCTTGAAAACGGACGGGCATTTTGAGTTGCAGGGGCGCGAAGGCGAGTACCTCGTAAACGGCAGTTGGGTGGTTTTGAACGGCACGGTGCTGAAGTCGCGCGCCAAAATCGAAGCCGGCCACAAGATCGTGTTTCGCTTTTACAACAAGAAAGGCCTCTGCGAGCTTATTTACGAGCGCCGCGTCGCCGAACTCGGCAAAACCAACCTGGGTTGATTTTCCTCTCGCAATTCTTCTCTTCCCAATTTCCAGTAGCAGTCATCTCATAAGTTGCTCCCGTAAGCGCGAGGCTTCTTACCCAGAGCGCAGCGAAGGGCACAGCTTGCGGAAAGTTTTTTCTTTAGGAGGCCGGGGCTTCAGCCCCGGCGTAAAGCATCAGAAACCCACGGGCTTCAGCCCCTGAAGAAAAGCTTCTCGGTGTTTTTCCATAGCCTGTTCAGCCGTTCCGAAAAGCCCCGCGAATTCAGGGGTTTTAACCCCTGAGGTCTCTACGCAATCGCTTCAAACCACCTTAGTTGCCCGGGCAGGGAAGCGGCCTATTCGTTCACGAAGAAGCCGCGGCTCGACTTTTCCATCAGCTCCGTAAAAAGCCGCAACGTGGCCGGCGCATGGCCCGCATAGTGATTGTTGGCAAACGCGAAGACGCGGATTTTGCGCTTCAAGAAGTTGCGGCAGGCTTCCACCCACTCCTGCAGATCGCGCGTGCGGTCCACAATCGTGGTGTCCCAGGTTTTCGTCAGCTCCTCGATCGCTTTGCGATCGCCCAGCCAGCGGATATACGTGAAATCCGTGGTGATGGCGTCGCCTCTGGTGAACCATTCGCGCGGGCGCGGCATCCACGGATGGTCAATCAGGGCCAGCGCGATGTTGTGTTTCCGCAGAAGATCGTAGAGCGCCGGACCCAGCCAGGCTTTGTTGCGGACTTCCAGGGCAAAACGCGGCTCCGAGGGCAGCTTCTCCAGAAATGGCTTCAGCCGCGCCAGAAAATCCGCGGGCGTGGCAAACGCCTTTTTATTGAAGTATTGAAACTGAAACAGGATTGGCCCGCGCTTTTCGCCCAGATGCTCGGTCACCCGCAGGAACTCCTTCAAAATTGGTTCGGCATCGACCAGCACGCGTTCATGCGTGATTCCCTGCGGGGCTTTCAGCGCAAACAGGAAATTCGCCGGCGTCTTCCCGTACCAGCCTTTCACCGTGGATTCGGCCGGGATGCGGTAGAACGTCGCGTCAATCTCCAGCGTGTCAAACTGCGTCGCATAGTAGGAAAGATAATCGCGCGCCTGCATGCCTTGCGGATAAAAGGTCTTCTCCCAGCCTTCAGCCGTGAACGAAGACGTGCCCAGCCGCAGGTACGCGGCATTCTCTCGGGAACTGGCCTTGTCCGGCATGCGGGAAATCATAAAGCAAAAACATGCCCCACGGCGACCCACCTCAGGGCTTTGCCTTGAAGCCATCTCACAAATGATTCTTGGGAGGGCACTGCTTTTTACCCTGAGCGCAGCGAAGGCCAGCCGTGCCGAAAATCCCCGCGAATTCACGCGCATTTTGCGATCTCTGCGCCATCCCGATGCTTTTTCGGGATGAACGGTGGGCTCTTACGCTCCAACGCCACCCACCTTCTTCTCTTCGCTCTTGGGTTCCCTCTTGTGGCACAGTCAGGAATGTCTGTGCCACCGAACCCAAGAGCTGCGCGCCAGGGGATCAACTTGCGGGCGGGCGCTGGAGCAAGACGGCAAACGTTCGAGAGATGTGCGGCGTGGCGACCTCAATGAATCCCTGTTGCTTGGCAATGGCAAGGGTGCGCGCAAACTCCTCGGCGGAGACGTGGCCCTTGGGTTCCGCAAGGAGGAGATTAGCCCGCGGTTTGAGCGCGGAAGCGACTCCAGCAAAGAGGGCCGCGCGCGCGGGAACTTCGTGAACCACAGCGAACAACAGGGCGAAATCAATGGTGCCGGCGAGCGGCTCGAGGCCTGGCAAGCCTTGGGTGCAAAGGCGCGCGTCGATTTGCGCGGAGACTCCCGCCTTCTGTGCGCGCTTTTTGAGTCGCGCCAGCATCTTCTCCTGCATGTCCATACAGATGACCTTTCCCGCGGGCCCGACCATTTGCGCAAGAGGAATGCTGAAGAAGCCCATCGCGCTGCCGAAGTCCAGCACGGTCATTCCCTCCTTCACGTAGGGAGCGAGGAGGGTGCGCGGATTGTACCGGAGCTTTCGGATCGGGCTGGCAAGAAAGTAGCCGAACCACCAAGGACAAACCCTGTGAGCTGATTCCTTCGCGTTATCCATCGTTGTTGCCCTCCATCTTTGGATACGGACTCGGCGAGCCAATCGTATCAGGCGGGCGGCGCGGCCCTTGGCTTGAATTCAGCCTGCCCATGGGCAGGATACCACTCCAGAAAACAACTGGAGAGGGATAAAGGGCGGAGAAGTGGGTGGGTTAGGAAAGATATCAGTGGTCAGATATCAGCGATCAGGAGGCAAGAGAAGAAGAAAGAAAAAGATTACACAGAGGCCGCAGAGAGCACAGAGTTCACAGAGAGGAGGAACCCAAGACCCAGGCACACACGCCGTGCCCGGGGCATCCGGCGGATGCAGTTCTCAGTTATAAGTTGTCAGTCCCGAGTTTCGGAGAAAAGGCGGAACGGAAAGAGAAAAGCTGGGGCACCGCTCGAAGCGCCGGAGAAGCAGGCAAGCGACTGCCAGGCAATCCGTCACACGCGCCACCGGACCTGTTCGTGTAAACTAACCTTGATTCGGAAGGAACGATGCCAAACCTTCCCGACACTTGACCTAGAGGCGGAAACATGACGGTTGTGCAAAGAGAACTTCTCAAGGAATTTCAAGACTTTGCCTTGATCGCTCCCACGGTCAATGCCCTCATGGAGCGCATTGCCCAGCGTCTGCACGAAAAGATGACGCGCTACAACTGGGCCGGCTTTTACCTGGTCGATCCGGCGGACTCCGGCTACCTGATCGTCGGGCCCTTCGCCGGCAGCTTTACGCCCAACGCGCGCATTGCTCTCGGCATCGGACTGTGCGGTGCCGCGGCCACCAGCGGGAAGGTGGTCGTCGTGCAGGATGTATCGACGGATCCGCGCTATCTTGCGGGATCGTCTTTGGTGAAGTCTGAAATCGTGGTGCCCATCTTCGTGAAGAAGAAGCTCGCGGCGGAGCTGGATATCGAGAGCTATTTTGCTGGTACGTTCACCAAGATGGAGCAGGAATTTGCCGAGGCCTGCGCCAACGTGGTGGGAAGTTATCTGGGGAAAGGGTAGTGGGGTGGGCCAAAGAGTTCTCAGTTTTCAGTTGTAAGTTTTAAGAAGAAGAGAAATCCAGTAGCTGCCCATTAACCACGAAAATTGGGCGCGTGCCCGGCTCATCAGGTGGGGATGCCGGCTTACTGTGCCATCTTTGTGGCGGGAAGCTGCCCAAAGGGCGCTTGCACGGCTCGGCGAAGGGGCTTGGCCCCTGCCGCCGGGAAGCACATCTTCCAGAAATTGACGTCGGCCGAGGTAAACTCAAATGCGACATTTCTCTTGCCATCACGCATAGACTTCGCGGACACCACCAGGCACTCTGCCTTCAGGCCGGCGTTCGTGTTAATCAACAGTAGCTTCTGCCCGATGGTTACTTCTGGCTCCAGCGCCATCAACCCTCCGTGCTTGCTCACGGAAAGGGTCCGTGCGTCGGCCTTAAACGCGCCGTTGCTCTCCGTCTCCCCGTGAACAATGAGGTCCACGCAGAGCGCTACTCGTGCGGTGCGACGGCGTTCGATCCTGCGGAAATGCACTAATCCCATAGCGATTGATAGTCCTTAAGTCGGATGATTTGGCCCGGCTTTCTAATACTCTGTGGTCTCCGTCAGTTTCCAATTCGTAACGCGCAGGTACACCGTTGCCAGGAAGATCAGCGCTAGAACCGGTGTGACCAATATTGAGCAATCCCACATCGTAGGTTGATGTTAGATTTTGCACGCTGCCGTGGGAATAGCGGGTCAGTACCGAAAACATGGCGTAGGCGCTGGTACCTTTGTGCCAGCACCTCTGGTTCCCCCATCTATCGGCGAACGGTCGGAAAGAGCGGATGCGGCAGGCTGAAGCGTGTGCGGGGTGGACTTGCGGCGACGGAGTAAAGGGATTATGGTGCGGAGCACGGGAGGGATTCCATGAAGAAGCAAGGATTGGTGTGGTGTTTGGCGGCGACACTGGCGACGGCGGTGGGGGCGCAGGAGCTGAAACCGGTGATTTTGCCCGCGCCGCAAACGGATGGCGGGCGACCGCTGATGCAGGCGCTGAAAGATAGGAAGAGCACGCGGGAATTCAGCGGTGAGAAATTGCCGGTGCAGGTGCTGGCGAATATGTTGTGGGCGGGATTCGGGGTGAACCGTCCGGACGGGAAAAGGACGGCACCTTCGGCAATGAACTGGCAGGAGACCGAAATATACGTGGTGACGGCGGACGGAGCCTATGTGTACGACGCGGCGAAGAACCGCCTGGAGCCTGTGGCGAAGGAAGATTTGCGGAACCTGGCGGGGACACAGTCGTACGTGGCAACGGCCCCGGTGAACCTGGTGTATGTGGCGGACCTGACGAAGGTGACAGGGGATGCGGGCGAGAAAGAACTGTTCACGGGCGCGGACACGGGATTCATCGCGCAGAACGTGTACTTGTATTGCGCATCGGAGGGGCTGGCGACGGTGGTGAGGGCGTCGGTGGACCGGGAGGCGCTGGGAAAGGCGTTGAAGCTTAAAGCAACCCAGAAGATTGTCCTGGCGCAGTCCGTGGGGTATCCGAAGAAGTAGGGGGGCCAGGCCTAAAGTCGGCTTCACCGGCACGCGTTTCACTTGGGAGGCGGAGGGGGCTGCGCGGCGTCGCAGTTTACGCTCTTTTCGTCCTTGAAGTCGTACTCTTTCGTGTAGCCAGTGATCTGCCATTCCCGCGCTTCATTCTGCTTGAAATGGTAGGTTCCTCGCCTTAGAAGGATCCCGACATGTAAGCCCGGCCTGAGTGTAAGATCGCCGGCTGCGACTTGCATACTAAGCACTCCCCCGGGATCACGTTGAAGTTTATCAATGAAAATGCGGAGTCCGTGTGGGTAGTCCTTGGGGTGGTGCTGCCCGCCCGGGGCTGTGGCAGGCTCACACAAAGTTGAGTCGCTGATCTCAAATCCGCCGCTGCGCAAATATCGAACGAGGGCCCAGTGTGCACGCCAAACGGCATGTCAATGCAGATTGGATAAAGCGCTCTCTCTCCCAACTCCGAAAGCTCTTGATTGTAAATGAGGGCGACGGTGTCATATTCGTCGGGGCGTAACTGGTCTGGAGCCGTTTGTGCAGAAGCCGACGCTGCGTGCATTAAACCGCTCATTGCAAGTATCAATCCGGACAAGACGATTCGCCGCCGCACAGTCACACCTCCACTGCCTCGCTGGTTGCCAGGAATCGTTTTGGCTTCTTCTTGACCTGGCGGTTGAGGCATAGAATTTTTGCGAATTGTGACTCTTGGGTCACTAGCTGAGTCTATCGTTCGCGTGCAGTCCGTACTAGAAAACGGGCGGACATTTGGGTGCCGCGATTCCTCCACTGCGCGGCCCGACGCGCCAGAAAGCGGCGCAGAAGAAAAGGTCGGGCCGCTCCGGTCGGAATCACAGTTTGGGAGAAGAGGCAGAGCAAGCAAACCCAGGTGTTAGGTGGGTGGAGGGCTAGGTCGAGCCGTTCCGATCCCTTCGATTCCGCTCGGGGCAGGCGGCATTACAGACCACAAGAAGAACAAAGACGAGGCGGGGAAAGGCGGCCAAAATGGAGGTTGGCGCTGGGGCACCGGGTGTTGCGGAATGAGGAGGCGAGTGCCATGATTTGGATGACCCCTCCGCGCGGTGCAGGGTGCTACCGCACCGTAGGTGCTGCCCTCCCGCCCAGCCGAGTGCAGGAGGACTTGCACGATCGCTACAAGCAGGCGGCGAGGACGCTCGTGGAAAAGGGCAAGGTTCGGGTGGATCTTGTGCGGCTCGCGAAGTGGGGCAAGGTGAGGCCATGCCAATCACAGAAGACCAACTAATGGGAACGAAAGAGTTTATCGCGCTGGAAGAGGCGTATGGAGCGCACAATTACCACCCGCTGGACGTGGTGATTGAGCGAGCGGCGGGGGTGTGGGTGTATGACGTGGAAGGGAAGCGTTACCTGGACTGCCTGGCGGCGTATTCGGCGGTGAACCAGGGCCATTGCCACCCGCGGATTCTGGAAGCGCTGGTAGAGCAGGCGAAGAAGGTGACGCTGACTTCGCGGGCGTTTCGCAACGCGCAATTGCCGCTGTTGTACAAGGAGCTGCACGACCTGACCGGCATGGAAATGACGCTGCCGATGAATTCCGGCGCGGAGGCCGTGGAAACGGCGGTGAAAGCGGCGCGGAAGTGGGGCTACACGAAGAAAGGAATTGGGGACGGGCGGGCGGAGATCATCGTCTGCGAGGGGAATTTTCACGGGCGGACCGTGACGGCGGTGAGTTTTTCAAGCGACATGCAGTATCGCGAGGGATTCGGGCCGTTCACGCCGGGATTCCGGATCATTCCATTTGGCGATGCGAAGGCGCTGCGCGCAGCGATCACACCAAATACTTGCGCATTGCTGGTGGAACCTATACAGGGTGAGGCGGGGATCAGGATTCCACCGGATGGCTTTTTGTGCGAGGCGGCGGTGATTTGCCGGGAGAAGCGCGTGTTGCTGATGGTGGATGAGATTCAGTCCGGGCTAGGGCGCACGGGGAAACTGTTCGCGTACATGCATGAAGGCATGCGGCCGGATGTACTGATTATCGGGAAGGCGCTGGCCGGAGGGTATTACCCGGTGTCGGCAGTGCTGGCATCGAGGGAGATTCTGGGCGTATTCGGGCCGGGCGATCACGGCAGCACGTTTGGCGGGAATCCACTGGCGTGCGCGGTGGCGCGGGCGTCGCTGCGCGTGCTGATCGAAGAGAAGCTGGTGGAGCGCTCGGCGGAGCTGGGCGCGTATTTCCTGGAGAAGCTGCGGACATTGCGCAGCCCGGTGGTGAAAGAGGTGCGCGGGCGCGGGTTGTGGATCGGGATTGTGCTGACAACCGAGGCGAGAAAGTACTGCGAGGCGCTGAAGGAAGAGGGCATCCTGTGCAAGGAAACGCACAGCCATATCATTCGGATCGCGCCGCCGCTCGTCATCCAGCGCGAAGAGATTGATTGGGCGTTTGAGCGCATCCGCAAAGTGCTGGAATAGGCGAGTTCGTTTCCCCGTTTATCATTTGAATTGGGTGGCGGTTTGGTTTGCCAGACCGCGTTCTCCTCGCGAAGCGGGGCAGGGGAGTGACGGTTGTGTGCGAACTAGACGGATTGTGCCATGATCCCTCCTCTGCGGCCCGCAAACGGCGCGGGCCTCCGGTCGGGATGACAATCTGATTTGCGCGTTATTTTGAAGGATAAAGATAAACACAACGCAGAGGCGCTGAGAACGCGGAGGTTCGCAGAGGGAAGAGAGACCCAAGAGCCGATCTTGCCGAGATCCCTCCACTACGCGGCCCGACGCGCCAAAAGGCGGCGCGAAAGAAAAAATCGGGCCGCTCCGGTCGGGATGACAATTGTTGGTATGGCGCGAATGGTGCCTGGGCCGGTGCGGAGACACAGGTTCGCAGAAGGGAGAGAAACCCAAGACCCAGGCACACAAGCCGTGCCTGGGGCACCCTCGCCGATCAGGAGATCGGCGTTCCCAGGGAGTCCGAAGAACACAGTCCCTTCGAAACTCAGGCCAAGCAGGAGCGACCGTGCGACAAGAGAAATCCAAGAACCGATCCCGCGTGGCGGGATCGGCCACTACAAAGGAGAGGCGGATTAGTCGGCGGCGGGATGAACGGTGGGGAGTTTGGAGGCGGGAGGCTCGAAATTGAGGACGCTGGAGACGAATTGGCTGAGCGTGCCGCCGAGATGGCCGAGGACGCGCTGCTTGAGCGTGGTGTAGTCCTGTGTGCCGCAGAACAGATCGGAGAAAAGTTGGCGGAATACGGCGTTGCGCTGCAGGAATTGCACCATGCGCGTGGTGACGGAGCAGCCGAGGAACGAGCCGCGATAGAAGCGTCGGACGATGCGCGCGGCGAATTCGAGTTCCGCGGAGAAGGAGGCTTTGACGCGCGCGGGATATTTTTCGGGGCAGCCTTCGGCGAGGGACTTGCCCAGGAGCTCGCCGGAACGCATGGCGTAGAATAGGCCTTCGCCGGTGAGGGGATCAACCCAGGCGGCGGCGTCCCCGATGAGGGCCCAGTTTCTGCCGATGACGCGGCGATCGGAGAAGGTGCGCACCTGCGGCGAAGGCAGGACGTGGCTGTAGAACTTGGCGGATTCGGTGGCGAATTTCTCGGAGGCCGCAAAATTATGGAGATGGGCGCGCAGTTCGTTGCTGGTGTGCGCGCTCATACTGCCGCAAATGCCGAGGGAGAGATGGTCGGCGCGGGGGAAGGACCAGATGTAGCCCTCGAAATCGGGGAGAAACTTGATGATGATTTCCTCGGAGGTTTGCGGGACGAAGTAGCCCTGGGTCATTTCGAGCTCATCGCGCTGCAGGGGGCGTGTGCCGGGGAGAAATTGGTTGCGGGCGCCGGCGGCCAGGACCAGGAAATCGGCGGCGCGCCACTGGCCATCAATGGAGTAGCGCGGCTTGTCCGAGGTGGTATCCACTTCGTGGACGCGGGAGCGGTGAACCTGGCAACCGGCTTCGCGAGCGCGATCGAGAAGCAGGCCATTCAAGACGGTGCGCGAATAGATGACGATGGGATGCTGGAGGTCGAGCTTGGCGCGATGATTTTCGGCGCTGATAATTTCGAGGTGGTGAATAAGCTTTTTTGGATGCGCATTATCCAGTAGGAAGGGATAGCACTGCGTGGCTTTATAGGTGAGACCTCCCCCGCAGGGTTTCTCCCAGGCGAGGTG
>Ga0326728_10018003_pt1 | contig 14023 bp, 12 predicted proteins | sample MB3enrmetagenome_FD_207602 | JGI IMG/M metagenome (GOLD analysis project Ga0326728, IMG submission 207602) | Lab enriched peat soil microbial communities from McLean, Ithaca, NY, United States - MB31MN | ecosystem: Environmental > Terrestrial > Soil > Wetlands > Peat | place: USA: New York...
TCGGGCTGGTCGGCGCTCATCTTGTGTTTGATCCTGGGCAAGCGCCTGGGCTTTCCGAGGGAAGCGATGCCGCCACACAGCATGGTGCTGACGATGATCGGAACCGGCATGCTCTGGGTCGGCTGGTACGGCTTTAACGCGGGCAGCGCCGTCGGCGCGGACGTGATTGCCGCCAACGCCTTCACGACGACCACTCTTGCGACGGCCGTCGCCTCATTCGTCTGGCCGATGGCTGAATGGATTACCAGGGGCAAACCAAGCGTCCTGGGGTTCTGTTCCGGAGCGGTGGCCGGACTCGTGGTGATCACGCCGGCGTGTGGTTTCGTGACCGCGAAAGGGGCGGTCGCGATCGGCATTGCCGCCGGCCTGATTCCCTGGTTCTTTTGTTTCAAAGTCAAGAGCTGGTTCGGCTATGACGATGCGTTGGACACCTTTGGTGTTCATGCCGTGGGTGGCACGATGGGCGCCTTCCTGACTGGCGTCCTGGCGCGTAACTCAGCCAATGGCAATCTGACGACCAACCTGAAGAATTACGTGACGGATTCCTGCATGCAACCGCTCGTTTGGGAGCAGCTCAAAGCCATCGGCCTTACCTTGGTGCTGGCCGTCGTCGGCACTACCATTATTGCCTTCATCGTCAAGGCGATTGTTGGCTTGCGCCCGAGTGAGGAAGTCGAAACCATTGGCCTGGACCTTGCCGAGCACGGTGAGGAAGGTTATCACGCGGAGTCGGCCATTTAACAGTTGCAGACGAACTGCGTCAATTTCGCGGAGGCAACCCCCGGCTGACGGGGGTGCCCGGCGATCCTAGAACCAAACCTAACACAGCAGACAGAAAATCATGAGTACACCTAAGAGCGTAATCGAATTAGCAAAGAAGAGCGAAGCGAAGATGGTGGACATCAAGTTTGTGGACACCTTCGGGACATGGCAGCACTTCACCATGCCCATAGCCGAATTGACCGAGGAAGCCTTTGCCGAGGGACTGGGGTTCGATGGCTCCAGCATCCGGGGCTGGAAGAGCATTGAAGCCAGCGACATGCTGGCGATGCCCGATCCGGACACGGCGTTCATTGACCCGTTTTGCGCGGTGCCAACCTTGAGCCTGACGTGCACGATCGCGGAGACGGGCACCCTCGAAACCTACACGCGCGATCCGCGCGGCATCGCGCAGAAGGCGGAGAAATATCTGGCCAGCACTGGAACGGCAGACACCGCCGTGTTCGGGCCGGAAGCAGAGTTTTTCGTCTTCGACAACGTGCAGTTTGACAGCAGGAGCAACGGCACGTTTTACTCCGTGGACTCGGTGGAAGGCGTTTGGAACACGGGTCGGGACGAAATGCCCAATACCGGATACAAAATTCGCCACAAGGAGGGCTACTTCCCGGTGCCGCCGGCGGACACGCAACAGGACATCCGGACCGAGATGGTTCTGACGATGGAACAGTTGGGACTCAAGGTTGAGAAGCATCACCATGAAGTGGCCACGGCGGGCCAGGCGGAAATCGACTATCGTTTCGACACGCTGGTCCGCAGCGCCGACGCGATGATGGTCTATCGCTATGTCATCAAGAATGTCGCGCAGAAACACGGCAAAACGGCGACGTTCATGCCCAAACCGCTCTTCGGCGACAATGGCTCGGGGATGCACACCCACCAGAGCTTGTGGAAGAAGGGCAAGCCGGTGTTTGCCGGCAACGAATACGCCGGCTTGAGCAAGACGGCGCTCTATTACATTGGTGGCCTGTTGAAACACGCGCACGCCCTTTGCGCCTTTTGCAGCCCCACGACCAACTCCTACAAGCGGCTCGTCCCCGGCTTCGAGGCCCCCGTGAACCTGGCCTACAGTTCTCGCAACCGTTCGGCGGCCATACGCATCCCCACTTACAGCGACAACCCCAAGACCAAACGCATCGAATACCGCCCGCCCGATCCTGCGGCCAATCCGTATCTGGCATTTGCGGCGATGCTCATGGCGGGACTGGATGGCATCCAGAACAAGATTGATCCCGGCGAGCCGATTGACAAGAACATGTATGAGTTGCCGCCGGAAGAACATGCCAAGATTCCGCAAATCCTGGGAAGTTTGTCTGAGGCCATCGAGGCCCTCGAGCAAGACCATGCCTTCCTGCTCAAGGGCGATGTCTTCACCGCTGACTTCATCGAAATGTGGGTCAGCACCAAGCGCAGGGAACACGATGCGTTGCGTCTGCGCCCCCATCCATACGAGTTTTTCCTCTACTACGACGTGTAGGAGAGGACGCTCAGGGGTATCGGAGTGACGGCGTGGACGCAAGTCCACGCCGTTTTCGTAGCTGCGTTCGCCGGACCACCCCCAGTTTTTTCGTTGGAACGCGGCCCATGGCGAGCCGCGCCGTGAGCAGCGCAGCCACGGCTCCGACCTCAGCGCCGTGCCGCCCTCGCTTCCAGTGCCACTTTGACAAATTCCACAGCCCGCCGCGTCAATTCCGCCCAGTTGTTTTCCTGCAGCAGTTTGGTCGATACCAGCGAGGAGCCGACGCCGACGGCCGCGCAGCCCGCATCCAAAAACTCCGCCACGTTGTGGAGGTCCACTCCGCCAGTAGGCACGATGCGCAGATGGGGCAGGGGAGCGCGTATCGCTTTGATATAACCCGGCCCCAGGTTGTCGGCCGGAAAAATCTTGATGAAATCCGCTCCCGCCTCGTGCGCCGCCTGCGCTTCCGTGGGCGTGTACGCCCCAAGCATGATGGGACGATCCGCGCCGCGCACGATCGAAACAAACTCCGGCCGGCAAATCGGGCTGACGACAAACTCGGCTCCGGCGGCGATGGCCGCGCGGCAGGTCTCGCTGTCCAGAACCGTGCCCACCCCGATCAGGGCGCCGCCGCCCATTTTCTGACTCGCCCCGCGAATGGCATCTATAGCATTCGGCGTCGTCATCGTGATTTCAATCGCGATGACCCCTCCGGCGATGAGCGCCTCGGAGAGAGGAATGACCTGTTCGGCCTTCTGGGCGCGGACGACGGCAATGATTCCGGGGTTGGTCAGCAGGGCAATGATTTCCGCTTTGGTTCTCATGGTTGTTCGAGTTCGACATCGGTCAAAACCAGCGATTCAAGCGGGAGGAATCAAGCACGAAAGCGGACGAAAAACACGAAGATTCGGTAAGCCAAGCCGCGGTCCGGGTGGGGCGTGGGTCGGTTTGTTCACGCTGTTGGTCGGGCAGGCGTACTCGCGAGCCGGAAACATGGGATTCCATCGAAAGCGCGGCTCGCCAGGAGGATCGCCCCATAAAACCGACGCACTGCCTGCGGGCGGAGTCGTTCTGCTGCGGGTGCCGGCATGGGGGGCCAAGCCGCGCGGCGCCGGCCCGTCACTTGCGCGTCGCGGTTTCCGGGCTAGATTCCCATGAAATTGAGCCATGATCTCAACGGGCAGAGCGCAAGTCCTGGTTCTCGATTTGAGCCGATTACGCCCCGGCTGGGCGATCCAGTTGGCGACCGCAGATAAACGCGGAGAAACGCAGATGAATGCAACATCGTCAGCATTCAACGAACGCTGTAAAGGGTTGTCTCGGTTGAGCTCTGAGTGGTTTCCCATCTGCGTCCCTCTGTGTCCATCTGCGGTTCAAATGAATGGTGACAGCCTCCTGCCCGTATGAAACGAACATTGCGCATTGTGGCGGCAGCGATCGTGCTGGCGGCGGCCACTTTCTGGGCTGCCTCCGGCGCGAATCGCGGCTGGACGAAAACCAGCGTTCCCACCAAAACCGTGGATGACGTCACCGGGATCGAAGGCGTCACTTACACAAGAAAATTTGTGCCCGGGCTGGATTTCCTCGCACTCGGGGTGTTGGGCGCGGTATTCCTGGCGGGCGTTTCCTTTCTGATTCCCAAAAAACAACTGGAACCTGGACAGTGATCGAATTACGATTCCTGCACACACACATGAAAACCACAATCATTATTGCTATTGCTCTGGTTGCTTTTGCCGGCGCGGGCTTGGCCGCGCCGGAAACCTTCGACTTCAAAGACCCCAAGGGCGTGAACAACGCCGGTTTCAGGGTCGACGCCCCGCTTGAGGCGGTGAACGGCAACGCCGATGGCATCTCCGGCACCGTCACCTTTGACTCCGAAAACCCCGCAGCCACGCAAGGCAAGATTATTGTCGCGAGTGCGTCGCTGATGGTGCCCAATTCGATGCAGCAGCACCATCTGCACAGCGATATGTGGCTCGACGTGGCGAAGTACCCTGAAATCACCTTCGAATCGAAGGCGTTCAAAAATGTTAAGACGGAAGGGAACGTAACCACCGCCGAGGTGGTGGGTAACTTTACGCTGAAAGGTGTTTCCAAAGAACTGACGGTTCCCGTGAAGTTGACCTATTTGAAGGACAAACTGGGCGCCCGCGTGCCCAAGATGAAAGGCGACCTGCTCGTCATTCGTTCCAACTTCAGCATCAAACGCAGCGACTTCAATATCCAGGCGCACCAGATGGAAGACAAGGTGTCCGATGACATTGATCTGACGTTGAGCATTGCGGGGGCGGCGGCGAAGTGATCATCGGAAAGGCGGAAAACCCTCCGGCTGACGGCGAACCGCCCGAGTTTGTCGACAGACAACCAGTGAAGCGGCGTAAACGCCGCGCTCCGTTCCCCATTTATGAGATAAGTTCAAGTATCTCGTGTGGCGGGCAATAGTCCATTCTGGCTATAGCGCGGCTCCTTCGGATGAATTCTCTCGAAGCGGAACCTGGCCGATGAAGTATTATGCCTCGCCCGGGGCCTGCTACTCTTCGGGCACGCAGTATCTCGCTGGAACGCCCGGCGCCGTCTATACTCTCACAGGCTGGGGACGCGTCCCGTTTGAGTTCAACGATTCCCTTGTCATCCTGAATTTGACGCTAACCGGCGTGCCCCCCTTGCATCCCGCTCCGCCCGGCTTTACCTTGCCCATGCAATGCTCAAATCGTCTGGGCGACCGGTGATCCGCCTGCGAGGTGTTCGTCACCATAACCTGAAGAATTTCGATCTCGACCTGCCGCTCCACCAGTTAATCGTCATTACCGGCCTGAGCGGTTCGGGCAAGAGTTCGCTTGCCTTCGACACGCTGTTTGCCGAGGGCCAGCGGCGCTACATCGAGACGTTCTCGCCATACGCGCGGCAGTTCTTCGATCGCATGGACAAGCCGCAAGTGGACAGCATCGAAGGCATTCCACCGGCGATCGCCATCGAGCAACGCAACGCGGTCCGAACCACGCGCTCCACGGTCGGCACCATGACCGAGATTTGCGACCACATGAAAGTGCTCTGGCCGCATATCGCCCAATTGCATTGCCGCCAATGCGGCCAACCGGTGCGCAAGGATTCCCCGCAAAAGATTTGGGAAAGCCTGGGCAGGGTGGGGCGAGCGTCCTCGCGAGCCGGCCAGGCAACTCAAAGCGACGGCTCGTCAGGAGCCTCGCCCCACCGGGAAGTTCTCATCACGTTCGACGTTCCGCTGTCCGGGAAACTCTCGCTCGCAGAATCGCTCGGGCTGGTTTCCAAACAAGGCTATCAACGGCTCCTGTTTGACCGCCAAATCGTGAGCCTGGACGAGGCGCCGTCACGCATCGCGCCGCAGGGTTCCCGCGTCACCTCACTCACCGTGATTCAGGACCGCCTCAAACTGACGCCGAACAACCGCGCCCGCTTCGTCGAAGCCTGCGAACAAGCCTACCATTTCGGCAAAGGGAAACTGGCAGCGCATGGAATCGGCGGTTCGCAGGGAAGTCCGAAGACGAAGGACGAGGAGGAAAAAGGCGCTGGCCCGCACTTCGCACTTCTCACGTCGCGTCTCTTCTCGAACCGTTTCCACTGCGCGGAGTGCGACATTGAATATCGTGAGCCGGTCCCGGCCCTGTTCAGTTTCAACCATCCGGCGGGCGCCTGCCCGACTTGCCGCGGTTTTGGCCGGGTCATCTCCATTGATTACGATCTGGCCATCCCCGACCGCTCGCTGACACTGGCTGAAGGGGCGGTGAAACCCTGGCGCAGCGGCTTCAGCGCCGAGTGCCAGGCAGACTTGACTAAGTTCTGCAAAGTCCGCCGCGTCCCAATGGATGTGCCGTTTGCCAACCTTTCAGAAGAACACCGGCGCTGGATCATTGAGGGCGATCCCGATTACGGCAGCGATGAGGAGCACGAGTGGCCGCGGGCCTGGTACGGTGTCAAAGGCTACTTCCGCTGGCTCGAATCGAAGGCTTACAAGATGCATGTGCGCGTTCTGCTCTCGCGCTACCGCGCCTACACCGCGTGTCCGGACTGTCGGGGCGCGCGATTTCAGCCGGAGGCACTCCTGTACAGGTTTACGCTCGACGATTCGCGCTTGACGAGCCGCCGAGCAGACACACGCGCGCGAATCCGGGAAGGCGCGCCAATCGCAAATCGCCAACCGCAAATCACCCTGGCCGATTTCTACGCCCTGCCGGTCAGCGACGCGCTCCTCATGATCGAAGCGCTGGCGGCATCACGCATCACTCATCACCCGTCACGTACCCTGAACGATCCCGTCGCCCTGGTCTTGTCCGAGGTTCATTCACGGTTGAGATATCTCCATGAAGTCGGCTTGGGCTATCTCACTTTGGACCGCCCGACGCGGTCGTTGTCCGGAGGTGAAACCGAGCGCGTCAACTTGACGACGTGCCTGGGCACGCGCCTGGTGAACACGTTGTTCGTGCTCGATGAGCCCAGCGTCGGCCTGCATCCGCGCGACACCGAGAGATTGGTTCGCATCCTCCAACAATTGCGCAACGCCGGAAACACGGTCGTGGTGGTGGAACACGAACCGAGCGTCATGCGCGCCGCCGACCGGATCATCGATCTCGGCCCGGGCCACGGCGCCACCGGCGGCCAGATTGTTTTTCAAGGCACTTATCCCGAGATCCTGACGTCAGGCGTCTCGCTTACGGGCCAATATCTGAGCGGCCGAAGACAGATCGAAGTTCCCGAGCGCAGACCGGTGCGCGTAGCGCATGCTTCCAGCATGCGGGTCCGCCGGCCATCTCTGCCCAGAGTTCATCCCGGCAGCAAGGTTGTTGCCGGAACCCGCGGGCAGGATGCCTGCGCCACGTTGAAGATCAGCCACGCGACACACCATAACCTCAAAGACCTTACGGTAGAAATCCCCCTGGGAAGATTCGTTTGCGTCACGGGAGTCAGCGGCTCTGGCAAAACCACCCTGATCCGGGAAGTGCTGCTGCCGGCGCTGCGGTCGAATTTGAATTCTCAAACCTCGGACTCGAAATCATCGACCGCCAAAGCCTCCGACCGGTTCGAGGAGCGGCGCGAAGACGAAACCTCAACCCTCAACCCCCAACCTTCAACCCTCCTTGCCGGCTGGCAAAACCTTGAACGCGTCGTGCTCGTGGACCAGTCCATTCTCGGCAAAACGCCGCGTTCAAATCCGGCGGTCTACATCGGCGCATTTGACCTGATCCGTGAGTTCTTCGCTCAATCGGGACCGGCCAAGCAGCGCGCCTTGAACGCGAGCGCGTTCAGCTTTAACTCCAGCCAGGGCCAGTGCGAACGGTGCCGGGGAGCCGGTTTTGAGAAGATCGAAATGCAGTTTCTCAGCGACGTTTTCATCCGCTGCCCCGACTGCGGCGGGCGGCGTTATCGGCATCATATTCTCGAGGTAAAGATCGAAGTGTCAGGTGTCAGGAGCCAGGCGCCAGGTAAACGCGGCCGGCCAGGCCTGACACCCGGCACCTCGCACTCGACACCTGTTGCCTGGTCCATCGCCGACCTCCTGGATGCAACCGTCGATGAAACGGTTGAATTCCTCGGCGCGTTCCCCAGTTCGTGCCCCGCGCAACGGGCGGTCGAAGGCCTGAACCTGCTGCAGGAAGTCGGGTTGGGCTATCTGCGGCTCGGCCAACCCATCAACACACTGTCGGGCGGCGAATGCCAGCGACTCAAACTCGTGAGGCATCTCGCAGAAGCGGCGGTGGCCGCGAATGTGAATTCGCGGTTCGAAACGTCAGTGAATGGAAGCGGCCGACAGCCGCGGTCGTCGGAACGCCGCCGCGAACTTCAAAAGCCGACTTTGTTCCTTTTCGACGAGCCGACCACTGGACTGCATTTCGATGACGTGCGCGTGTTGCTCGGTGTGTTTCAACGCCTCGTGGACGCCGGACATTCCGTCGTGGTGATCGAGCATAACCTCGACGTGATCAAGTCCGCTGACTGGGTCATCGATCTTGGCCCGGATGGCGGCGCGGAGGGCGGCCGGATTGTGGCTGAAGGCGCCCCGGAAGAAATAGCTGAAGCCAGGGCCAGCCATACCGGCCGGTTTCTCCGGGACCTGGCAGGGGCGCGCTCCCGCGCGTCCCACTGTGCGCAACTTGGCTCACAATTCCCCGGAACCGCGGAACACCGCGCCCCTCCCGCGGCGGACAAAGTCGCCGTGTCAGGCTGACCATGTTCCAGTCGAATGAACCCACCCGCCCGGACGCGATCGTCATCCACGGCGCGCGCGAGCATAATCTGAAGAACGTGTCCCTCGCGATTCCACGCGGGAAACTGGTCGTCCTTACCGGCGTGAGCGGATCGGGCAAAAGCACGCTCGCGTTCGACCTGCTTTTCGCCGAAGGGCAGCGGCGGTTTCTCGACTCGATGAATGTGTATGCCCGGCAATTTGTCGAGCAACTCTCGCGTCCGGACGTGGACCTGATCGCCGGCATTCCGCCCACGGTCAGCATCGAACAGCGCAATTCGCGCGGTGGTGGCAAGAGCACCGTTGCCACGGTCACGGAGGTTTACCATTTCATTCGGTTGCTCTTTGCGCGGCTGGGAACGCAGTTTTGTCCCGACTGCGGAGTGGCCGTCGAGGCACAAACGCGCGACGAGGTGGGGCGGCGCCTGCGGCAGGAGCTCAAGCAACGTGGCCAGTTGCTGCTGTTGGCGCCCGTGGTCAAGAACCGGAAGGGCTTTCACAGCGACGTCGCCGCCTGGGCTGCCAGACACGGTTATTCGGAAATTCGCGCCGATGGAAGGATTTACTCCGCGAGCGAGCCTTTTCGGCTGGATCGTTTTCGCGAACACAATGTGGAAATCGTGGTCGGCGTGGCAGCGGCGTCTCCTCAGAGCGCTGCCACCTCTCTGCAGGCAAAGCAGCGGCGTTCCGACGAGCCGCCGCTTCGAGAACTCATCGACGAAACCCTGAAGCTGGGGCAGGGGACCTTGTTCGCGCTGGACAACGCCGCACACCTTTCGGTCCATTCCACCGAGCGCTCCTGTCCCGACTGCGGCCGGTCCTTCGAACCGCTCGATCCTAAAAACTTCAGCTACAACTCGCCTCGGGGCTGGTGCCCCCGCTGCCGCGGATTCGGCGAGTTGTTTTACATGCCCGAAGACGTGGACCGCGGCGCGCGTGAGGACGCCATCGCCGAGTCTTGGTACGGATGGCAGGAAGGACAGCGCGAGGTTTGCCCGGAATGCGAGGGATCAAGGTTGAATCCGGTCGCCCGGGCGGTGAGATTGCAGATTCCAAATCTCAAATCTCAAATCCGAAATTCAAAGTCGGCCGGGCTGAACGTCGACGCTTTGGCCCGCGTCACCGTTCAGGAGGCGGAGCAACTGTTCCGGCGGATCCGGTTCAACGGGCATGCCGCGAAAATCGCGCGTGACATTTTGCCGGAGATTTGCGAGCGGTTGGCATTCCTGCGCGAAGTCGGCCTCGGCTATCTGCAACTCGGGCGTGGTGTGCCGACGCTTTCCGGCGGTGAAAGCCAGCGCATTCGCCTGGCGGCCCAACTGGGCTCCACCTTGAGCGGCGTGCTCTATATCCTGGATGAACCCACGATCGGCCTCCATGCGCGCGACAACCAGCAACTGCTCGCCATCCTCCAAAAGCTCAAAAGACGCGGCAATTCCGTGCTGGTGGTAGAGCACGACGAAGAAACGATGCGACGGGCCGATTACATCGTGGACCTCGGTCCCGGAGCCGGCCTTCACGGCGGGGAAATCGTCGCGGCCGGCACACTCCCGGAATTGCTGCGGCATCCGGAATCCATCACCGCCCGGTGTTTGCGAACGCACAAGACTTACCCCACGCGCGGGAAAAGGCGGACCGTAACCGCGCACTCAAATTCGCGGCCGAAATCCAGCCGGGTTCTCACAAACCCGGCTGCAGAAGCATTGAGTTGGCTGACGCTGAAGAATGCCTCGAAGAACAACCTGAAGAATCTCACCGTCTATTTTCCCCTCGGTCGCCTGGTTTGCGTGACCGGCGTCAGTGGTTCGGGCAAGAGCACGCTCGTTCGCGAGTGCTTGTTGCCGGCGTTGCAGACGGAACTCAAAACTCGAAACTCAAAACCCAAAACCTCCGAATTGACCGGTTTCGAATCCATCAAAGCGGTCTTCGAGGTGGACCAATCCCCGATTGGCCGCACTCCGCGCTCGGTTCCAGCGACCTATGTCGGATTCTTCGATGACATCCGGGCGCTGTTTGCGCAGGTGCCGGAAGCGCGACTGCGCGGCTATTCTCCAGGACGCTTTTCCTTCAACAGCTTGCAAGGCCGTTGCCCGGAATGCGAAGGGGCGGGACAGATCAAACTGGAAATGAGCTTCTTGCCGCCCGCCTTCGTGCGCTGTGAAAGCTGCGGCGGCTGCCGGTTCAACCGCGAGACGCTCGATATTCAATACCGCGACAAGCACATCGCCCAGGTGCTCGAACTTTCCGTGGAAGCAGCCCTGGGCTTTTTCGCCAGCCATCCGAAAATCAAGCTGGCATTGCAGGCGTTGTGCGACACCGGCCTGGGCTATCTCAAGCTGGGCCAGACCAGCCCGACGCTCAGCGGCGGCGAGGCCCAGCGGGTTAAACTTGTCAGCCATTTCCTGGCGGGACTTAAAGAAGTGCGCAGTGAGAAGTTCGAAGGAGGAACTGGTAATGCCGGGGCTCCCCCCCGCTTCGCATCTCACACTTCGAACCTCTTCATTTTAGAAGAGCCGACGATCGGACTGCATATGGCGGATGTGCGGCAATTGGTCGAGGTCCTCCAACGATTGGTGGATGCAGGACATTCCGTGATCGTCATCGAACATAATCTCGATCTGATTGCCGAGGCGGACTGGATCATCGACCTGGGACCGGAAGGGGGTGAAGGAGGCGGCCGTGTCGTGGCAGCAGGAACGCCGGAGCAGGTGGCGCGCAATAAGCGCTCACACACCGGCAGCTTTTTGCGTAGCTTCCTTGCGGGCGGGACGGCGCGTCGTCGTCCCTGATTTGTGAAGCAGCAATGTCCTGTCACTTCCCGAAGATGAGCGAGCCGTACCACGAAATCCTGGGCGGGGAAACGAATTTGTTTCCGGCGGTGAGGTGACGTCATCACCTTGCTGGAACGAAAGACAGCCGCGCAGCGTCTGGAGTGCGGCGGTTTATCGCCGCTTTCGCCAAAGCCGGGCAGAGCCCGGCGCTATGGACCGAACACCTTCCGCGCCGCCTTCGAGTGAATCTCGTACGCGCGTTCGCCAAAACAAACGAGGACGATTCGCTCGACGAACTTGTTGCGCTCAAGGAATTCCTTTGCCTCCACGGCCGCAATTTCCGCCGCCCTCTCCATCGGAAAGCCGTAGGCGCCGGTGCTGATGGAAGGAAATGCAACCGTCCGGATGCCATGCCGCTCCACGAGGGCAAAACAATTGCGGTAACAACTCGCCAGCAGTTCGTTTTCGCCGTGGCTGCCATCGCGCCAGACGGGGCCCGCGGTATGGATCACCCATTTGGCCGGGAGGCGGTAGCCCCGGCTGATCCTTGCCTCGCCGGTCGGACAGCCGCCCAGCTTGCGGCATTCCTCGAGCAATTCGGGTCCCGCCGCGCGATGAATGGCGCCGTCCACACCCCCGCCGCCGAGCAGCGTGGTGTTAGCGGCATTGACGATCGCGTCCACCTGTTGCTTCGTGATGTCTCCTTGCTCGATGAAAATTCGATTGACTCCGGTTTGATCGCTCATGCTGGGCTTGATTTAAGATCTACGATATACGAGCGATGGGACATTCGGTTGCGCTCGTCAATCGCAAATCGCATATCGTAAATCGTGAACGTTCACTGCCGGTTAAGCGCGGAAAAAGGTTGCATAGCCTGGGCTGCTTATTCAGAGTTATTCGATAGCGGAGAGATGGCTGAGTGGTTTAAAGCGCACGCCTGGAGAGCGTGAGTCCCCCTAAAGGGGATCGGGGGTTCGAATCCCCCTCTCTCCGCCAACATTCACCTTCCACAATGTTTACAAGGGTTCTGCGAGAATTCAGATTGTTCGGGAGGAATCAATTCAGAATGAAATTCGGAATAGTAACGCCAATAACGCGCTTGAACACTCCCACCGAAAAAACTTTTCTCGCGACCCAACCCATCCCAGATCCAGCGCTGATCGCTGAATCGCAGGGTCGCAACTGGATGGCTTTTTCAGCACAGGGATTCACTTGTTTTATACACGGCGTCTTAAGTAATGCAGCATAGACGCCTTAGAATAACATTTGGTTTCCACCATCCGGCCAACTGCTGCGTCAGCGCGTTTTCGAGTAATTGGAGCTCCGGAAAGAACTCGTTATGAGTGCAGAGTCTTCTGAGTAATTTCCACACCCGTTCAATCGGATTGAGTTCCGGGCTATACGGTGGCAGGAACAGCAATTCCAGCACGCCGCGATTTTCTCGCAACCACCCCTCCAGCACCGCCGCATGATGGTAAGCTGCGTTGTCGATGAGGACGACCATCTTCTTGCCCAAGGCCCGACGCCGGAGCAGTGCTTTGAGGAACGCCCAGAAACTTTGGGCCTCAAATACCGGATTAAAGTGAGCCATCATTTGACCGCCGCGCAGGTTGACGGCCCCAAACAGCGCCACCGACTTGCGCGTCGGCGCGTGAAACACCACCGGATCGGTTTGCTCCGGCGGAACCCACATGCTGCAACGGCTCCCGTGCTGCTGAAAATGACATTCATCCAGACTCCAGAAATCAAGAGCGGGATTTTTTGCCAGTCGGGCGAGTTTTTTTAAAAGCCCGTTGGGCTTCAGGGTCTGCTTGCGCGATAACGGGTCGCGGTTTTCGCCGCCGAAAACCCATGCTCCGAAACAACCGCTGGCACTGGCGGACTCCCAGTTCAATGGCGTAGCTCTGACGCAAATGATGTGACAGCAGCTTGCCATCCCAAAGATTCTGGCCATAGCCGATATCCCGTGGATGCGCCCGCAAATCCCGTTCGAGCTTTTCCCACGTCTTGTCGTCCAACCGCCGTGGCCGACCGTCCCGCTGGCCCTCGCGCAACCCAGCAAAGCCGCGCTCGTCAAACCGGTGCACCCACCGTTCGATCGTTGAAGGATGCTCGCCAAACCAATTGGCGACGTCATAACAGCTCTGGCCCTGGCAGACTAACAAGACCCCGTGCAGCCGGTGATCGTAACGCGATTCATCGGAGCGACTGATCTCCTGGTGGAGCGCAATTTTCATGGTTTCAGCCTCAGCAATTTCAAGTGCTTTCATGCCCCAAGCCTACGCCATCCCACCCCAGCCAATCAAGCCATTATACTGCATTACTTATGACGCCGTGTATAGTGGCCCTTTTTATACCCTTCTACTTTTCCCGCACTGCGTTTTCCGGTGTCAGCACTCAAGGCCACAACGCCGGCCTCCTTCTCCTTAAGGGATGAAATTACCGGCTTGCGAAGCGTCCATCCGCTTTCCTCCTCGCGCCGGACGCTGTTTTGCTCCATGCGTCCGTCCATCCGTCCATCCTCCTTACGGGGTTCGGACGAATGGATGAGGCTGCTTACTGTGGTTACTCGGCTTCCGGGGCTTGCCGAACGACCCGGATCAGCGACCCGGCGCCACTGAACGTCGATTGTCAACTGAAGCGTCATCGCCGGGTTCGCTGCATCCACTTGTTGAACCCAGCCGCTGTGCGGCGGGCCTGGCGGCGGCTTGAGGGGCCTTGAGGGTTGGACGCTCCTGGTTGCATTGGATTGGTCAAATTGCGGGCAGCGTTTTCCAGCACTCACTGGCACGCTGC
>Ga0326728_10018005_pt1 | contig 14023 bp, 10 predicted proteins | sample MB3enrmetagenome_FD_207602 | JGI IMG/M metagenome (GOLD analysis project Ga0326728, IMG submission 207602) | Lab enriched peat soil microbial communities from McLean, Ithaca, NY, United States - MB31MN | ecosystem: Environmental > Terrestrial > Soil > Wetlands > Peat | place: USA: New York...
GCGCGCGAAATCTTCGGTACCCTCGCCGGCAAGAAAGTCATGATCGTGGGCGCGGGCAAGATGTCCGAACTGGCGGCCCGCCATCTGCGCCGCTCCGGCGCGAGCGAGATTTTCGTCACCAACCGCACCCGCGAGCGCGCGCAGGAATTGGCGCAGGTTTTTGCGGGCACTCCGGTCGAATACGACCGCTTCCTGGCCACGCTGCCGGAGATGGACATCGTCATCACCTCCAGCGGCGCTCCGTTCTACCTGCTCCGCAAGGACCAGATGCGCCGCGTCATCGAGCTACGCCGCAACCGCCCCATGTTCCTCATCGACATCGCGGTGCCGCGCAACATCGAGCCGGCGGTCAACGAAATCGACAACGTCTTCGTCTACGACATCGACGACTTGCAGCGCGTGGTCGAGACCAACGTCGGGGAGCGCCAGAAGCGCGCCGGGCAGGCCGAGCGGATCGTCGCCGAGGAAGTGGAGCGCATGCTTTCCCGGCTGCGGGCGCGCGAAGTGGCGCCCACCATCACCAGCCTGCAGGACCAACTGGAGCAGCTCCGGCTGGCCGAGGTCGCGCGCCTGCGCGGCAAGCTTGGGGCGCTCACGCCGCAGCAAGAGGAGGCCATCGAGGCGCTCACCCGCGGCATCGTCAACAAGATCGCGCACGGGCCCATTTCCGAGTTGCGGCGGCAGGCCGGGCAGCCCGAGGGCATCCATCTTATCGATGCCATCCGGAAAGTTTTCCGGCTGGAGGATTAGGATGCTGGTCATCGGCTCGCGCGGTTCGCCGCTCGCTCTGTGGCAGGCCCACTGGGTTCGCGATCGATTGGAGGCGCTCGGCCAGGAATGCCGCATCGAAATCATCCGCACCACCGGCGACAAGATCACCGGCGTGCCGCCGGCCCAGGTGGGAACCAAGGGACTGTTCACGAAGGAGATCGAAGAGGCGCTGCTCGAAGGCCGCATCGACCTGGCGGTTCACAGTCTCAAGGATCTGCCCACCGAGTTGCCCGCGGGCCTGCGTCTGGCGGCCACGCCGCCGCGAGAAGACGCGCGCGACGCGCTGGTCGGCTCGCCGCTCGCCGAGCTGGCCTCGGGCGCGCGCGTCGGAACCAGTTCGCTGCGCCGGAGCGCGCAACTGCGGGCCGCGCGGCCGGATCTGACCATCGAATCCGTGCGCGGGAATCTGGATACCCGCCTGCGCAAGCTCGACGAGAAACAATACGATGCGCTGGTCGTGGCCGCCGCCGGCTTGCATCGCCTGGGCTGGCAGGCTCGCATCGCCGAACTGTTGCCGATCGAGCTGATGTGCCCGGCGGTGGGCCAGGGCGCGCTGGCCATCGAGACGCGCGAACAGGGCACTGCTACCGTAATCTGCACGCAGCTCGAGGATGCAGGCACGCGGGCGGAAGTGGAGGCCGAGCGCGCCGTTTTGCGGACGCTGGGCGGAGGCTGCCAGGTTCCCATCGGCGCCCACGCGCGGGCTAGCGGCGGCCAATTGCGGCTGCTGGGCGTGGTGGCCTCTCCGGATGGCGCCCGCATTGTCCGGCGGGAGACCAGCGGCCCGGCGCGAGACGCCGTCGGGCTGGGCCGGGAGTTAGGGAACCAGTTGCTGGCCAACGGCGGCCGGGAAATTCTGGAGGAGGTTTATGGCGGCTGATATCGCCGGTCAACGCATTGTGGTTACCCGCGCGCGAGTCCAGGCGGGCGGGCTCGCAGCCCGGTTGCATTCCCTCGGCGCCGAGGTGATCGAGTTCCCCACCATCGAGATCCAGCCGCTCCAGGACTACGGCCCGCTCGACGATGCCATCGCGCGCCTGGATTCCTACGACTGGATCGTCTTCACGAGCGCGAACGGCGTCCGCCATTTCCATTCCCGAGCCGGCGGGCGCAGCGTTCGCGCGCGCATTTGCGCCATCGGCCCGGCCACGCGGCGCGCCATCGAGCAACTCGGGCTCAAAGTGGACCTGATGCCCGCCGAGTACGTGGCCGAGAGCCTGGTGGAGGCCTTCGCCTTCGAGCCATTGGCCGGAAAGCGTATCCTGCTGCCCCGCGCCGCCATGGCGCGCGACCTGGTTCCGGCCGAGTTGGCCCACCGCGGCGCGCAGGTGGATGTGGTCGAAGCCTATCGCACCGTGGTCCCCGCGGAGGCCCCCGCGCGCGCGAGAGAGATATTCTTCGGCCCCCGCAAGCCCGATTGGATCACCTTCACCAGTTCCTCGACGGTCGCGAATTTCGTTCAGGCCGCGGGCGTCGAAGCGCTGGCTGGGGTGCGCGTCGCCTCCATCGGTCCCGTGACCAGCGCTACCGCGCGACGGCATGGCATCGTGGTCGCGGCCGAGGCCCAGGAGTACACGGCCGAAGGCTTGGTCAACGCGATCCTCTCATACACTGCGCCCGACGATCTGATGGGACGCATCCGCGCCTTCCAGGAAAGCCGCGTTTTGCTGACCGGAATTGAGCTGGACGTCTTCGCGGCCGTCGGCGAGGGCGCCAGCGCCGAAGCCATCGCCAAAACGATCGACGCAAACCCGCGCTCCACCGAGACGCTGCTGAACGCGCTGGCCGCTCTGGGGGTCCTCGGCAAGCGGGACGGCGTGTTCCGCTGCACGCCCGAGGCGGCGCGGCAACTCCGCGGCGAAGCCCGCCTCGCGCTCCTGCACACGGTTCACCTCTGGCCGCGCTGGAGCACGCTCACCCAGAGCGTGCGCGCCGGAACGGCGGTGGCCGGCGGAGAGATGGAAGCGCGCGGCGCGGAGTGGACCAGCGCTTTCATCGCCGCCATGCACCGCAACGCCAGCGAGCGCGCGCCGCTGGTGGTCCAGGCCGTCGGAGCCGCCTTCGTGCGCCGAATGCTGGATCTCGGCGGAGGCTCGGGCGCTTATTCCATCGCCTTCGCCAACGCCAATCCGGAACTGCGCGCGGAGATTCTCGACCTGGCCACGGTGGTCCCCATCGCGCGCGGGCACATAGAGCGGGCCGGCCTCGCCGAGCGCATCGCAGTGAGAGCCGGCAACCTGGGCGACCCCAGCTACGGGCAGGGCTTCGACTTGGTGTTCGTCTCGGCCATCTGCCACATGCTGGGCCCCGATGAGAACTGCGCTCTGCTGCGCAAATCCTTCCAGGCGCTCGCGCCCGGCGGCCGCATCGTCATTCAGGACTTCATCCTGGAACCCGACAAAACCGCGCCCCTTCACGCCGCCTTGTTCGCGCTCAACATGCTGGTGGGAACCGAGCGGGGGAGTTCCTACAGCCAAGACGAGTACGCGGAGTGGTTGCGCGCTACCGGCTTCCACGATATTCGCCACGTGCGCCTGCCCGGTCCCACGGGACTGATGATTGCCAGCCGTCCCTAGCGTAACCTGGCCGGCCCGCGCTGCGTCGTAAGGAACTGAGGGGAATCTATGCGCCGCACCACTCTTCTTGTTTTGTTCGCCCTGGCCGCCGGCACTGCGCTCGCCGCCGACGGCGACACGGTGTTCCATAGCGACGTCTCGCTGGTCCGCGTGGACACCCAGGTGGTGGACCGCGACAATCACGCCGTCACCGGCCTCCACGCCGAGGATTTCGTGCTGCGCGACGAGGGCCGGCCGCAGCCCATCACCAACTTCGCCAGCGAGAACATGCCCGTGGACCTGCTGCTGCTCCTGGACGTCAGCCGCAGCATGCAGCCGCACATCAAACACGTCGCCTCGGCCGCCCACAAGGCCTTCCAGGTGCTGCGCGACCAGGATCGCGTCGGCATCATGGTATTCGACCGCCAGACGCGCGTCCGTCTCCCCTACCGTTTCAGCCGCGACGAAGCGGAGAAGGAGTTGACGGCGCTGCTCAAGAACGAGGCCTTCGACGGCGGCACCGATATCACCAAGGGGATGCTCGACGCGGCAAACTACGTGGCGCAGCACGCCCGGCCCGAAGCCCGCCGGGCTATCGTTATCGTGACCGACGACCGAACCCAGGGCGATCGCGATGAAGCCGCGGTGGACCGCGCCCTGACCAAGGCCGACGCCGTGCTCTGCTCCCTGATCGCTCCCGCGGCGCAGCGGAGCGGTTACTCTCCGGGCGGAGGCGGGCGTCGCGGCGGAGGGGGCTGGGGCGGCGGTGGCATGGGCGGAGGCTGGCCCGGTGGCGGTGGCGGCGGGTGGCCGGGCGGAGGCGGAGGCGGACGCCGCGGCGGCGGAACTCCCGGCAACGGGCAAGGCTCCGGCGGCCAGTCGCACTCGGCCGGCACCGCGGAGATCGCTCGCGACTCCGGCGGCGACAGCCTGTCGCTCAGCGAAGCCTCGGCGCTCGAATCCACGCTCACTCGAATCCGGCAGCGCTACGCTCTCAACTTCCATATGCCGCCGGACGTGAAGCCCGGCCAGGAACGCAACATCGAGTTGTCGCTCACGCCCGCCGCCCGCCAGCGCTATCCGGAGGCCGACCTGCGCTACCGGCGGGTCTATCTGGGGCCCGAACCCGCCGACTCGACTGCTCCGCCCCCCGCCGCGACCCCGGCCGCGCCCCCCGCACCGGTGTCCATCATCCGCGATAGCGACGCGCCGCCCCCCAGGCGCCGTCCCGCGGTCAGCGAGCCGATTGGTCCGCCCGGCGCGAGCACTTCCACCGATACCCCGGATTCCGGCGCTTCCCAGCCGCCGCCTCCGCCGGCCCCGCCGCCCTCGACCGACCAGAGCACGTCGGGCGGCTGGCCGCGAGCGAAACCGGGCGAGTAACCGCAGCAGCGGTCCTATGCCAGGCACGAAGAAACAAATCCCCGAGTTTCGTTCCGAGGAAGAGGAGCGCCGCTTCTGGGCGAAACACGATTCCACCGAGTTCGTCGACTGGCAGGCCGCCCAAAGGCGCCGCTTCCCGAATCTGAAGCCGTCCCTTCGCACCATCTCCCTGCGCTTGCCCGTGTCCATGATCGAAGACTTGAAAGCGCTGGCCAACAAACGCGACGTTCCCTACCAGTCGCTGCTGAAGGTCTTCCTGGCCGAGCGCCTGAAAAGGGAACGGCGACGCGATCCGCTTGCGGCTGTCAGCTCCTCCAGCCCAAGGCGGCGTACGATGGGGAAATGACCCGGTTCGCCAGCGCCCGCGAAGCCAAGGAGTTCCTGGTCGCTAGAATCGTCGACCAAGCGCAGCGCGAAGGAGTTTCGCTCTCCGAAGTCGAGCGCAACATGCTCTACTTTTCCGAAGCCGGTTGGGCGCCGCCGGACATCATGGCCACCAGCGACCGATTCGACCGCGAGTGCGATCGAACCGAGTACGAACGGAAGATCTCGCGACTCATCCGCAGCGCCCGCAAACGCGCCCGCAGAGAAGACAAGCGGGAATTCGACGCCTGGTCCGACGCCATCCGCATCCTCGACCGAGAAGACCACTACCTGCTGGTAATGACTGAGCGGGCCGGTGTGGTGGTGCGCCCGCGCGGCGACCGGCTGAGACTTTGGGCCACTGCGATCGCCATTGCGCTCGGTTTGGTCTGTTTCCTTTACGTTGCCGACCGTCTCGGCATCACACGCGAAGCCTCTGCCATGGTCTTGTGGATCATGGTTGCGTGTGCTGTAGGCGCCTATTTCCTGCTCCGTTCCTTTGCCGGCCGCGACAGAGCACAGGAAATCTTCGACCGGCTTTTCAGGCTCTTCGACCAAACAAAATAGGCCGGGCGCCAGCCCCGGCAGGCCGCCTACTGCTTCGCGAAGTCGTAGGTGCAGGCGCGGCCTACGATGCCCAGACCTGCGTCGCGCGTGCCTGTGCCCTGCGCATCCTGGAACTGGGCCTTGATCTTGTAGCTATAATCCGTGCCCTCCGTGGTGAAGATTCCAGTGCCGTATTTCCTGGAGCTGACCTTGCCCGTGGCGGACAGCTTGGCGGCGCCGTCGTTGGCGATCTTCCCTTCGATCAGCAGGTAGCCGGGTTCCCCCGCCGTGCCGCGCTCTCCGCGAAAGTTGCCGTCCTTGATCTCGCTGGGCACCTGTATCTTGTATCCCTCGGTCTTTCCTTTGGGAGGGCAGGCGACCGTGGTGAGCCACTTGCCGTCGAAGCGTTCCCCTGCAACCAAAACCCCTGGTAAGAGCATTAGGGCGCAAACTACCGAAAGCCGGACCGTCTTCCGCATTCTGTTCTCCTGTATGAAAAGCTGGGATTTCCCTCTTGGGCCCCAGATCCCTCAGTGTACCGCCAGTCGCCGCGGCCTTTGCGCCCGGCCGCTAGCGGGATCGACTGCCGGCGCCGCGCCGTGGGGAGTCCGCACGTGGGCGGAGATGAGTTTCCCGCGGCTGGTACAGATTCCGGCGGCTTCTGCCGATAAACGGATCGGGACAGATCGGGAACTCGCTCTGCAGTCGGGGACGAACCCCTAAGAGGACAACGGCAGTGGCGGCCAAATCGCTAACGGTTCTCATGATCGAGGACAGTCCGGACTACGCGGAGTTGGTCCAGCATTGGCTATCGGCGCCGGGCGGGGATCCCGGATTCGTCCTCAACTGGACCGATTCGCTCTCCAGCGGGTTGCAGCGTCTGGCCAGCGGGGGCGTGGACGTGGTGCTGCTGGATTTGCGGCTCCCCGACAGCAGTGGAACGGAGACCTTCCTCTCTCTGCGCGACCGGGCCGCGGGCGTCCCGGTGGTGATTCTCAGCGCCGCGGACGACGAAGCGCAGGCGCTCCAGTTGATCCAGGAGGGCGCCGCGAACTATCTGGTCAAAAGCAGTTGCGACCGCCACTTGCTCAGCCGGGCGCTGCGCTACGCCGTGGTGAAACACTCGCAAGCCGTCCGCGCCGCCAGGGAAGCTCCCGGGCCGCGGGCTACGTTGGTTGGCGTGATGGGCTCCAAAGGCGGCGCCGGAGCCACTACCGTGGCCTGCAATCTGGCCGCGGAGCTGCGCCGGCAGACCGAGGGCCAGGTGCTTCTGGTGGATCTGGACCTCAGCGGCGGCCTGGCTGTTTTCCTGTCCTGCCTGGAGCCCAAGCACACCCTCGACTCCGCCCTGGCCAACCTCGACCGGCTGGATCGCACCTTCTGGGACGCCCTGGTCACCGTCGCGCCCAGCGGCTTCTACTTCGTCGGCGCGACCGCACTGGCGGAGGGGGCCGGCCCGGCCTCCGGCGAGGTGAGCGAGTTACTCTCCCGCGTGCGGTCCTGGTACGACTGGATGGTCCTGGATCTGGGCCGCCTCACCGCGTTCTCGCGGGGCCTGCTGGAGCTGGCCGACGAGCTGCTCGTGGTCACCAGGACGGCGCTGCCCGAACTCTACCAGGCCAAGCGGACCGTGGAAGCTCTGGAAGGTTTGGGAATCGAACCGGACCGCATCCACATTGCGGTTAACGAAGGCGGCCGCAGCCAATCCTTCACCCAGAGCGAGTTGAAAAGCGTCTTCGGCGCGGATGTCTACGCCACATTTCCGGAATCCGGCGAAGAGATCCACACGGCCTGCATCAAGAAGCGCCTTCCCGGCGAATCCAGCGCGATCCGCAGGGAAATGGCTAAGGTGGCCCGCCGGATCGCCGGCCTGCCCGAGGTCAAGTCGAAGGGGATGCTTCAATCCCTGTCTCGTCCTTTTCGCAAGCCCGGCGAACCCCTCGAGACGGTTTCCTCCGCGCGAGACCGCGGCAGGATGGAGACATGAAGACCGACGCGCTGTTCCTCCTGGTGGGCCGGATTCCGCCCGAACTTCAGGCGGCCTTCGACGCTCTCAGCCGCCAATGGCCGGTCAGGGCCCTGCCGGTAGAACGTCCCTCCACGGCCTGCGCACGGCTGGGAGGCGGAGGCGTGGACGCCGTGCTTCTTCATGTCGCGGCGCGGGACCCGGCTGCCATGGGGACCATCGCCATGCTTCGCGCGGCTGCCCTGGAGATCCCCGTGCTGGCGGTTTGCGACGCCGGTGACGAGGCCGGGGGCGCCGCCGCCGTGCGCGCCGGTGCGGTGGCGTACTTGCCGCTCCCCCGATGCGGCAGCGATCTAGGCGCTCTGCTGGAGGCCATCACCGGCAGCCGCCAGCGCTCTGTCCCGGCCTCTTCGGCGCCGGCGCCCGCCGGGTCCGGCAAAGTTCTGGCGCTGGCCGGGGCCAAGGGTGGAGTCGGAACCACCACCCTGGCCCTCAACGCCGCCTGCATTCTGGCCCGCGAGTTCCGGGTGGTTCTGGCCGAACTGCGGCCTCCCTTGGGGACCCTGTGCCACCATTTCAAGACCCGGCGCTCCATGCGCAACCTCTCCAACCTGCTGGGCGGCGATTCGGCGGCCGTCGGCGTTCCCAAAGTGGAGGCCTGCCTGTGGCCCTACGCCGGCCTTTCCGGCTTGCGGATTCTGTTCGGCCCGCAAAACGCCGATCCGCCCTATGAGCTTTCTCCGGAGCAGGCCCGCGCCGTTCTCGACGCCCTGGCGCAAGTCGCCGACTACGTGGTCGTGGATCTGCCCGACCGTCTCTCCGCGGCCAATCGCGCCGTGCTGCAGCGCGCCGATCTGCTGGCCCTGGCCCTGGATCGCGATCCCCTCTCGCTGGCCTCCGCCAAAGCGCTGCTGGAAGCCTACGAGCATTGGAACGCCACTCCGCAGTTGGCCGGCGCGGTCGTCGTAAACCGCCTGACGTTTGCCGTGCCGGTCGAGTTGGAGGAAGCCGAATCGCAACTCGGCATCCCCCTATTCGGCGCGATCCCCGCCGACCCGGAGCTTTGTATCGCCGCCCGGCAGGCTCACACGCCGCTGATCGAGTTCGACCCGGAAAGCATGCTGGCCGTCGGCATCCATCAATTCGTGTCGCACCTGCGAATCGGCGCCCCGCCGATCCCCGCCGAGGCCCGCCACGGCCCGGCCCTGCGGACTCCGTAAGACCACCCAACCGGGCTGCCGCGCTCAGGCGCCCGGCTCAATCTGCACGGCGTTCACGTACTCCTCCATCTGGCGCAGCGCATTCCGCATGTGCTCTAGATCCCCTCCAGCGGCGGCGTCCTCCAGTTCGCGCGCCGCTTCGGTCAGAGGGGGAAACCCATAGCCCAGGCCCGTGCCCTTGATGTCGTGGGCCAGTTCGCGCACCTGCCCGCATTCCCCGGCTTCCACCAACTTGCGTAACGCCGGCAGGCCTGCCTGGCGCTTGGCCAGGTATCGCCGCGAGAGGTCTTCGAGCCCCTCGGGGGCCGTGGCGACGATCCGCGTGGCGGCCCGCTCCCCGCTGAAGCGCGCGAGCGCGGCCAACAGGGCGGCCCGCTGAATCGGCTTGCTCAGGTGCGCATTGCACCCGGCTTCCAGGCTCTTGTCGACCTCGCTCTGCAGGGCGTGGGCCGTGAGGGCCAGAATCGGCAAGGGGTCCCTGCCATTCTCCGATTCCCACCTCCGGATGGCGCGGGTGGCCGCGTGACCGTCCAGCACCGGCATCCGGATGTCCATGAGAACCAGGTCGTACCCGCCCGCCTGGACCTTGGCTACGGCCTCCGCGCCGTCCGAGGCGACGTCGATGGTGTATTCCGAATTCTTAAGAAAGGCCTGGATCAGAAAAACATTGTCGACCGAGTCGTCGGCCAGCAGAATCCGGCGCTGGCGCCTCGGCTCGGCCTCCAGGGCGGCCTCCATCGCCCGTTCTGCCTCAACGGCCTTCGCCGGCAGCGTGCGAATCACGGACAGGATCTCTCCCTTGCGCAGCGGTTTGGTGAAGTACGACCCTACTCCCATTTCCCGGTACCGGCTCCGTTCCTCGTCTCCGCCCTCCGAGGAAAGCACCGCGAAGGTGACGCCGGTATGGCCGCGCCGGCGGGCCTCGCGGATGAAATCGGCGCCGCTCATGACGGGCATTCGCGAATCCACCAGGACCAGCGTGATCGGGCGCCCCTCGCTCTCGGCGGCCCCCAGCTTCGCCAGGCCTTCTTCGCCGCTGGCCGCTTCGGCGACGTCGTCCACGCACGGCGCCAGGCTCTGGCGAAGGATCATCCGGTTCGCGTCGCTGTCGTCCACGATCAGCACTCGCGCGTGGTATCCCACGGGAGCCTCCGGAACCTGCTCCGTCGGGATTCCGAAGGGGATGGTGAATGAGAATGTGCTGCCGTGCCCGGACTCGCTTTCCACCCACATGCGCCCCCCCATCCGCTCCACCAGCCCCCGGCTGATGGTGAGGCCCAGCCCGGTGCCGCCGTACTTGCGCGTGGTCGAGGAGTCGGCTTGGGTGAACGGCTCGAAAATTAGGGCCTGCTTGTCCGCCGGAATGCCGATTCCCGTGTCGGCCACCGAAAAGGTCAGCGTTCCGGGAGCGGCCCCCGGACTCTGCCGGACATGCAGCGCCACGGAACCCTCCTCGGTGAACTTCATGGCATTCCCCAACAGGTTGATGAGGATCTGGCGCAGCCGGTTGGGGTCTCCGGAGAGCGGCGTGGGAATGCCGGCTTCCACCTCGCAGACCAAGTGCAGCCCGCGTCCTTTGGCCCTCGGCAGCAAGATGGCGAGCACCGCGTCCAGCACCGCCCCCAAATCGAAACTGACGTGTTCCACGCTCAGCCGTCTGGCCTCCACTGCCGACAGGTCGAGGATATCGTCGATCACCTTCATCAGGGTCTCCCCGGCTTTTCGCAGCACGCGCGTGTACTCCCGCTCTTGATCCGGCAGTTGCGACTCACAGAGCAGGTCGGCCAGGCCCACGATGACGTTGATCGGCGAGCGGATTTCGTGGCTCATCATGGCCAGGAACTCGCTCTTGGCCAGGCTGGCTTCCTCCGCACGCCGCGCGTGCTCCTGGGCCTCCGCCGTTCGCTCGTGAATTCTACGTTCCAGCTCGGCCTCGGCCTGTTTCTGGTCCTCGATGTCCGTGCACGCGCCTACCCATTGGATGATCCTTCCGTCCCCGTCGCGCAGCGCGGTGGCCCGCACCAGGTGCCAGCGGTATTCGCCGTCGGCGCGCCGGATCCTGCTCTCGATCTGGTAGGGAGCGCCGGTTTTCATACAGTTCAGCCACAGGGCGGACGCGTCTTGGCGATCTTCCGGATGAACCGCGGATTCCCACCCCGGGCTGAGCGCCATATCGAGCGGCCGGCCGGCATAGTCCAGCCAGCGGCGGTTGCCGTAGTCGGCTCGGCCGTCCGGAGTGGCGCTAAACACCATCTGGGGCATCGAATCGGCCAGAAACCGGTATTGGTCGCGGCTTCGCCGCAACCGGTCGTCGGCGCGTTTCCGCTCGGAGATGTCGGAACTTACCGCCACCACATAGCTCGGCTCTCCCGCCGCGTTGTGCAAGAGCGACGACCGGACAATCACCCACAGAATGGCGCCGTCTTTCCGGATGTATCGTTTTTCCCTGGAATAGCTGGGGATCCGGCCCTCCATCAGCGCGCGCGCGTGCGGTTGTTCCCAGGCGAAGTCGTCGGGATGCGTGATCTGCTGGACGGTGCGCCCGGCGAATTCCCGGGCGCTATATCCCAGCATCCTGCACAGCTCCTCGTTGACCAGCAGAAAGTGGCCTTCCATGTCCAGGTGGGCAATCCCCACCGGAGCGTGCTGCATGGTGGATCTGAACAGTTCTTCGCTTTCCCGCAGGGCCTCCAGGGCGGACATGCGTTCGCTGACGTCGAGGCCCAGGGAAAGGGCGGAGAGCAACTTGCCGTCGGCGTCCAGAAGCTGGGAATGGCGCCATTCGAGATCCACGATTCCGCCGTCCTTGGTGTGGCTCCGCGTCGTCTCGCGCGGGCCGGATGAGCCGGGCTCCGGGGAGAGTACGGGCCGCTCCGGCTGGGCCCACGGGCAATCGGCGGCGTTCCGGCCCACGATTTCGCCGGCCGTCCACCCCAACAGCCGCTCGGCTTCCGGATTCCAGCGCGTGATGGTCTGGTCCGGGGCAAACTCGACCACCGCCAGCGGCGAGTTCGTCAGGTAGGCTTCCAGCCGCCGTGAGAGTTCCAGCGTCTGCCGCTCCACTTGCCTTTGGGCCGTCACATCCCGCACGATCAGAACGCCGCCGGCGACCGCGCCGGACTCCACGATCGGCGAGTGGCTACACACCACCTCGAGGCGAGTTCCGTCCTTGCGCGACATGCTCGCTTCGTAAGGCGGTTCGGCAATCGGGGAGTTGGGAACTTCCTCCTGGATGCAGGCGCGCCGGGGACACGCCTGGCCGCGTCCACAGGAGCAGCCCACCAAGTCGCGCAGGCCCTTACCCCTCATCTCCTTCAGGCTCCAGCCAAAGGTCCTCTCCGCGGCCGGATTCCCATAGGTGACACGGCTCTCCGCGTCGATCAGGAACAGGGGTTCGGCCGCATGGGTCGCAATGGTCCTGGCCATGAGCTCTTCCGGGCATTCCGGAAGGCCGCCCGCATCCGGGGCGCTATCGTTATCCGCCTGCATGTTGAACTCCCCTCTCCCATTACATATCGGCCTGCGGGCCGAGTTCCGGGAGGGTCCGCGGCGCGAAGGCGGTCCTGCCGATAAGACCGTTAAGGAGAATACTCGGAATTTCCCGCGGCGAGCGCCGCCGCCCTACCGCCCGTGATAAATGTCGTGCAGCCGCAACAGCCCCAGCGCCCGGCCGCTCGCCGCATCGACCACCGGCAGCACGCTAATCTGCGACGGACGGTCTTCCATCAGCCGCAACGCCTCGTGCAGGCGGGCGTCGGGGGCGATGGTCACCGGCCTGGCCGTCATGATATCGGCGGCGCGTAGCGGGCGGATGTCGTCGTGCGTCCGCAACGCCCGCCGCAAGTCGCCGTCGGTCACAATGCCCAGCAGGCGGCCGTCCTCGTCCACCACGCACGCGGCGCCCAGCGGCCGCTCGCTCATCGCGATCACCACCTGCCGCACCGTTTCCAACGGCCCGGTCCAGGCGATCTGCTCCCCGCTGTGCATCGCTTCCCGGACGCTCAGGGCCAGGTTCTGTCCAAGCTGCCCGGCCGGGTGGTACATCGCGAATTCTTCCGGCGTGAACCCGCGCGCCCGCATCACCGCGACCGCCAGCGCATCGCCGATCGCCATGGCCACCGCCGCGCTCGAAGTCGGCGCCAGGTTGTGCGCGTCCGCCTCCGCCCGCACCGAGCCGTCCAGCAGGATGTCCACCTCGGCGGCCAGCGGCGAATCGGGATTGCCCAGAATGCCGACGAGCGGCGACCGGAAATCCCGCAGCACGCGCACCAGCCGCAGCAACTCCGCCGTGGTCCCGCTTTTGGAAATCATGATGGTCGGGTCCTGGGGCGCGTACACCCCCAATTCCCCGTGGACGGCCTCCGCCGGATGCAGAAACACCGCCGGCGTCCCGGTGCTCGAAAAGGTCGAGACAATCTTCTGCCCGACGCGGCCCGATTTGCCGATCCCCGTCACCACGATCTTCCCGCTGTGGCCCACAATCGCGCCCACCGCGCGCGTGAACTGGGAATCCAGGCGCCGCGCCGCAATGGAGATGGCCTCCGCCTCGGCCTCCATGGCGCCGCGTCCAGTCGCAAGCCATTCGGGATCGCTAGACTGCATTCTCCTAAGATACCCGCACTGGCAGTCCGTTTGGGCAACTCGCCCCAGCCCTCCGTCGGTTACCATGGAATCGGTGCTCAACTGGGTCGTAGTTGGAATCGGCGACATCACCACCAAACGCGTCATCCCGGCGATCCTGGCCGAGCCGCGGAGCCGTCTTTGGGGCGTAGTCTCGCGCGATCCCGCCAAGGCTGCGCCCTATGCCGCGCGCGTCTGGACCAGCCTTGAGGAGGCTCTCCGGGACCCGGCCGTCGAAGCCGTCTACGTGGCTGCCCCGGTATTCCTGCACGCGCCTTTGGCCACCGCCGCCCTGCGCGCGGGCCGCCACGTGCTGTGCGAGAAGCCCATGGCCATGAATTACGCCCAGGCCCTCGAGATGGTCGCGACGGGTCGGCAGGCCGGCCGGGTCTTCGGGGTCGCCTACTACCGCCGGATGTATCCCAAATTGCACCGCGCGCGGGCTTTGCTTGCCGCGGGCGCGATCGGCCGTCCGGTGCTCGCCGAGATCAACTGCCACGGCTGGTTCACCGCCGAGGGCGGAGCGCGGAGCTGGCTGCTGGACCCGCTTCTGGCCGGCGCCGGCCCCCTCTACGACATCGCCTCGCATCGCGTCGACG
>Ga0326728_10018007_pt1 | contig 14020 bp, 11 predicted proteins | sample MB3enrmetagenome_FD_207602 | JGI IMG/M metagenome (GOLD analysis project Ga0326728, IMG submission 207602) | Lab enriched peat soil microbial communities from McLean, Ithaca, NY, United States - MB31MN | ecosystem: Environmental > Terrestrial > Soil > Wetlands > Peat | place: USA: New York...
ACGGAACACCCGTTGGGGCGCAACTCCTCGTCCGGCGCTGGATCGCGCTGGGCGTCCTTGGCGCTCCCAACGGGCGGCCGAGCTTATTTCAATGGTACAGGGCGTCCGCCCCACGTTTGGTTGCGGCCCGGCGGTGGCGAAAATTCATCGGCCCGTCATCTTCCTGAAACGGTCATGGCGTGATTCTGGAACGTGGTGGAAGGCCGTAAAATCGCTCTCATCTACATCGATGCCGGCGGAGGGCACCGGTCCGCGGCCACCGCTTTGTGTGAGGTCATACGGGAGCAGCAGCGTCCCTGGCAGGTGGAAATGTTCTCCATTCAGGACCTGCTGAATTCCATCGATTTTATCCGGAAGTGCACGGGCATCCCCTTTCAGGATGTCTACAACATCATGCTCCGGCGCGGCTGGACGCTGGGCACGGCGCAGACCATTCCGCTCATGCACTTGCTCATCCGGCTGTCCCACGCCTCCCAGGTCCGGGTGCTGGAGCGCCATTGGGCGCAGTATCGGCCCGACCTGGTGGTGTCGCTGATCCCGCATTACAACCGCGCGCTCAAGGAGGCGCTGGACCGCGCGTGGTCGCACAGCCCGTTCGTGACCGTGCTCACGGACATTGCCGACTACCCGCCGCACTTCTGGATCGAGCGCCAGGACCAATACGTCATCTGCGGGTCGAAGCGCGCGGCCGGGCAAGCGCGGCAGCTTGGAATTCCCGATCATCGCATCCTGCGCACTTCCGGCATGATCCTCAATCCGAGGTTCTACGCGCCGGGGACGGGCGATCGCCATGGGGGGCGAATGCGGCTAGGCCTCGAACCCCATTTGCCCACCGGGCTGGTGCTCTTCGGCGGCGAGGGATCCAGCGAGATGCTCAGGATTGCCCAAGCTCTCAACCGCGCCGACAGCGGGATTCAGCTCATTCTGCTCTGCGGCAAGAACGAGTCGGTCGCCGGCGAGTTGAGGGCGATCGAGAAGCGGATTCCCATGTTCGTTGTGGGGTTCACCCGGGAAGTTCCGTCCTTCATGGATTTGGCCGATTTCTTCATCGGCAAACCGGGGCCGGGCTCCATCAGCGAAGCGCTGGCGAAGCGGCTGCCGGTCATCGTCGAGTCGAACGCCTGGACCATGGCGCATGAGCGTTACAACGCGAAATGGATCGAGGAACAGGGTGTCGGAGTGGTGGTCGGGAACTTCTCCTCCGAGATTGGCAATGCCGTCCGGAAGTTGCTGGCGCCCGACAACTACGCACGCTTCCGGCAGCGCGCCGCCGCGGTTCGCACCTCCGCGGTCTACGAGATCCCGGACCTGCTCGAACGCATTCTGGTTAGCGAGGAGCGCTACGGCGCAGCACGTATCCCAGCGTGAAATAGAGAAGCACGCCCATGGGGACCGAGATGCAGGCCCACCCGGCCACGGCGTTCCGGACGGCGCCGTCGAATCCGGCGCGGAATCCGAACATCCACGATCCCACCCGCGCCAGCGGAACAAGCAGCGCGAGTTGCACGGGAGTCGCCATCTGACTCACCAACTGAAGCGCCGGCAGGTTCAGCCGCAGCGCGATGGCGGCAAGGCCGCACAGAATGGTGGGACAGCCGTAGACCGGAAAGGCGCCGAGCACCAATCCGAGGGCGACGATCAGGGCGATCTTGTTGGGAGAGAGTCCTTCGGTAGCGGCAGCCAGCTTCGAGGCAAGCCTTCTCACGTCAGCACCTCGGCCTGCCGCGAGAGCAGGCGCCGCAGGGCCAGCCGCACTCCGTTGGTGGCCGGGAGTTGCAGCATTCCGGCGGCTGGCCGGACGACCCACGGCATCCGATGTTTCCAAAGGATCGAAAGCGGCGTGGCCGTCCCATCCTCGCCGCGGTAGAACAGGCGGTCGGTCCAGCGCTCCCGGCCTGGATACTCGGGGTAGGGCCGCAGGATGTCCCAGATAGCTTCCAACATGCGGACGGGCATCGATTCCCGGTAATGGGGCATGAACAGGACCACACTGTGGCCGGAACGGACCTCGCCGGCAAATTCGGCGAACGACGCGGCGTTGGTCAGGTTGAGGCACGCCGCGGGCTCGCACGCATGCCGGTCGCCGCCGGAAATGACCGGCCGCGACCATTCCCGCGCCAGATCCACAACGGCGCGGTTCTCGCTCCAGCGCCGCGTCCCGTTCAGCTCGAAGGCGTGAAACAGGTGGTGGCACTCCCGCAGAACCCGGCCGAGCGCAAGCTTGTGATCGGCTTTCTCCACGCCTTCTTCGAGCCAGAACGGGTGGTTCAGAACGATCAGGACACCCGGAATCCGGCCCATTTCGCGCAGAAGCCCGGGTAGCCGGCTTTCGGCCGGCGCCGACGTATGCGCCGCCATCACGGACATCCACGAAGGGGCCGAGTCGGGCGGCAGGTTGTGAATCCCGAGGTGCAGGATCGATCGCTCGTACGGCACCGTCCATTCGACCGAAATCGGGTCGTTTTCGAGCTCCAGCCCGGCCTCGATCTTGTCGTGGTCGGTGAGCGAGACCAGCGGCCGCAAACCCAGATTCGCGATCTGCTTCTGTTCGAGGCGCACGGCGCAAGCGGGCGTCAGCGGCGGCGTCCAGAAGGCCCGCGCGAAATCGACCGCCGGCCGCGGACCGCGCTGGTATGCGCGGACGATCTGCGAAATGCCGGGAACGCCGCGCAGGTAGCGCGGCAGAAACGAGAGACATTCCTCGGAATGCATGGTGTGGCCGTGGAGGCAGACCGCCGTGGCGAATCCGTCCACAGCCCCTGGTTGGTCCCAAAACAGCGACACTCGTGAGTGGTTCATACCCCGCAGCTTACGGCGGAGGTAGTTACAGAACGATCTCAAACGTGTGGTGTTTCTGCAAAACATTTCGTCGGAGAAATGTCTTGTGTGGCAGACTATCGTTTTTTGCGGTGAGGGGTCGGGAGATTGGGCGACGCCGGGTTGGCGTGTCCCTCAGCCTTCCAGCACGGACGCGATGCCTCCCGCCGTCTCGAGTACCGCGGCGATTGTGGCCGGCTCTAGTTCCGGTTTCGCACGGATCACCGGCATGGACAGGCTGACCGCCGCGACCACCGGCTTGCCCTCGCAGCGAATCGCCGCTCCAATACAGAATCCGCCCTCGGCCGACTCTTCGCGGTCGAATGCGTAACCTTGCGCCCGAATCCGTTCGAACTCCGCGATCAACGCGGGCCGGTCGGTGATGGTGTTTGGCGTCCGTCTGAAGAGGCCGTACACCTCCAGGATGCGGTTGATCTTCTCCGGCGTCTGAAAAGCGGTGATGCATTTACCCATCGAACTGCAGTGCGGAGGCAGCACCCGCCCCGGGCGGTTCGTCACCCGCATGGCGTGAAACGTCTCTACCGTGTCCACCACTTGAATGCGATCGTCAAACAGGTAAGAGAGACTCGCCGTCTCGTCGAACCGCATTGCCAGCGCCTGCAAATGCGGTTTGGCGATGTCGCGCAGCTTTTCGGCCTGTTCCCGCACCTTGCCGTATAAGAGCCGCGGCGTCAGCCGGTAAGTGCCGTCCACCGCTTGCGCCAGGTACCCGCGCGATTCGAGCGTCTGCAAGATCCGAAACAACGACGATTCCGGCAGGCCGTTCCGGCCGCTGATCTCCTTCAGGCCCAGACAAGTGTGCTCGTCGGGAAAGGATTCCAAGACGTCCAAAGCCCGGCTGATCGCCTTGGAGAAATATTGATCGCCAAGCGGCCCCCGCGACTGGCCCAGCGTGCTTCTTGGCCGCCTGCGCCGCGGAACCGCCGCCGTTTCGTTCATGGGCCTTTTCATCGCTTTTCGCGCCAAATATAACACAATGGCGGCGGGCGCCATCTCAAGCCCCCGCCGCGCTCTTTCAGAAAATCAGCTTGGCTCCGATCTGAACGCTTCTCGAAGTAGCCGACGTTAACCGGCCAAACGTGGACTTGCTGGTATCCGCAATCAGCCCGCCGAGGTTGGTGTGATTCAGGGAGTTCAACGCATCGCCGCGCAGTTGAATGCGAAATCTCTCGTTGACCGCGAAGTTCTTGCCCGCCGAAAAATCCAGGTTCCACATACCGGGCGCGCGAAGGGCATACCGGCCCAAATCCCCAGGACGCGCCTGCAAGCCGCTGGCGCTCGAAAGGGGCACCGCCGAGAACGCGGCTGGGTTCAGATACACAAGCGTGCTCAGGTAGTTGTCGAAAATGGAGTTTACGCTGGTGTTGAGGTCCGGGCGGTCGGTGGTGTTTGCGGAGTTGCCGTTAACAATATTCACCGGCGCCCCCGTGTTCGCCACCAGGATGCCGGAGAACTGCCAGCCGTCAATGAGCGTCTTGGCGGCGCGACCTTGCAGGCCCGTCCACTTCAGAATCTCCGGCGTATAGAGGAAGTTCGCGCGCAAAGACTGGCGGATGTCATAAGGCGTCGGGCCTTTCTCGGCACGAAGGTTGTTGTTATCCTGCGGCACGGTTTCAATTTGCAGGTCGGCATCGCCATAGGAGATATTGTGGGCCCAGGTATAGTTGACGGCAAAATTCAGCCCGTGCGAAAAGGTCTTCGAAAGCGTACTTTGCCAGGCGTTGTACCAGCTCGAATCGGAAGTATCGTAGTAGCGGAACGAGCCGAATGCCGGATCCGGAACCACGCCGGTGACGCGGTCCGGCAGGTTGATGGTGCGTGTCATGTTAATGTGCAGGCCGCGGTTGCCCGCGTACCCCGTATCCAGGACCAAGCCGAAAGGAAGTTGCCGCTGGACTCCCGCGTACCACTGAATGCTATATGGGTTAGGGAAGTTCGAACAGATGGAAGTGGTTGCCACGGCGGCTTGGCTGGCTTCCAGTTGGCTCGCCAGAGCCGGCGTGTTGACCGGATAAATCAAACCCTGCGCGGAAGCCTGGGATTTCGCAAGCGTAAGCCGGAACGGAACATAGGGGTTATCCAAAACGTCGTCGACAGGTCCGCCGAAAATGGTGTGCGGGTTATAGAAAATCCCGCCGCCCACGCGAAGCACCGTCTTGCGGTCGCCGCGCGGCGACCATGCGAGGCCCATGCGGGGAGCAAAATTGAGCCGATCCGCGTTATACAGCGAGTCGGGGCTCCGTAAGGTTCCGGTACCCAGACCCAGCGGTCCGGGATTGCGATTGTACAGCCGGTTGCTGGCCTCCTTGGGCACGGTCCAGTAGTCATAGCGAAGACCCATGCTGATCGTCAGGTTCGAAGTGGCATGGAAATTATCTTGGGCAAACCCGCCGAATTGATCCATGTACAGGTTGAACGGCAACAACGGGAAGTTGATCGCAATCTGGTTGGGAACATTGTTAAAGAAATCGGTGTTATTGGAATAAGAAAACGTGTTGGTAGAGGCGTCGTGACGGCCGGTACGCAGGCGTTGGTAGATCGCTCCGAATTCCAGTGAATGTCTGCCGCGGACTGTCGATACCTTTTCCTCCGCGGTGTAGGTGCCGCCGCGAATCTGAAAGTTCTCCCCGCCCTGCGTATCGAGACCGCTCACTTTCAGCTCGTCGAAGCCATAGCTGTACAGCATATCCAGCCTGGCGATGTCGGTGCGGATGTAGCCTGCGCGGCTGGTCTCGGTCCACCCCGCGGAACTGTGGGTGTATCCGAGGTTGTAGCTATCGGAGATGCCGCTGGAAAGGCGCGGATCCTCGGCAATCAACCGCGGTGCGTCTCTGTAGGGGTGCGAGTCGTTGTAGCGCAGCGTGATCCAGTTCTTGCTGTTGATGTAGTAATCGATGCGTCCAACGGCATTATTGTCGTTCTCCACCAGAGCGCGGGCGCCGGACCAGGAAGACGTCAAGGCGGTGGCCGAATACGAAGAAGTCGGCAAGGGGAAAAGAGCCAGTTCGGCTGCGTACCGCGGCTGGGCCGCAATCGCCTGCGAATCGAACTGAGGCGTCGGGACCGTTCCGCTCAAGGCATCGAACGCACTCAAGCGGACACCCTGATAGTTCGCGAAAAAGAACAGCTTATTCTTGAGGATTGGCCCACCCATCGACCCTCCGAACTGGTTGGACGTCGATCGTGGATTCGTGGTGAGAAACTGATTGCGGGCGTTGTAGTCGTTAAGGCTGTTGAATTCCAGCAGCGTCCCGTGGAAAGCGTTGCTCCCGCTCTTGGTGATGATGTTGATGTTGCCCGACATGCTGCCGGAAACTGAAGCCGGCGCAATTCCCTTCGTGATGCTGACCTCCGCAATGGCGTCAGAATTGACTGTATTGATCTGATTGAAGCCTTGGTAGAAACCCACGGACGAGATTTCGGGGTCCGACGAGGCGCTGGTGCCGTCGACCGTCAGCTTGAAACTGGCGGGCGGCAAGCCGTTAATCGAGACTCCCCCCAAGGTCCCCGATTGCGTTACACCATTACTGGCAACCAGCAACCCCGTCCAATCCAGTTTGGCGAGCGGCAGGTTGCCGACGCCGCGCTCGTCCACTACGCTGTGCTGGTCGACGCTTTCGTAGCTCAACGAGGTTGCCTGGCTGGAAACGTCGACAGTTTGTTGAACCGTGCCAACCGTGAGCGCGAACTTGAGGTCGAGCACCTGGCCAGCGGTCAGCACCACTCCATTTTGAGTCAACAATTGAAAGCCGCTTTCGGACACTGTAAAGTCGTACGTTCCGATCGGCAAATCCGATAGCGTGAAACGGCCCTCGGTGTTGCTGTTCGTCGTGGCCCGGATGCCCGTCTGTTCGTTCCTGGCTTCAATGTTGGCACCCGGAATGGCGGCGGCACTCGGGTCGTTAACCGTTCCAGTTACTGTGGCGGTATTCACTTGGCCCAGCAATATACCGGACCCAAGAACCACAACCAGGACTGCGCCTGACAAGGGCCAAAGGCCCATTCTACTCGGAATTCGCATTGTCTTCCCGCCTCCCGCGAGATACTCTGGTCTCCCGGACCGCGGTCCAGATTTCAAGAATCTGCACCACTATTGAAAGTTAATGTCAAATTTGGTATTTGTCAAGCACAACTTGCTAAATTAACGTCAAATCTTTGTTATATGCTTTATTATCTGAAAAATGAAAATAATATTTGTGTATGGAAATTATCTGCGATACAATTCCAAAGAGGTTTGGCTCAGTGGCGGCGCTTGACTGTTTTCTCATCGCGGACGATCTAACGGGTGCTTGCGATGCCGCCGTTCCTTTCGCGATGCGGGGGCGCTGGACTTCGGTGCCGATTGCGCCAGGGGCCGAACTGGGGGACGCGAGCGTCATCGCGATCAGCACCGACAGCCGCGACATCGACCCCGCGGGGGTCCGGCATGCGATCTCAGCGGCGGCTGCGCGCCTGCCGATTGGTTCGCCGCGGATTCGCTTCAAGAAGATAGATTCCACGCTGCGCGGCCATGCCGGCGTAGAGATCGCGGCGGCGCTCGAAGCCTTCGGTTGCGATGCCGCCGTGGTCTGCCCTGCGTTTCCACGGATGAGCCGCATCGTGGAGGCGGGATACTTGCGCGTGGCCGGCGCCGCGGATTTCAGGCCGATCGAAGTGGCCGCTCACCTTCGCGCGCAGGGGGTTGAGCGATGCGTGCACACCACGCACCACGGCATCCCGGAGGCAATCTCTTCCGGCGCCCGGATTGTGGTGCTGGATGCGGTTTGCGACGCCGATCTGGATCGAATTGCCGCCCTGGCTCTGGCGCTCGATCTCCGCATCTTGTGGGCGGGATCGGCGGGACTGGCATCGGCGCTGGCGCGAACGCTCCCGGCCATGCCGCAATTCCGTCCTCGACCTGCGCTTAAAGGCCCGGTGCTGTTTTTTATCGGATCCGATCACCGCGTGACAATCGAGCAGCAGACAGTTCTGGTAACCCAACGGCGAGCGCTCCTGGTTCACTGGGAGGCGGCTAGCGCGGAGCGCATCGCCGGCGCGCTCGAACGCGGCCAGCATGTGGTGTTGCTCGTTCCATGCGGCAAGGCCTCCGCGGAACGGTTGCGGGACCTGGCCGCCGGGGCTCCCGTCTCCGCGCTGGCGCTTTCCGGCGGTGACACGGCCTCACTGGTTTGCCGGGCCGCCTGGGCGCAGCGTATCGATCTTTTCGACGAAATCGTTCCTGGAGTTCCTTGTGGTGTGATTCGCGGTGGCGCGTTCGACGGGATTCCAGGCGCCACCAAATCTGGCGGCTTCGGCGGCCCGGATGCTCTAATTCAAGTAGCGGATTATTTTACATGCCCGAACAAATAGCTAACTTGCCGGCCATTGTGTTGACCATGGGCGATCCGGCCGGAGTCGGCCCTGAAATCGTCATCAAGGCGCTGGCCGACCCGCAACTCGCGCCGCTGGCCCGCTGGATTGTGGTGGGCGATGGCCGCATCCTGGAAAGGGCGGAGCGGGTTACCGGCCTGAAGCTGCAAGCGGCGGAACTGCGCGACGTCAGGGCTCTCACCGGCATCGAGGAGTTCGCGTTCGGCCGGTTGGACGCACGCTGCGGGGTCGCGGCGGTGGAGTACGTCCGCATCGCCACGGAACTGTGTCTGCGCGGAGAGGCCGACGCCATGGTAACGCCGCCCCTCAACAAGGAGGCCGTCATGCTCTCCGGACGGCGGTTCTCCGGCCACACCGAGTACATTGCGGAGCTATGCGGCGCGAGGGAGTCTCGCATGTTGCTCGCGAGCGAACGGCTCTCCACGGTGCACGTCACCACGCACGTGTCGCTGCGGCAGGCGTGCGACCTGGACACACCGCGCATCCTCCGTACCATCGAACTGGGGAACGATGCCATGGAGCTACTGGGGATCGAGCGGCCGCGCGTCGCGGTGTGCGGGCTGAATCCCCACGCCGGCGAGCACGGGCTGTTCGGCAATGAAGACCAGCGATTGATCGCGCCGGCTATCGAGGCGGCCTGCCGCCAGGGCGTTTTGTGCAGCGGCCCGCATGCGGGCGACACGATCTTCCTTCAGGCATCGCGCGGCGCATACGACCTGGTAGTCGCGATGTACCACGATCAGGGCCACATTCCCATGAAGCTGATCGACTTTGAAGGGACGGTCAATATTTCTCTGGGCATTCCGATCATCCGGACATCGGTGGACCATGGCACGGCGTTCGATATCGCCGGCAAGGACCAGGCCGATGCTCGCAGCATGAAGCAGGCGATGCGCGTGGCGGTGCGCATGGCTTCCACGAGGCGCGCCGGTACCCGGCGGGAGAACCCGGCGCGATATTGACATGGCCACCATCCGTTGGCTCGACCTCGCCGTCATTGTCGTTTACATGGCGACGCTCGTGTCGCTGGGGATCCGTTTCTCGCGCCGCCAGACCTCGACGGAACGGTATTTCGTCGCCAAACGGAGTATTCCGGCATGGGCGATGGGCCTGTCACTGCTGGCGACCCTCATCAGCAGTGTGACCTTTATCGCGTATCCGGGTTCGGCGTACGCCGGAGACTGGGCCAACCTGGCGCCGGGCTTCATGGTGGTGCTGGTGCTGGCGATTGTGGGGATGGTGGTCGTTCCGTTTTTCCGTCACGTGGTGGGGACGAGCGCTTACGAATACTTCGGCAAACGCTTCGGCTACGGCGCCCGCGTCTATTCTTCGATCGCGTTCATGGCCGGCCACTTCTCCAAGATGGGATTCGTGTTTTACCTGCTCGCGCTGACGGTCAGCGGCATGACCGGCTGGAACACCGAACGGGTCATCATCCTGGTTGGAGTGATTACGGTTTGTTATACGCTGATCGGCGGTATCGAGGCCGTGATCTGGGCCGACGTGCTGCAGGGATTCGTGCTGTGGACCGGCATCGCCATTTGCCTGGGATATCTATTGTTTCTGCCCGCGGGCGGGCCGCGCGCCGCATTGGAATTGGCATGGAACAGTCACAAGATCAGTCTTGGCAGCATGGCGCCCGACCTCAGCAAACCTACATTTCTGGTCCTGTCCCTGTATGGATTCTTCTTTTATCTCCAGAAATACACAGCGGACCAGACCATTGTGCAGAGATATCTGGTAGCCAGATCGGACCGCGCGGCGCTTCGCGGCGTCGCTCTTGGCGCCGTACTCTGCGTTCCGGTATGGGCGTTATTCATGCTGATCGGCAGCCTCTGCTGGTCTTTCTACCGGAGCACGGGCGAAAAGCTGCCTGCGTACGTGACTAAGGCCGACCAAGTGTTTCCGCATTTTATCACCACGCACGTGCCGGCCGGGTTGGCCGGCCTTTTCCTGGCGGCGCTGTTCGGCGCAGCGATGGCGAACCTGTCGAGCGATCTCAACAGCCTGTCCGCAATCGGAGTGGAAGACTATTACAAGGTGTGGCGTCCGGCCTCCACCGAACGGCAGCGGTTGCGAATCGCGAAGGCGATCGTGGCAGCGTGCGGTTTCCTGTGTGTCGTAATCGCAACGGCGCTGGCCCGTACTAACGGAACCGCTCTTGCGCTTTGGTATACGATGTCCGCCATTGTGGCCGGGGGGCTCGCCGGTCTTTTTCTGCTGGCGTTTCTCTCGGAACGCGCGGGCAGGACTGCGGCCTATATCGGGATTGCCACAAGCCTGGTCTTTACCGCATGGGCAACACTCACCCTCGGCGGCGGCAAACTCTGGAACCTGGGGCGCTTCAATTTCCCTCTGCACGACTATATGATCGGCGTCATCGGTCATGTCGTTCTGATGACGGTTGGTTACACCGCCAGCTTTCTTTTCCCCAATCGCGACGCCAGTTCGAAAGAGCAGACATTCTGGGGATGGCAGCGGCGTCGGAAAATGCTCTCAGCATCTGATGAAATTCAGCAGGCCCTCAAATGAACCGACTTCAACAGGCACTTAAGAACAATAGCGGCGGCCCTATCCTGGGTGCGGCCGCTTACATGTACAACCCGACGTTTCTCGAAATCGCGGCCCTGATGGGCTTCAAGGCCGCGTGGATCGAAATGGAGCACACATTTCTGACCTTTGCGCAGGCCGCGGACTTGTGCCGCATTGCATCCGGCCTTGGAATGCTTACCATGATCCGCATTCCGGACACACGGCGCGCCACCGTCCTGCAAGCCGCGGAATGTGGCCCGGATATCATCGATCTTCCCATGGCCAATACCCCCGAGATTCTGCGGGAATTCGTGCGGAACGCCAGGTTCCCGCCGGAAGGAGTCCGGGGGTTCTTCAGCGTGTCCCGTGCGGTGAAGTATGGGCTCGCCGGTTGTGTCCCGGAGGAGCAGCAAAAGCTCAACCGCGAGCTATGCCTGATGGTACAGATCGAAACCAAGGAGGCAGTCGACCGCATCGAAGAACTCTGCCAGGTCCCAGGCGTCGAGGGCATCTTCCTAGGGCCCGCGGATCTTTCCGCCAGTCTTGGCGTTCCGGGTGAGACCGGACACGACCTTGTCTATGGAAGTGCCGCGCACACCATCCGGGTAGCCAAGGCGCACGGCAAGCAGACTGCCGCGGGGGTTGCTCTGCAGGACCTGCGGTTCTGGGTGCAACAGGGTATTGACCTGCTATTCTGCACCAACGATATCGCCGCTATGAAACTGGGGGCCGCAAAGGCGCTGGATGAGGCACGCGCGGCCCTGGAAATGTCGGGAGTGAAGTAGATGATGCGAAAAATCGTTCTATTGCAACCCCAGAGGCTGGTTTTCGGACGCGATTGCGCCGGCGACTGCGCGCCACACCTTCGCCGTGCCGGGCTCAAGCGCGCTTTCCTGGTGACCGGACCGCCTACCCGGCGCCTGGCCGAGCTGCTGGCTGAGACCCTGCGGCAGGCAGGTCTGCAAGCCGAAATCTTCGACGGCGTGGACCGCGAGCCGACCATCGCCATGTTCCGGGTTGCGCTGGATACGGCCAGGGCCGCACAGCCCAATGTAGTCATCGGGATCGGAGGAGGTAGCTCGCTTGATGTCGCCAAACTGGTGGCCGCCTTGCTGGATGGCAAGCAAACCGTGGAGCAGTCGTTCGGCATCGACCTGCTGGCCGGCCGGAGCACCTTTCTGGCCTGCCTGCCGACCACCGCGGGCACGGGCAGCGAGGTATCGCCCAATGCCATTTTGCTCGACGAATCCGAGCACCTCAAGAAGGCCGTAGTCAGCCCCCACCTGGTTCCGGACGCGACTTTTGTCGATCCCGTTCTTACGGTATCCATGCCGCCTGCCGTAACCGCCGGCACCGGCCTGGACGCGCTCACGCATTGCATCGAGGCATATACCAACCGGTTTTCGCATCCCGCGATCGATCTGTATGCGCTGGAAGGAATCCGGCTGATTGCGGCCAATCTGCCCCGCGCCGTGGCCGATGGCCGCGACCTGGACGCCCGGGAAAAACTGGCTCTGGGTAGCATGTATGGCGGGCTGTGCCTCGGACCGGTGAACACCGCGGCAGTCCACGCACTTGCCTATCCCTTAGGCGGGGAGTTTCATGTCGCCCATGGAATCTCCAATGCGGTGTTGCTGCCGTATGTCATGGAGTTCAACTTGCGGGCCTGCCCGGAACGCTACGCGGATGTCGCGTTGGCCCTGGGTGCAGAGCCACGAAGCGATGCCGCGGAAACGGCGCGTCAAGGAGTCCAACGAGTCCACAAGATCGCCCGGCAGTGCGGGGTTCCCATGAACCTGGCGGATCTGAAGGTCCCCCGGTCCGCGGTTTCGCGCATGGCTGAGGCTGCCATGCGGGTCGAGCGGCTATTGAAGAACAACCCGCGTGAACTGACCATCGCGGACGCAACCCGGGTCTACGAGCAGGCATTTCAACCGCAGGGGTAAGTCATATGTTCAGCAAGACACCGAACCTATTGATCCTTGGCGTGGCCACGGTAGTTCCCTTGGTCGCGCAGGCGCCGGCACCGAACTATACAAGGGAGCTGGGCTCCGCTACTGACGGCCGCTTCCGGCCGTCGGCTTTGCCGGGGGTGGAAGAGGCCTATCTGCCGCCAATGTTTGCCTCGTCGCACGCGGCCAACCTGCTCCTGCTCAGGAACGGGGATCTGCTCTGCGTTTGGTTCTCCGGGTCCTGGGAAGGAAATTCCGACGTGGCCATCATGTTGGCGCGTTTGCGAAGAGGTTCGAACCAGTGGACCAGTCCGCAATTGGTGGACCACCACGCAGGAGAGTCATATCAGAATCCCGTGCTCTTCGAGGCCCCGGATGGCACGCTCTGGCTGATCCACACCACCCAGGCAGCCGGCGAGGGACAGGCCAACGCCAAAGTCCTTGTCACAAAGTCGACTGACGGCGGCAAGACATGGCCTCCTCCAGCAGTGTTGTTCGACACGCCGGGAGCGTTCGTGCGCCAATCTCTTCTCGTCATGCCCAATGGCGATTGGATGCTGCCGATGTATTTCACGCCCAGCAGGGGAATCACGCGAGGCGCCGAAACTAATTACTCCGCGGTGAAGATTTCAGGGGATAAGGGCGCTCACTGGAAGGAGTGCACCGTCCCGGACTCGAACGGCTACGTTCAGCCGGATGTCATTCAGCTAAACGGTCATTATCTGGCATTCTTCCGTAGCCGGTACGCCGACTACATTTACAGAAGCGCCTCGGATGACGGTTGCACCTGGACGGCCCCTCGGAAAACCCAGCTACCCAACAATAACTCTTCGATTCAAGTCACGAAACTTGCCAATGGTCACTTGGTCTTGGCTTTTAACAATGTAAGTTCGGTGGTGCTCAAAGGCAAACCGCAAGCCGGTCCTCGAAAGCCGCTCTCCGTCGCACTATCCGAGGATGGCGGTGAGACCTGGCGCTGGGTGCGTGACCTCGAGACAGGACTGCCAGCCGCTCGCCAGTTGCCCGCGGACCCGATCGGCAAGGATCAACCAGGGCGAGAGGAGTACTCGTATCCATCCATTGTGCAAACGCCTGACGGCAAGATCAACGTGGCTTACACCTATCGCCGGTTTACCATCAAGACTGTCCGGTTTGACGAGGGCTGGATCAGAGTCAGTGTCCGAACCAGCCCGGCCCAACTTTGAGATGGTGGCTGACGGAATCCGGAACCACCAGGAAGAGCAGAAAGCCCACGGTGGCGTGCGCCAGCCCCAGAAAGTAAAGATTCCGGTACCGCTGGTAGATGCGCGTCGAGCAGTAACCGGCGG
>Ga0326728_10018008_pt1 | contig 14020 bp, 12 predicted proteins | sample MB3enrmetagenome_FD_207602 | JGI IMG/M metagenome (GOLD analysis project Ga0326728, IMG submission 207602) | Lab enriched peat soil microbial communities from McLean, Ithaca, NY, United States - MB31MN | ecosystem: Environmental > Terrestrial > Soil > Wetlands > Peat | place: USA: New York...
CGCCAGGGCGATCATCGACCTTCCTCTGGAAGCAGTCTCTCCCCACGCTACTCCCGCCCGCGCCCATTTTCATCCCTCGTTGTGACCGGAACGGTCATGTGCGACTCCTCTCGCTATTGGGATGCATGCCGCAAAAATGGCGTTTCTGGGATTACAAAGCTTTACAGCGGGTGCGGCAACCGTCATCCGCCTTTTATGCGACAAGCTGCGGCGGTTCGTAGGGCCGTAGGAAAGCGACCAGTCCAAGAACTCCGACCACCATCGGAAGCCACAACCAACCCTTTAGAAGCTGCCAGTAGCCGCCCCACCCATGGAACCATAAGTAGAAGAAGGGACCGCCGAGGAAGAGGCTCCAGACGCTTGCGGCAAGCGCCCATCCCCTCCCCGACGCCTTTTGCCTCCAGACGGTCCACCAGGCCAGCACGGAGACAATGCCGGCAAGTGAGAATACCGTGGCACCGGGCAGGCAGATGAAAGGATGAGCAACCTCTTGCTTGTGAACTATGCGCAAGATGTCCTGACAGGCCGTCTGGAAAGACGAGAGGGAGTCAAACGCAAAGAACCAGCACAGAGCGATTCTGACTCTACGCATCACGGCTCCGGGACGGCGATTGAGCCCCGAAAAGTGGTCCTAAACCAGGCCGCCTTCAGTCGCTGAGCGGAATGTCCAGCTTCTTGGCCAGCCGGACGATCGCCTCTACCAGCCGGTCGACGTGCGCGTCGGTGTGCGCGGCCGTGCAGGAAATGCGCAGCAGGTTCTGGGTGGCGGCCGGCCGCAGGACCGGGTTCACGTAGATGCCGTCCTCGAGCAGGGCCTTGCACAGCCGGCACAGGTCGAGTTCGTTGGCCACGACTACCGGAACGATGGGCGTCTCGCCCTCCAGCACGTCGCAGCCGCGGGCACGCAACTCCAGCCGCAGGCGTTGAGCTACCGCCAGCAGTCGCCGCTGCCGGTCCGGCTCTTCCCGGATGATATCCAGCGCCGCCCGCACCGCGGCCACCGAAGCCGGCGCCAGGCTGGCCGAGAACACGAACGGCCGCGCCGTGTGCTTCAGGTAATCGATCACCGCCTGCTCGGAGGCGACAAAGCCCCCCACCGTGGCCAGCGACTTGCTGAAGGTTCCCATCACGATGTCCATCTCGTCCAGCACGCCCAGGTGCTCGGCGGTGCCGGCGCCTGTCGCGCCCAGCACGCCTATGCCATGCGCCTCGTCCACGTAGGTCCGCGCCTGGTATTTCTTGGCCAGCTTGACGATGCCCGGCAGGTCCGCCAGGTCGCCCTCCATGCTGAACACGCCCTCGGAGACGATCAGAACCTTCTCGTCCGGCGAGCAGTTCTCCAGGCAGCGCTCCAGGTGCTCCATGTCGTTGTGACGGAAGCGCACCGTGCGCGCCGGCGACCGCAGCGCGCCTTCCACCAGGCTGGCGTGCAGGTTGTGGTCGCACAGCATCACCTCGCCCTTGTCAGTGATGGCGGAAAGCGCCGCGTAGTTGGCCTGGAAGCCGGTGCCGAAGATCATGGCCGCTTCCTTGTGCACCAGCGCCGCCAGCCGGGCTTCCACTTCCACGTGCAGGTCCAGCGTCCCGTTCAGCAGTCGCGAGCCGCTGCACCCGCTGCCGTAGCGGCGCACCGCTTCGATCGCCGCCTCCATCACCTTCGGATGCGTGGTCAGACCCAGGTAGTCGTTCGACCCGAACATGAGCACCTTGCGGTTACGCATGCGGATCTCGCCCGGCGCACATCCCTGGTGGTCGTTGAACACGCCGAAGTAAAGATACAGACCGGCGTCCTGGAGGTCGCGCGGGCGGGTAAAATTGCGGCACTTCTCGAAGAGATCGTTGGAACCTCTTGCGGTGCGGGCGGCAGAACTGAGGATGGATACGCTGCGCATGTTTAATCCCATTCGTAGATGCGATAAGTTTTGTACCGCTGGCCACCGAGCGCTTCGATTGAGCGGCACATCAAGACATTGTCCTCAAGCACCCAGGACATCTCGGCCCCCTCGTACCCCCGGCGGTCGGCTCGCCGGAACAGTTCCGCATAGAATCCGGCTGCCACGCCCGCCGTCCGGTACTCCTCGCGCACACCCATGACGAGAACCCGAACATGACGCACTGAGCGTTTATGATACAAGATTTTGAGGAGTCCGAGGGGAAAAAGTCGCCCCTTGGCGTGTTTTAGGGCCTGGTTGGCGTCCGGAAGCGCCAGGGCGAAGCCTACTACCCTTCCCCCTACCTCTCCTAGTAGTACCATTTCCGGGTCCAGGATCATCTTCATGTCCTTGGCCATCAACATGAACTCTTCCCGGGTGGCCGGCACGAACCCCCAGTTGCGGCTCCAGGCCGCGTTATAGATCTCCCAGACCAGCTCGACTTCCTTCCAGAACTCCTTCATGCGCATGGTGCGAATCCGCACCTGGCTCTCGACCCTCCGGGCGACCCGATCGATCTTCTCCGTGGTTCCCCCATGCGTGGCCACGTAGTAGGCGTACAGATCCTTGGCCTTGCGCAGCCCCGCCCCCTCCAGCAACCCGGCGTAGTAGCGGGGATTGTAGGTCATCATCACGACCGGGCTGGAGTCGAATCCGTCCACCAGAACGCCGCACTCGTAGTTGAGCGACGGGTTCACCGGCCCGCGGATCACCTTGGCGCCCCGCTCCCGCAGCCAATTCCGCGCCGCGCCCAGCAGGCCGTCGGCGACGCCCTGCTCGTTCACCGACTCGAAGAAGCCGAAGAAGCCCGCCTCTTCGTGGTGGAACTGGTTGTGATTGGGGTCCAGGATGGCCGCCACACGCCCCACCACCTTGGCGTCCCGCAGCGCCAGGAAGCACTGGATGCTGGCGAATTTGTAAAACGGGTGGTGTTTGACGTCCAGAATCTCCTTCTGGGCAATCTTCAGCGGGGGCACCCAGTAGGGGTCCTGACGGTAGAGGGAATACGGGAAGTTTATGAACCTCTTCAAGTCCCGCGCGTTTACGACTGGGGCGATCTCAACCTGTTCAGCCAACGGACGGCTTCTCCCTGCCATAGAGATACGGCGCTGCCAAAAGCAGGCCGAGGGCCAGCACCGCGCCCGCAAAAACGTCAATGGTGTAATGATACCGCAGGTAGACGGTTGCAAACACGATCAAAACGGAGTAAACGGAGAAGACTCGAAATAGTTTCCTCGAGATCTCGCGGCTGCTCCACCAGGCCAGCAGCGTGAGTTCCGTGTGACCGCTGGGAAAACAATCGTAATGCGCTGATTCCAAACGGTCTAGCGTATGCTGAAGCAAGCCGAACAACCACCCCCCGCACAACTCGAAGTGCTGCTCGCCAGCCAGAAAGAACCGCGGACCGCGCACCGGGACCAGGACATAGCCCACGTAGGAAGCCAGGAAACCGAGCACGATCAGAAAGGCGTAGTACCGGAAAGCCTCCAGCCGCCGCTTCCTCCACAGCAGCGCCGCCACCAGCAGCACCGCCGGCACGAACAGCGAGTACACAACCTGCAGGATCTCCGTCAGCCAAGGCTCGTGGATACGCTCCAGCCACACGGTCGGGTTGGCGCCCCACAGCATACGGTCCAACCGCGCTATCTCCGCATCCATCTGGACTCCCCGAACCGCCGGAATCAGCAGCGCCACCACTTTGTAGCAGGACGCCACGTAGGGCAGCGGATACCAATACCGAAAGACCACCCGGAGCCGGTCGCATGCGGAGCCTGGACTGGGGCGCGCCCGCACTGCCAGCACCACCAGCGCCGCGCCAGCCACATGCGCCGCGAGCAGCCAGCCTGCGCCGGGCACTTCGCGGAACCAGATCCCCAGCAACAGGCTGACGGCGGCCAGGTAGCCCAGGATCAGCCGGTCCACGGGCCACCAGCCCGGGGGCGGGCCGGCAGGGTCGGCGCTCACGAGGTTAGCCATCCCGAATTCTTATACCACAACAACGTCTCGGTCAGGCCCGCGCACAAGCTGTGTTGCGCGGTAAACCCCAGTTCCCTGCGCGCCTTGCCCGCGTCGCAAACCCAATACCGGCAGCCGGCCTCCCGCACCTTCTCGCGGGAGAGAATCCCGGACTTTCCGCGCATTCTCGAGGCCATTTCCGCCATCCAGCCCAGCGCATAGGCCGCGGCCGCCGGCACGGAAATGGTGCGGACCTTACGGCCCAGAATGCTCGCCGCCAGAGCTCCGAATTCCGTCCAGGAGACCGGCTCGGGATTGGCTGCGAAGAAGGTTCCTCCGGGCGCCTGCGGGCTGCTCGCCGCCGCGACCAGCGCCTCCGCCAGGTCCTTCACGTAGATGAAGCTGAAACACGACTCCGCCCGCCCGATCCGCAGTATGTACCCCTTCGCGATGCCCCGCAGCACCTGGAAGACGTCGGTATCCCGCGGGCCATAGACCACCGGCGGCCGCACGATCACCGCACTCCCAGCCAGCCGCGATTGCCGCACCGCGCGCTCTGCCTCCAGCTTGGACTTACCGTAGTGGGTCACAGGGCGCGGTTCCGCGTCCTCCGTCAGCAGCTCGGCATCCGGGCTCGGCCCAACCGCCGCCAAGCTGCTCACATGGACCAGGCGGCAACGCTCCCCGCCGCACTCAACGCAAGCCCGCACCAGGTTCTGGGTGGCCAGTGCGTTGCCCTGGTAATACTCCCGACTCGATCTGGCCTTGGTGACCCCCGCCACGTGGAACACCGTCTCGACCCCAGCCAGCGCCTCCCGCAGTCCCGCCCCCGTCGCCAGATCGCCATAACACAGCTCGCCGGTCGCGCCGGGCAGGTTGCGCAGGGAGCTGCTGCGCCGCACCAGGCATCGCACCCCGACGCCCAGTTCCAGCAGTCTCTCGACCAGGTGGCTCCCAACGAAGCCGGTCGCGCCAGTCACCAGAACGGGGGATGTCACAGTAGGTTGCTCGCCTCCCCCACGGGCGCCCGTGGTGGGTCGTTCGGACCTTCCACTTTACCCAATCCGCAACGCCTGCCGCCGGGGCCTCCAGAATCTCGTCGTTTCAGCCGATAAGGTGGTTATGGAACACAGAGCCGAAACGCGCTTCGAAAGCGAGCAAATCGTGCGCGTGGCCACGCTGGGCGAGCCCCCGGAGGAATTCCTGGCGCAGATCGAGAACGTCTCGGGAACGGGGCTGCGGCTTTTGGTCGACCGGTTCGTCCCGGCCGGCATGCCGCTCAAGATCGAGTGGAACCAGATTCTGCTGCTGGGGGATGTGTGCTACTGCCAGCCGGCCGAGCGGGGGTTCGCGATTGGCCTCCAGCTCGAGCATGCCTTGCTCCACACCGGCGAACTGGCCCGTCTCGCGCGAGCGCTGCTGGGAGAAGCCCTGCCCTCCCCCACCGGCGAACCCCAGGCCGCGCCCGTCAGGAAGCGGCCAGACCGCTGACTCCGTGGTAGACCGACAGAATCAGGACGCCCAGCAGAACGATGTAGAGCAAGGTCCGGGCCCGCTCCAGTCTCGAGTGCATCGCGATATACCGCATCTCCTTTTCCCTCCCGCTCGTTATGTTGGATGCCGTAGCGCGCCTGGAAGTTCCATCTAGTCGCCTCCGCTCCACTTTGCATTCCAGCCGGTCCCTCCTGTATCGTAGTGCTCTGATGGCTAAACGGGCAGTTGTATTCGGAAACCTGGGCCAGCTCGGCGTGGAGCTTGAGCGGGAACTGGGAGAGCGCGGCTATGAGGTGATGGGGAGCGACCGCGCCCAGTTGGACATTACCGACGGCGAGCTGGTCGAACGGCACCTGGCGCAGGTCGATCCGCAGGTGGTCTTCAACGCCGTCGCGCACAATCAGGTCGACGTGGCCGAGCAGGAGCCGCAGGCGGCCTTCCTGGTGAACGCGCTGGCCGTGCGCAACGTCGCCATCGCCTGCCGGCAGGTGAACGCCCGGCTGGTCCACTACTCCACCGACTACGTCTTCGATGGAACCGCCGGCCGGCCGTATACCGAGCAGGACGCCACGCATCCGCTGGGCGCCTACGCGGTGTCGAAACTGGCTGGGGAGCTGTATGCACAGGCCTATCTCGAGTCGCCGCTGATCGTCCGCACTTCCGGCTTGTTCGGTCCGGGCGGCATGCGCACGGCTCGGGGGAACTTCATCGAGCTGATGCTCCGGCTGGCGGGAGAGGGCCGGCCCATACGGGTGCTCGAGGACCACGTTGCCAGCCCGGCCTACGCGCCCCTGCTCGCCGCCCGCTCGGTGGATCTGGTGGAACGCGGCCAGCACGGCGTCTTTCATGTGGGCGGCGGAGAGCCGATTTCCTGGTTCGACTACGCCCGGCTGATCTTCAAAGTGGCCGGCTTGAGTCCCGAATTGCGCCCCACCAACGAGCGCGAGTACCGCATGGCCGCGCGCCGGCCCAAGTTCTCCGCGCTCTCCAACGCCAAGCTGAACAGTCTCGGCATCCCCAAGATGCCGCCGCTCGAGGCCGCCGTCCGCGATTATTTCGCGCGCCGCGACAGCCGCTGACCCGCGCCGCTCCCTACTCCTCCGGTTTCGAGGCGTAGTAGCCCTTGCGCGCCTGCACTTTGAGGTCTTTGTTGCTGGTCCTGAGATCGATGCGCCGGAAACTGCCGTCCCTCACGCTATTGATCGGCGTGTAGCCGATGGCGTACTGGCTGCGCATCTCCTCCTGGATCTCCTGGAACACTTCCTCGAGTGGGTGCTTGCGGTCGACTCTGAACACCTGCCCGCCGGTCGGCTCCGACATTCTCTTGAGCGCCGATTCGCCTACCCCGCCCATCCCCAGCCCGAACCCACCCCGGCCGCCGTAGAAGCCGGGATCCGAGTAGTCGATGCTGTAGATCACCGCGTCGGCCTTCTGAGCGGCCCGCAGGGCATCCTCGAGCTTGAGGCGGCTCCCCTCGTCCACCCCGTCGGTAATCAGCACCAGCACCTTGCGGCCCACCTGCCCCTTGAGCTTCTCGTCGGCCGCCAGGAAGACCGCGTCGTAGAGCACCGTGCCGCGCGGCTGGTACACGGTAGGCACCGGCCCCGGCCTGCCGGCGTAAGTCCCCACGGGCGCGTTCACCTTCAGTCCCGTGAGCCCGCCCCGCAGCAGCCGGGCCGAGTTGGTGTAATCCTGCAGCAGCTCGCATTCCTCGCCGAAGCTGATCAGGAACGCCATGTCCTTCTGGCGCAGCATGTGCGTGAAGAACTGCGAGGCGGCGTCCTTCTCGATGTCGATCAGGCGACCCTGGCTGGCGCTGACGTCCACCAGCAGGCCGATGGTCAGCGGCAGGTCGGTCTCCCGCGTGAAGTACTTGATGGTTTGCGGCTTGCCGTCCTCGCTGAGCAGGAAATCGTCTTTGGCGAGGTTGCCCACTAGGCCGCCCTGCTTGTTGCGGACCGAAGCCAGCACGCTGACCACATCCACCTCCACCTTGATGGGAGGTGCGGTGTCGGGCTCCTGCGCCACCAAGGGCGCGAGTGTCGCGACGGATAGAATCAAGAGACCCAGATTGGACATAGGCTATGCTGTCATAGTACATGATGCGCGCCGTGCGCGCGATGTTTCCCTTATGCGGGAAGTTTTGCGTCATCTGAGTTCCGGCGATCCGGTGCTGGCCCGCCTGATCGATCGCATCGGGCCCTATGCCATGGAGTACCTCGAGCCGGATTTCGAGACGCTGGTCCGCTCCATCGCCTTCCAGCAGCTCAGCGGCAAAGTAGCCCGCGTGATCTTCCATCGCCTGTTGGCCGCCGCCGGTAACGGCCGGCTCACCCCGGCGAGCGTGCTTCAGCTCAGACCCCGCAAGATGCGCGCCGTGGGCCTCTCCCAGCAGAAAGTCGCCTACATCCGGGATCTGGCCCGGCGCGCACGCTCCGGCGAGCTCGATTTTGAGGCCTTGCCCGCCCTCGCGGACGAAGCCGTCTGCCAGGCGCTCACCTCCGTCAAGGGGATCGGCGTCTGGACCGCGCAGATGTTCCTGATCTTCGCCCTCCGCCGCCCGGACGTGCTGCCCACGGCCGACCTCGGGATTCGCTCCGCCATCCGCAATCTCTACGGGCTCGCCGAGTTGCCCACACCCTCCCAAGTCGAGGAACTGGCCCGCCCCTGGCGCCCCTACGCAACCGTGGCGAGCTGGTACCTGTGGCGCAGCCTGGAAGGCCCGGCGGGATTGTGACTGGCTGCCGGCGGCGGGCTGCCTACTTCGATTGCGCCTCCGAGGCGCTGCGCTGGTAGCGTTCCAAGGTTGCGCGCAGCATCTGGGCCAGCGGCTCGTTTTTGTCCGCCTCGGCCAGGTCCAGTGCCCGGCGGATGGCGCTCGCCGCGTCAGCCGGCCGCCCTGCCTTGCCGTACGCCGCTCCTAGCGCCGCCAGGCACTGCCATTGTTTGCCGCCGCTCAAGTCCACGGCCTTTTCCAAGTGCGGAATCGCGTCGTTGAAGCTGCCCCGCAGCCCCAGCGCGTAGCCGAGATTGAACCGGTACTCGACCGACTCGGGACTCAGCGCCACAGCCTTCTCCAGGTGAGAGACCGCCTCATCCGTCCGGCCCGCCTTGGCCAGCGCGGTGCCGAGTTTGCTCTGGACCTCCGCGAAGCCCGGAGCCAGTTCCACGGCCCTGTTCAGATGCTCGAGCGCCTCCGCGGTTTGCCCCTTCTCGAATAGTTCCACTCCCAGGTCGGCTTCGACGCCGGCGTTGTTGGGATCCAGCGCCAGAGACTTGCGGTAGTTGGCGATGGCCTCATCCCCATTGCCGGTTTGCGCCAGCACCAAGGCCAGCCGGGCGTACCAAACCGGGCGGTCCGGGGTGATGTCGCAGGCTTTCCGGTACTCCGCGGCCGCTTCGGCGAACTGGCCCGTCTCGGCCAGCGCATAACCGAGGTTATAATGCGCATCGCCGTCTGCGGCGTCCATCTGAAGGGCCCGCCGCCACTCCGGGATGGCATCCCCCATCTGGTTCTTCTCCATGAGTTCCCGGGCCAGGTTGAACACCCCATAGAATTCGGTCGCTTGCGGGTCGATCTTTTCGATACCGTCCTGGGGGATGTTCACGAACTCCGGTATGTTCACCGCGCGGTTCGCGGCGGTCGAATTCTCGATCAGGATAGGCGGCGTGTCGTCGCCCTGTTCGTCCAGATGCGTGAGAAACATCTGCGTGTAGGGCGTGCGGGACTTGGACGAGAACACCAGCCAGCGCCCATTGGGCGAGAAACTGTGCCAGGAGTTCATCAGGCTCATGTTCGCCCCCAGCGGCCGGGCCGTGCCGCCTGCAAAGGGCACGATGTAAAGCCGGCTGTCGGGGCGCATCAACAGGCCGTTCTTGCACTGGACATAAACAATCCACCGGCCGTCGGGCGACACCTTGGGAAAGTTATTGCTCTTGCCGTTCTCCGAAGCTCCCACGATCCGCTCGGGCTCGCCGCCCTGGCCGTGGTTGAAGGGGATGCGGTACAGGTCGTACTGGATCTGGGTTTCATTCGGATCGTTGGCGTAAAGCGGCGTCTTGGATCCCGGAGGATAGGGGTCCCGCGCTTCCGCCCGGCTGAAGACCAGGTACTTTCCGTCCGGGCTCCAGAAGGCGCCGGCATGCACGAAGCGCGGGTCGTCGGCGCCGTGAAGCGGCCGCAGCTTGCCCTCCTCCCGGCTGTACCAGCTCAGGATGCCGCGCGTAGGATAGAAGACCTGACTGAAACGGTAGTCGTTGTAGCCGGCGTTAAACAGGCGATTAGCGAGCCGCGCCATGCCTCGGACGAAAGGAATGGCCTGTGTCACCGGATCTTCGGTCGACGTCACCACGTACCGGCCGTCCGGCGAAACCTGCGACATGAACCCGAACCGCTTCGTGGCGGGCGCGGTGCTCCTGGCCGGTCCCTCCTGAAACGAACTCCAGCGGATCACGTCCTGATTACGCATGGTCATCTGCTTGGCCACCGGAAGGAGAGCGTACAACCCCTTATCGTTGGAAGGTCCGTCGACGTCCAGCCCCAGGGTCTTGCCGTCGCGCGAAAAGGAATGGCAATTGACGCAGGTGGGCAGATGCTCCATCACCACATGGCTCTGGGCATCGCCGATGTCTCGCAGCCGCCATTTGATGAGTGGGACGGCAAATGGAGGCAGCGGCTGGATCACGCCCTTCACGGTCGGCGAGAGCATCAGCGGAACATCCCGGTAAAAAATGGGCGCGCCGACGGGATCGGGGGATGTGCCGATCGTCACGCTGCCGCGCGACACCGGCTGGCCTCCGCCCCGTCCCAGGAAACCCGAGATGGTCACCACCGCCGGCCGCTTCACCGAGCGGCTCTTGATCTGCGTCCAGAGTGCGGCGTCCGGCCTCCAGGTGTGGGTGACGGCCTGCTCGGGCGTCAGTTCGGGCAGCTCCGCGCCCACGCAGGTCGCGTCGCGTTCTCCGGCCGAATACTTGTCGCCGCTCGAGAGCAGCTCCATCTTCGGCCCGCCTTCGCCGAGAAACACGTTGATGCGCCAGAACGCCGCGCCGGGATCCGGATCGCGCCAGAGGAAGGTAGGAGGAGCGATGTCAGGCGGAAAGACGCTCCCCTCCATCGGGTAATCGATGGCGATAGGCGCGAGGCCCCTCGCGCTCGGCCGTCCCTCGGCCAGGTAGATCGCGCCCACCGCGGCAATTCCGGCCAACAGAAGATGGGCTGAAGAGAATCTCATTGGGAACCTCGGCGATCGGGCGCTCCGGACACCCGGCTCTCATAGGCGGCGACCATGTGTTCCAGCGTGGCGGCCAGCTCCCGATTGCCCTGCTGTCTGGCCAGATCCAGGGCGCGCCGGGCGGGAGGCAAGGCATCCGAAAAGCGGCCCACCTTGGCGTAGGCGGAAGCCAGGGTCGCCAGCATCGTTGGATCCGCGGCGTCCGACAGCTTCTCCAGGTGGTTGATCGCCTCCGGAAACCGGCCCTGGCTCAGCAGCACGCGCGCCAGGTTGTACCGGTAATCCCGCGCGCCGGGGCTGGCCGCGACCGCTTTTTCGAAGTGCGGGATCGCCTCCGCCGGCCGATTGGCCCTGGCCAAAGCCACCGCCAGGTTGTTCTGCGCGTCGGCATCCTCGGGGTCAACCTCCAGCGCCTTTCCGAATTGCTCGATGGCGCCGTCCAACTGGCCTGTGTCGAGCAGCAGGCCCCCCAGGTTGCTGTACGCCTTCGCGTCGCCCGGTTTCAGTTCCAGAGCTTTTCGAAGGTGGGGGATCGCCTCCTCGGGTTTGCCGGTTTTCATGAGCGTGATCCCTAGATTGTTCTGCGTGTTGGCATCCTTCGGGTCCAGCTCCAGCGCCTTGCGGAATTCCAGAATGGCTTCGTCGTATTGGTTCAGCCTGGCCAGAGAAATGCCCAGGTTATAATGCACTCTCGCCTCGTCGGGACCCAGCGCCATCGCCTTCCGCCATTCTACCGTGGCCGCCTCGAACTGGTTTTCGTGAGTCAAATCGAGCGCCCGGTCGAACAGGCGATAGTACTCCGTGGCCGGCGAGTCGATCTTCAACAGCCCCTCCGGCGGAATGTTTACAAACTCGGGAATGTTCACCGCCCGATTGGCGGCCGTGGTCCCCTCCACCAGGATGGCCGGGCTGTCCTGACCCTTCTTGTCGATGTGCGTCAGGTACATCTGCGTGTAAGGCCCGCGCCCTTTGGAAGCGAAGATCAGCCAGCGGCCGTTCGGCGAAAAGCTGTGCCAGGAGTTCATCTGCGGAGTGTTGCACAGCATTCGCCGCGCGCTCCCGCCCTTGGCCGGCACGATGTAGAGCTGGCTGTCCGGGCGCATCAACTGCGCGTTGCGGCACTGTACGAAGACGATCCAGCGGCCGTCCGGCGACACCTTCGCGAAATTGTTGCTCATCCCGTTCCCGGAAGCGCCCGCGATCGCCGCCGCCTTGCCGCCCTTGCCCCCGTTGAATGGAATCCGGTACAGATCGTATTGGATCTGTGTTTCGTTGGGATCGTTGGCGCGCTCCGCCATCGGCACGCCGCTGGGAAATGGTTCCCTGGCCTGGGCTCTGGCGAATACGATGTACTTGCCGTCGGGACTCCACACCCCGTCCGTCTGCACGAGCTCCGGATTATCGGCGCCGGGAAGCGGTTGCAGCATCCCGGTCGCCTTGCTATACCACGCCAGTATGCCGCGCGTCGGGTAGAAGACCTGCAGGAAGCGGTAGTCCTTGAAATTCACCACATAGAACTTGCCGATCTGGTCGTTGGTGTCGTTCGGCCCAGTCACGCGGGGATCGTTGATGGTGTTCACCACGTATTTGCCGTCGGGGGAAACCTGGCTCATGAACGCCACCCGCAGGTTGCCTCCCATGGGGCCTTTGAAGTTACTCCATTTGATCACGTCTTCGTTGCGGATCACCGTTTGCGGCTGGACCGAAACCATCGCGTACAGCCCTTTGTCGTTTTGCGGGCCATCCACGTCCAGCCCCAGCGTCTTGCCGTCCCGCGAGAACGAGTGGCAGTTGGCGCAGGTCGGGAACCCCTCGATCAGCTTCCGGCTCCCCGGTTCGTTGATGTACTTCAAACGCCAGGTGATGAAACGCATGGCTTGCGGAGCCAGCGGCTTGATGATGCCCTTGAGCGTCTCCGAGGGCATCAGCGGCACGTCCCGGTAAAAGATCGGCGCGCCGACCGGGTCCCTGGAAGTCCAGATGGCCACGCTGCCCTTGGAGACCGGCAGGCTCCCCGCCTCGTCGCGGTAACCCGTGATGAAAACCGTGGCCGGCTTCTTGACGGAGTGCTTCCTGATGGCATCCCAGGTCTCGGCATCTGGCGTCCAGGTGTGCGCCGCGGCCTGCTCGGGGGTGAGCTTCGGCGGCTCGTTTGTGTCGCTCGCGCAGTTGGGATCGATCTCGCCGATGCGCATCCGCTCGCCCTTGGCCTTCACCCGGATGGGAGGCGTGTGATCGGCGAACTCTATCTCTATGCCCCAGCCCCGCACCGCCCCCTCGGCAGGGTCGCGCCACAGGAAGGTCGGGGCCAGGATCTCGGGAGGGAATACGGAGGCGGGAAGCGGGTAATCGACGCTGATCGCCGCCAACTCGCCGCCGCGGGCGCTGGGAGGCGGAATCAGAGCGCCAAGAACAAACAGGCACACGAAAACTTGCCTCATCGGACCCCCATTAGGCCGTCGCGGCGCTCCTTTGTCAGGATATCACGGCGGTTGTTCGCGAGGCGTCGCGGCGCGACCATCCTTCCGAAAACGGCGTTACAATCGCGTGAGGCGGATTCGATGGCGGAAGGGCGATGAAATGACGACATTCTGGAAAATCGCGGCGCCAGTGGCGTGCCTGGCCGTGATCTGCGGAGCGGCCATCGCCTGGCGGGCGCACCAACACAGCGCCATTGACCGCAAACTCGCCGAGCAAGCCAGGGCCTGCCGCGTCCGCGCCGAGCAGGGAGACGCGAAAGCTCAGTACGATCTCGCTTCCATGTATCGCCAGGGCAAGGGCGTCCCGCGGGATTACACCGAGGCCGTCCGGTGGTGCCGCAGAGCCGCCGACCAAGGTTACGCGGAGGCTCAAGCCGGGCTCGCCCTCATGTATTACCAGGGCGAAGGGGTCCCGCAGGACCACGCCGAGGCTCTCCGCTGGTGCCGCAAGGCCGCCGAGCAGGGTTACACGAAGGCTCAGGTCAACCTCGCCATCATGTATTCCCAGGGCCGAGGCATCCTGTTGGACTACACCGAGGCCGCCCGCTGGTACCGCAAAGCTGCCGACCAGGGTGACGCAGAGGCTCAATACGGCCTCGGCGTCGCGTATTACATGGGACGAGGAGTGCCCAAGGATTACCGAGAGGCTGCGCGCTGGTACCGCAAGGCCGCCGAACACGGATACGCGATGGCACAGTACGAACTCGGCTACATGTATTACGCCGGCCAGGGCGTGCCTCAGGATTACGCCGCAGCCGTCCACTGGTATCGCAAGGCCGCCAACCAGGGCCACGCGAAGGCCAGGCACGCCCTGATAATGATGTACGTCAGGGGCCAGGGAACGCCTCTGGTGCGATGGACGCTCATCGGCGCCATCATCCTGGCTGTGCCTATACTGGGACGCCGCCGGGAGTATACCCGCTGG
>Ga0326728_10018010_pt1 | contig 14020 bp, 12 predicted proteins | sample MB3enrmetagenome_FD_207602 | JGI IMG/M metagenome (GOLD analysis project Ga0326728, IMG submission 207602) | Lab enriched peat soil microbial communities from McLean, Ithaca, NY, United States - MB31MN | ecosystem: Environmental > Terrestrial > Soil > Wetlands > Peat | place: USA: New York...
CTTCACCCTCACCGCCGCCGACACCAACAGCGTGCTTCAATTCATGGCGGACCACCCGGTCGACTACTACGGCCTGGACGATGTGAGCGTCACCCCGATTTCCGCCCCCGCCTTCATTTCGGCCCTGCCGACAACCAATGGGCTAAGCCTGACGTGGAGCAGCCTAGCCAACGTCAGTTACCTCGTGCAATTTACTGGCGACTTGTCGCAAACAAACTGGCAGAACCTGACCGGCCCGGTGATGGCCACAGACATTACTTGCACGCTGGCTGACACCAACTCCATTGTTGATCCCGGACCGCGGTTCTATCGGGTCGGGGTATCGCAGTGATCTTTGTTTTCTTTAGCCACAGATGGACACAGATGAAACACAGATAAAAACCGACGATGGAGGATTGAAGATGGAGGATGGAAAAACATTCAAGATTCAACATTCAACTCCCAACATCGAAGATACAGGGCACCATCCCTTTGTGAGCGAATTCCTCGAACGGGTCGAAGCGGCCATTCGTACACGGCATTTGCTGTCACCCGGCCAAAAAATCCTGGTGGCGGTGTCCGGCGGCGCGGATTCCATGGTGCTGCTTCACGCACTGCATCGCCTGTCCGCCAGGCACGGCTGGAAGATTTTCGTCGCCCACTTCAACCATCGCCTGCGCGGGAACGCCAGCGCGGCGGACGAGCGCCTCGTGCGTCAGACGGCCAAAAAGCTGCGCGCGCAGTTTGTGGGCGGCTCGGCGGACGTCAAGCAGGCCGCGGCCCGGGCAAAGATTTCCATCGAAATGGCGGCGCGCACCTTGCGCCATGAATTTCTGGCCGGAGCAGCCCGCCAGCATGGCATTTCCACCGTTGCCCTGGCCCATCACGCCGGCGATCAGGTGGAATTGTTTTTTCTGCGGCTCCTGCGCGGCGCGGGGGGCGGGGGACTGGCCGGAATGAAATGGCGTTCGCCATCTCCGGTAGATGCGAAACTTGCGCTCATCCGTCCTCTGCTGGACTTTTCCAAGGCGGACTTGCTCGCGTTCGCCAAGAGCGAGAAAATCCCTTTTCGGGAGGACGCCACCAATGCGTCGAACGACTTTTTCCGCAACCGCATCCGCAATGAATTCCTGCCCCTCCTGCGCAAGAAGTACCAGCCGGGCCTCGACAAAGTCATCCTCCGCCTGATGGACAACCTCGGCGCTGAATCTGAATTTGTGGCCGCCGCCGCCCGGGATTTCTGCCGCGGCACACCTCCGTCAGAACGGGTGTCCGCGCGGGCCGGTTTTGATTCTTTGCCGGTCGCCGTCCAGCGCAAGGCGTTGCAGCAGCAATTGACCGGCATGGGTCTCGACTCAGACTTTGAGCTGGTGGAACAGCTCCGGAAGTCGCCCAACAGCGGAATCAGCGTCTCCGTCGGCATGACTGTTTGCCGCGACGAAGGCGGGAAGCTCCATTGCCGCCAAGCCATTTCCCCCCGCTTTCAGCCGGGCGAACTTCGTGTGGACTGTTCAGGGGCCGCTGGCGCGGTGAAATTTGGCGGTGAAACATTTTATTGGCGCATCAAGCCCGCCGGAGCACCCTCGGCCAAGCCGCCCCGGCAAAAGTCCTCGCCGATGCAAAGCGAATACTTCGACGCCGACAAGATCGGCGGCAAAATAATTTTGAGGCATTGGCGTCCCGGCGACCGTTTTCACCCCATCGGCATGAAAGCCGGCGTGAAGCTTCAAGACTTGTTCGTCAACGCAAAGATTCCGGCGGCCCGCCGCCGCGAATTGGTGCTGGCCTGCACTGAAGCCGGCGAAATTTTCTGGGTCCAAGGCCTGCGCATTGGCGAGCCGTTCAAGCTGACCCATCAAACCCGCCGCCGGCTGCAATGGCGGCATGTGCCGCCATGATGCCAGCCATCTGCTTTTGCCATTCGGGCGCGCTTTGTGCTAGAATACCAGTCACGAACATTTGAAATCGCTCATCCAGACCCGCGACACGCGCTCGGTGCGTGTCTTTCTTGTGGGAGTTGAACTCAAGTCGCGCTCGGCGGCGGACATTCAGGAATCGCTGGCCGAACTGGCCGAACTCGCCACAACTGCCGGAGCCACCATCGCGGGCGAAGGCGTCCAAAAACTCGCGTCGCCCGCCGCCGCCACCTATATCGGCCAGGGCAAGGCGCTGGAATTTGCCAAGTCCTGCCGGGCCGACGACGTGGATACGGTGATCTTCGACGATGAATTGACGCCCGCCCAGACGCGCAATCTGGAAAAGATTTTCGGCTGCAAGATCATGGATCGCACGGCCCTGATTTTGGAAATTTTCGGCCAGCGCGCCCGCACCCGGGAAGGCAAATTGCAAATCGAGCACGCGCAGCTTGAATACCTCCTGCCGCGCCTGACCCGCTACTGGTCGCACTTGTCCCGGCAACGCGGTTCCACCGGCTCCATCGGCGGCGAAGGCGAATCGCAGTTGGAATCCGACCGTCGAAAAATCCAGGAGCGGCTCGACAAAATCTCCGACGAACTGGAGATCGTCCGCCGCCAGCGCGAAACGCAGCGGGCCGGCCGGCAGCGCAGCCAGTGGCCGCTGGCGTCCATCGTGGGTTACACCAACGCCGGCAAATCCACGCTGCTCAACCGCCTCACGGGCGCGGCCGTATTGGCGGAGGACAAACTGTTTGCCACGCTGGACCCCACCACCCGGCGGCTGCATCTGCCCACCAACCAAAACGTTTTGCTGACGGACACCGTGGGCTTCATCAAAAAACTCCCGCACGGACTGGTCGAGGCCTTCAAAGCCACGCTCGAAGAGGTCGTGCAGGCCGACCTGCTGGTGCATGTCGTGGACATCAGCCATCCGCTCGCCGCCGAACAGATTGACGCCGTGAACGAGGTGCTGCTGGAAATCGGCGCGGCGGAAAAGCCGGTGCTGATGGTGTTCAACAAGGTGGACCGCCTGGGCGGCGGCGTTCCGCCCGTCATGCGCGAGAAATATCCGCACGCCGTCAGCATTTCCGCCCGGACCGGCGAAGGCATTGAACCGTTGCTGGCCGAAATCGGCACGCGGTTGCGCCCCATCCGCGAGTTTCTGGACCTGCGCGTGCCGCAGTCCGAAGCGGCGGTCATCGCGCGCCTGCATGCGGTGGGACAGATCGTGGAAAGCCGTTACAGCGGCAGCAACGCGCGCCTCAAGGTGCGCGTCCCGCCGCATTTGCACGAGGAATTCGCGGCCTTTTTGGTGAACGGAAATGGAAAGTAAGCCCTGGCCAACAGCGGTTGAAACCCGCGGCAACACTCTTGGAAGTTAATTCCGATCCAAACTATTCCGGATGGCTGTGGCGAGTTTTTGCGCTTGAAACGGCTTGGTGAGGAAGTTGACGCCTTCCTGCAATTGGAGATTATTTCCGGCCACTTCCCCGCTGTAACCGCTCACATAAATCACTTTCAATCCGGGATTCTCCTTCAAAAGCTGTTCGCCCAGGTCTTTTCCGGTCATGCCCCCGGGCATGATCATGTCGGTCAGCAACAAATGTATTTCAGCGCGATGTTCATTCCAGACTGCCAAGGCCCCGGCACCATTGGCTGCCTCCAGCACATTGTAACCGAGACGCGACAGGAGGCTGGTCACCGAGGCCCGCAATTTGGGTTCGTCCTCGACAAAGAGAATCATTTCGTTGCCGCCGGGCATGGGGCCCGTTGCAGGCGGCGCAGACTTCTGGTCGGAAATTCTGGCAAGGCGCGGCAGGAAAATGCGGAAGATCGTGCCGCGACCGACCTCGCTGTAAACATTGATCCAGCCCTGATGCTGCTGGACGATGCCGAAGACCGTGGCCAGGCCAAGGCCGGTGCCTTTGCCAACGTCCTTGGTGGTGAAGAACGGCTCGAAAATTTTCGGCAAGATTTCCGGCGGGATGCCACAACCGGTGTCGCTCACGCTCAAGCACACAAAAGAGCCGGGGCGGGATTTGGGGGTGGTCGCCACCGACAGCTCATCCAGTTCCACGGAGGAAGTTTCGATGACGAGCTTTCCGCCATTGGGCATGGCGTCGCGGGCGTTCACTGCGAGATTCATGAGCACCTGGTCCATCATGCCGGCGTCGGCGCGGACGAAAAGCGGGTGGATGCTGAACTTGAATTGCAATTCCACGTTCTGCCCAATGGTGCGCCGCAACATCCGGGTCATGTCATTGATGGACTTGTCCAAATCCAGCTCACGCAACTGCATTTTTTCCTTCCGGCTGAACAGCAGCAACTGGCGGGTCAGCGCGGCGGCACGTTGTGCCGTTTCACCGATCTCCAAGGCAAATCCTTTTTGTGCCGGTGAAAGATTGCCTTCGGTCCTCAATAATTCGGCCTGCATCAAGATGACTGCCAGAATGTTGTTAAAATCATGCGCCACGCCGCTGGCGAGCTGGCCGACGGCCTCCATCTTTTGCGACTGCCGCAATTGTTCCTGTAGTTTTGCCTGTTCGGTGATGTCGCGGAAGGTCCAGATGCGCCCGTAATGTTTCCCGGCCTTGTCCCGCACCGGCGATGCATATCGCTCCAGGATTTTTCCATCAATCAACTCAATCTCCTCGCGGCTGACTTCGTCCGGATGCGCATACAGGTAAGCCACGCGTTCCTCGAACTGTTCGGGGTTGTTTTTTATTTGACTGACGGCGTATGGCAAGAGTTTGGAATGATCCGCATCGCGGGTAATTTCCTCCGGTATTTTGAATAAATCGTAAAAACGCTGATTTTGAAGGATCCGCCTGCCTTCATTGTCCACAACTAGAATTCCATCAATCGTCGAATCCACCTGCGCTTCGAGCAAAGCCGTTTTTGAAATCAGTTCTTCCTGCGCCCGTTTGCGCTCGGCGCGATGGCGAAGCGTGGTGATGCCAAATGCCAGGTCGCCGGCCAGTTCTTCCAAGAGCCTGGTTTCGTCCAGCGTAAACGCATTGGTCTCGGCGGAATAAATCGCGAGCACACCGAAAGAATGACCGGTTTCATCCTTCAAAGGCAGGGCGATGGAGGAACGAAAGCCGCGTTGCAGGGCGGCTTCACGCCAAGGAGCGACACAGGAATCGCTCGCGAAATCAGCGATGCAGGTGGTTGCTCCGGTGCGAATGGCGGTTCCAACGGGGCCGCGTCCGCGTTCGGTGTCGGCCCAGGTGATATTGGCGGTTGCCAGATAGCCCGCTTCGGTTCCGGTCCAGGCGACCGGACGCACCGCTTGGTTCCCGTCATTTTCCGCATATCCCACCCAGGCCATGCGGTAACCCGCTTTTTCGCAGATAATATGGCAGATGTTCTGCAACAAATTGTCTTCATCCTCGGCGCGGACTAGAATTTGATTGCAATCGCTGATGGCACGCAGTTCACGGTTTAAGCGACGTAGTGACTCCTCCGCCCGTTTGCGCTCGGTGATATCCTCAACCATCCCCACGCAATAGGCGGGCTTGCCGTCAGGCGCTCGCACGACCGACACGGTCAGGCAGCCCCAGACCACCGCACCGTTCTTCTGCACATAGCGCTTATCAATCTGATAGGATTCATTTTCCCCGCGCATCAATTGCTGGTAGAGGTTCATATCGTGCGTGGCGTCGTCCGGATGTGTGAACTCGACAAAGGTCATCCGGCACAACTCGTCGTTGCCGTAGCCGAGAAAGCGCTCCAGCGCGGGATTACACCGGATCGGCCGGCCCTCCGGGCTGACCAGCGCCATGCCAATCGCGCCTCTCTCGAAAATGGTCCGGAGCTCGGCCACGCTGCGCGCGAGCGCCTGCTCGACGCGGATGCGCTCGGTGATGTCACGAGCAAAACCACAATTGAACTCCTTGCCTCCAAAACACACATAGGTTGCAACAATTTCAACCGGGAACTCGCTGCCATCTTTGCGACGATGCATGTTTTCGCGGCTGAAAAATCCTGTTTCCCGCAAATCTTTCCACACCTGCCCAAGGATTTGTGGCGTGATATTGGGTGCGATCATGGTCAGCGGTTTGCCGAGCAGTTCTTCGCGGGCATAGCCCAAAACCTTGCAGGCCGTATCATTGACGTAAACAAATTGGTTGCTGGCATCCATCCAATAGGCCGCGTCAAAATGCTTGTCTATGGAAACCTTGAGCATCTTCAGTTCTTCTATTTCGCGCCGGCGGATGGCGAAATTCATGACCAGCACCGCCGCGCAGGCGAGCGCCAGCACCATCACGACCGCCACCGCCCAATACAGGCGATGGATGCTGTTGCGAATGTAACCCGAGTAAGTGATGCTGTTGCCGTTATTGTATTTGAGCAACGCTTCGGCGGGCTGCAGGGCGGCCATGTAAGCCGGAACTAAATTCGTCTCAAGGAACGCGGCGCTCCCATCACGATTTCCCCCCAGGAATAACGCCTCATAAGTCATCCGTTGCCGCTGGAATTCCGCAAACCGGTTTGTCAATTCATTGAACAGCGCCCGATCCGCCACCGGGTTGATTTTAACGGTCGTCAGGTATTGCGCGGCGTCATAGGTGAATGCCCTGTCGGCGTCATGCACGGTCTTAAGACTCGCGTCACGCGACTGCGTCGTCTGCGCGGAAGCCGCCACCATCGCCCAGCCAACGCTGCGGGACATGTCCATCCGCATTTTGTGCGCGGCAATCATGCCGGGCACCGCGTCCGTTGTGATCAACTCGCTGCTGCGCTGCACTTGCCGCCCGCTGAAATAAGCCGCCGCCGCCAAAGCGATGAACAATCCCAGAATCAGCATGCCCGCCAACCGCATCCGCAGCGATGAGTCAGGAATCTTCATAGTCAGCGATGAACAGCGGCCAGGGGCGGATCGTATTTTTGAACAGTTGCCCGGGCGGGCCGTTGATGCCGGTAAGAAACGCCTCCGCATCGAAAGAAGATTGCTCGGCCAGCATGGAGGCAAGGTCGCCGTGCGTTTTTATGTTCGGACTGAAAAATACTGATCCATTCCGAGACTTTCATGGACTCAACCTTGCTCCTGGGGAGACTGTCTGTCGAGAAAATTCAATCTGGCGAAAAGTGTCCGTCAAATCGAAGCAATCTCATTTGCAAATCGAGGGGCACTCGATGATGAATGACATGCCAGAGGCGGATGTTCCCCGTATTCTTCCGCATCCGCGCTAAATCCCCGCTCCACCGGACACTGCGGCACCGCCCCAGCTTGCGTGGAGGCCGCATTCGCGCTTCTCATCCGCCTTTGCGGGGTCAAAATAGTCCCATTCGTTGGGCAGGTTGCGCTCGCCGAGGTATTTTTCCATGTCAGCGTCGGTCCAATAGAAAAGCGGGCTGACTTTGAGGGAATTAAAGTTTTTGTCCTCGCTGACAATATCCAGCCCGGCCCGGTTTGGATTTTGAATTTTGCGCAACGCGGTGAGCCAGACCGTGGGAGCCAGCTCCTTCATTCCACGCTGAAACGGCTCGAGCTTCATGACCGCGCTGAAAGCCTTGATGCGTTCCTCATTTTCAGGGGCGGCCTCGGGCATGCCGCCGAAGACGGCGTCGTAATGCGCCGCCGTATGCCGGGGCAGGAAGGGCTTGAGGTTCAGCTTGAGCATTTTCTTCAGCAATTCCGCGTGGCGATAAGTGGCCGGGCGGTTATAGCCGTGGTCCACCCACAAGACGGGGATGTCCGGCTGCACCTGCGTGGCCAGATCCAAAATCACGGCCTCGTAGGGCCTGAAATTGGTGGAAACAATCGCGCGGCCGTTCGCGTGGGCCAGGGCCCAGCGGATGATTTCCAGCGGCGATTTGAAACGCAGGCCGGCGTTTGCTTCGGCGATTTGATCGGGAGTCATGGCGGCAGGGTGTTTTTTGCGTGGCGCCCGTCTTCAATTTACGGCCGTCATCGTCTGCTCTTTTGCAGGTTCCTCTTTCAAAAACACCCGCTGGCACCAGTCGCCAAAACGCTCGCCTTCGGCGCGTTCCTGCGCGAAACGCGCGAACACTGGACGGAACTCGGTTTCCAAATCCGCGTCGTTCATTGTTTCCTTCCAGACGCGGTTCAGCCGGGTACCGGTTGCGTTCCCGCCCAGCCATACCTGATATTTTGACGGCGACTTGCCCACAAAACCGATTTCGGCCATGTACGGGCGCGCGCAGCCGTTGGGGCAGCCGGTCGAACGGATGATGATTTCCTCGCCGGGCAGGCCCGCCTCGGCCAGCAGCTTTTCGATGCGGTCAATAAATCCGGGCAGCATCCGCTCGCTCTCAGCCAGCGCCAGGCCGCAGGTGGGCAGCGCGGGACAGGCCATGGAAGCCGCGTGCAAGACCGTGGTTTGACGCTCGGTTTTCACGCCCTGTGCCGCGAGCAGGGTGGTAATCGCCGGTTTGTCCGCCTCGGTCACGTTGGCGATGATGACATTCTGATTGGCCGTCAGGCGAAACTCCACGTTGGGAAAGGAATCGGCCACGCCGCGCAGCCCGGTCTTGAGTTTGTGCGCGCCACTGTCCTTGATGCGCCCGCAATCCACGAACAGGCCGAGGAACCAACTGCCATCCACGGCGCGGTGCCAGCCCAGCATGTCCGCCGTGGTGGTAAATTGATACGGTCTGGCCGGAGCCAGCGTGAGACCGGCGCGCTTCTCCAGTTCGGCTTTCGCCCATTCCACGCCGCGCTCCTGGATCACAAACTTGAGGCGGGCATGTTTGCGATTGGTGCGGTCGCCGAAATCGCGGTGAATGGTCAACACCGCGCGGGCCACGTCCACCGCCTTGTCCGGCGGGATGAATCCGAGCACGTCGGCCAAGCGCGGATAGGTGGCATCGTTCCCGTGCGACCGGCCCATGCCGCCACCCACAGCAATGTTGTAACCGGCCAGCCGGTCATTCTCGACAATGGCGATGAAGCCGATGTCGTTGGTGAACACGTCCAAGTCATTCACCGGCGGAATGACAAACGCCACCTTGAACTTGCGCGGCAGGTAAGTCTTGCCGTACAGCGGGTCCACAAAATCCTTGTTCTCGCCCGCGTTCAAGTCCAGTTGCTTGCCGTCCATCCAGATGGCGTGATAGGCCCCGGTTTTGGGGGCAATAGCCTGTGCCAGTTCCTGGCAATGCGCAAACACCTGTTCGCGCGCCTTCGTGTAGGCGGGCGTGGGCGGCGCAAGAATGTTGCGGTTCACGTCGCCGCAGGCCGCGAGCGTGGAGAGCAGCGAATCGTTGATGCCCTTGATGACCGCCCGCAAATTGCTCTTGAGAATGCCGTGAAACTGGATCGTCTGCCGCGTGGTTGCGCGGAGCGTGTTATAGCCGTAAGCCGCGGCCAGTTCGTCGAAAACCTTCCATTGATGGGCGGTCATGACGCCGCCGGGCACGCGGCTGCGCACCATCATGATGTATTTCTTCCCGGTTTTGCGGACATCGCGGTCATCCTGTTGATAACAGCCATGAAACTTCAAAAACTCATAATCATCCTGCGAGAAATGGTCTTCGTCCGGGTTGGCCAGCGTGGCGGAAATCGTGCCGGCCACCGTGGGGATGGCGGCCTTGATGTCCTCATTGTGCGTCAATTTAACGGGTGCGTCTGCGCTCATAATGCAAAAAGTTAATATAACTTGCGGAAAGCTTTTGTTCAAGCACGGGTGTTCATCTGGTTGCTTGTCGTCCGCCAAGCCGGCGGTTACAAGTGCCGCTTCCACCAAAACATCCGTTCTTTTCCCTCGCGATTCGGATAGGACCGCGGCGTCCAGTCGGACAACAAATCAAATTCCGGGGAGAAGCGGGCAATCTGTTCGTCGCGCGACGTGGGCCAGGGCGGTCCGTCGGGGCCGCAATCGAAGTAATTTACTGCCAGATACGTTCCACCCCGCTTGAGCCAGCGTAAAACCGCCCGGACATAATCGTCGCGTTCCTCGGGCCGGATGGCACAGAACAAGGTGTGTTCAAACAACCAGTCAAACTGCCGCGGCGGCGGGTCGTGAAGAAAATCGGCCAGTTCGAAGGTGGCTGTCAAACCGGCTGCGACCGTGGCCTGTGTGGCTTGTGAAATGGCCGAGGGCGCAATATCGTAACCGTAAGCCGCAAAGCCCGCGCGGTCCCATTCGCGGACATCATGTCCCGTCCCGCAGCCGGGCACGCACACCGATTCGCGCGGCAAATCCGGGTGTTGCGCCAGAAAATCAACCAGCCCCGGAGAAGGCGCCCCCTTCTCCCACGGCATATCATGCGATTGATAACGGTTTTCCCAATAGTTATCGCTCATTGTCTGGCAGAAAGGACCGAAAGGACGCAAGCGACCAAAGGGACATCGCCCAGCCTTGCAATCTCGTAAATCGTAAATCGTAAATCATAAATCGCCAGCGATCTGGCCGTCCACCAGTTCCACCACTCGTGGCGCTGATCCGGCGACCTTGGCGTCATGGGTGGCGATCACCAATGTCATTTGCCGTTCCGCGCGAAGACCTTTCAGCAACTCGATGATTTCGCCGCCGGTGTGGGAATCCAAATTGCCGGTGGGTTCGTCCGCCAGCAGAAGCTCCGGTTCGTTGATCAGGGCGCGGGCAATGGCCACGCGCTGCTGCTCGCCGCCGGAAAGTTCGGACGGCTTGTGGTCGAGCCGGTCTTGCAGGCCCACCCGCCCGAGCAGGTCCTGCGCGCGCCGGATGGCTGTGGACACGCCGAGACGGGCCACGCGCGCCGGGAGGCAGACGTTTTCCAGCGCGGTCAATTCCGGGAGCAGATGGTACGCCTGAAAAACAAAGCCCACGCGACGGTTGCGAAAGTCGGTCAGTTGACGTTCCGAAAACCTCGCCAGATTTTGGCCGGCAAAAATGATTTCGCCCGCGTTGGGGCTGTCGAGGCCGCCGAAGAGATGGAGCAGCGTGCTTTTGCCGGTGCCGGAGGCGCCGCGCAAGGCCAGGAAGCCCCCGCGCGCGATGTCCACATCCACGCCGCGCAACACTTCCAGCGTGCGTTTGCCCATGGCATAGGTCTTCCGCAGACCGCGCGCAGATAAGAGGGCTTCATTCATAACGCAGCGCCTCCACGGGTTTAAGGCTTCCGGCGCGGATGGCCGGCAGGAGTCCGCCGAGAATGCAGATGACGAATGAACTAATGCAAATCACCGCGAGGTCGCGCGGCATGATCATGGCGGGCAGTTCGCCAAAGCCGTAAACCGATTTTGGAAACAACTCCCAGCCAGTGGCCTCGCGCATGAAGTGCAGAAATTCATTGCGATACGCCACCGCCAGCATTCCCAGGCCGTATCCCGCCGCCACGCCAATGACGCCAATGATGGCGCTCTGCCCGAGAAAAATCCCCGAGATTTGCAGCCGCGTCGCTCCCAGCGCCTTCAGCATCCCGATCTCGCGCGTTTTTTGAATCACAAAAGTGATCTGCGCGCTGAGAATGCACAGCGCCGCGACCAGCACTATGAAAAACAGGAGATAAAACATCACGTTCTTTTCCACCACCAGGGCGCTGAGAATGCCCGAATTATCGTCCATCCACGATTGCGCGAAATAAGTGCCGTCGTTCATCTTGTAGTTCAGGGCCTGCTCAAGCTGCGTCTTCACAAAGTCGGCCTGATATGGGTCCCGGAGCATCACAAACAAGCCATGCACCGAATCATCAAGATCGTACAAGTCCTGCGCATTGGCGAGCGAGGTGACAATGACGCGCGCGTTGTACTCGTAATACCCCGTATCAAAAATGCCGCGCACTTCGTAGTCGTCTGGCTGGATGACCAGGTCGTGTTTCTGCTCCCGCGCCTGCTTCATCTTCTTGATCTCACGAATGGAGTAAATGGAGAGCGTATCGCCCACTGCCAGATGCAGATTGTCGGCGAAAGCCGTCCCCACCAGCACGCCCCGACCGCTCAGGTCGAATTTGCCGAAATTGACTTCGTCTGGCAATTTGCTGATCTCGCCTTCTGTTTTGGGGTCCACGCCCCGCAGCATCGCTGCGTCCTGCATGGCCGGACGGTCAGAATCGCCTTCGGTTTCCACCAGCACCGGACCGAGGACAAACGGGGAAACGCCACTGACCTCTTTGTTTGACCGGATGATCGCCTCCGCTTCCCGGTAATCTTTCATAGCCGACCCGGATTTTCGGACCGTAAGATGCGCGCTGAATCCGAGAATCTTGTCCCGCAGCTCGTGGTCAAATCCGCTCATCACGCTGATGACAATGATGAGCACGGCCACGCCCAGCGCGACACCGACGATGGAAATCAGCGTGATGACGGACACGAAAGTCCGTTTGGGCCGCAGATAACGCAGCGCCAGGAAAAGCTCAAACGGCAGCCGAGACATTAGGAGAGATTAAAGAGACATCCGCTGGCTGTCAATTTTACGCAATGGTGGGTAGTGCCCTAATTTGGATTTTATGAGGCTTCCACCTTTACTTCATCGGCTTTGGCATGAAATTTGGCCATGCTCGTATAAATTCATAGCAACTTTTGCGTTATGCCTGAGTTGTGGTCATGGTTTTTGTCCAACTACTATTTTTATGAACCCATCTGGGAGTCTTGGATCGTCAACAGGCCACGGACCAGAATGCGAAACCGTTCCAATGGTTCCAAACCTGCAGGCAGCCCAAAATTCATCGTATGGACAATCTGGAATCGCGTTGGAAATAGATTCGCCATTTTTCCAATGCCCCATGAAGTCAATTTTCCTGCCAATTACGCCAATTCCACCGCCAGCACCTGGGCCAAGCCTCAAATCCAATGGCAAATTTGTCCACGATAATGTCGCAGATGTGCCGTATGAATATTGGAAGAGCCACTGCGAGAATGGAGGTGTTGGTGGTGAATCTGATTCTGAATATGCCCTAAACTCCTTTACCTTCCATCCCGACCAAACAAGAAACGTTTTTATTCTTTCAGCAAAATATGTTGCTTCCATGTCCCCATCTTTATACAGGACGGATGCTTCCCATTTTGGCTTGTTTTTCAGATACGCAATAAATGCTTCCCAATTCCATTGGAAAGCCCGACCGAGCTGGGCCGCCTCAAGGTCATCATTCTTTTTGCGAAGTTCTTCAACTTTCAATGAAAGCTGGGCGTTCGTGGTGTTGATTGAAGCTACAAGTGCTTTTTCCGTTTCAACTTCATTTTCGAGCTTGGACCCTTCCCTTATTGAATGTCCGACGCTGAAAAGCTCCATTGTCACCCCAAGAACAACAGAAGCTATAAAACGGGATTCGAGCTTGTGGTGCTCGTCCTTTTCTTGTTTTTTACGGCCGGCCGGATGGTGGTGCAACCACCATTCTCCGGTACATCCAATCGCTACCAGCAACCCGGATACGAGCTCAAAAAAGACCCAGAACCAGAAGGGCGGAATAAATAACCATGAGGCGAAAATCAGACTAATCGTAGCCACGATCCCGGAAATTATTTTCGGAATGTTGCTGTTGTTCGTCATCTGCATGTAAAGTCTCAAAAAGACTCATTCCTCGCGCCGGGTCAGCGCCATCACTTTACCTGTGGTCGCGCCGGGACGGGCGGCTCCGCGGGCGCATTGCAGCCAGCTTTCAACCGGGGCGGGCGTCGCGCGCCTGGCACGCAATGTTTCCAGCCAGCCAGCCAGTTCATCCACCTGCGGGCCAGGCAGCTTTTCAATGGCTTTCTCGATTTCAGCAATGCTGCTCATTTCGTTGAAGTCCGATTCAATGTATCTGAGGGAAATTCCCCCATCACAGCCGTCGCAGGGCGGCGTATAGACAGTTGCCGGTCGCGCAATTTTTCCAATAGCTCAATCTTCTGCTCAATTGGAAGAGAGGCGATGCGCTTGCGCTCCTCGCTCTTCGCGGCCAAAAGTTTTTCCATCAATTCAGTCATTTTATTGCGTCTTACTTAACCCTGTTCACCAGCGGGGCCATGCCCTGAATGCGCACCTCCAGGCTGTCCCCGCTTTTGATGGGACCGACACCGCTGGGCGTGCCGGTGAGAATGACGTCGCCTGGCAGCAGCGTCATGCCCGTTGAAATGAAGCTGACCAGTTCGGCGGGCTTGAAAATAAGCTGGCTGGTGCTGGAATTCTGCCGGAGCTGCCCGTTTTGAAATTGCTGGATCGTCAGGTCGGCGGGGTCCAGCGACGTTTCCACATAGGGTC
>Ga0326728_10018011_pt1 | contig 14019 bp, 10 predicted proteins | sample MB3enrmetagenome_FD_207602 | JGI IMG/M metagenome (GOLD analysis project Ga0326728, IMG submission 207602) | Lab enriched peat soil microbial communities from McLean, Ithaca, NY, United States - MB31MN | ecosystem: Environmental > Terrestrial > Soil > Wetlands > Peat | place: USA: New York...
CATCGGATGCCCGCGTGTATTCGCGCGCGGCCAGCACCAGTTCGCGGCGCAGATGCGAATTCGGGCCCTCGGACGGCTCGCGGTCAAGCCGCACCACCTGCTGTCCCGCCGTGTGCGCGAATCCCGCTAGGATGCGCGTCTTGGTCACCGTGCTGTAGTCCTTGTCTTTGAACACACCGCTGACCGGGATGCGTTTGTGCCGGAAGGCGCGCAGCAGCAGCTTTCCCGGTTCGTCGTCGCCCACCACCCCAACCGGCAAGACGTTCACTCCGAGGTCGGCAAGGTTGTAGATGGCATTCGCGCCGCCGCCAGGAACCACCGTGCGATCGCGGTGCTTCAAGATCAGCACGGGCGCTTCGCGCGAGACCCGCGAAATTTCGCCGAACACGAACTCGTCGGCCACCAGATCCGCGAGTACGGTGATGGTGAGCTTGGGGAAAGATTCGACGATCTTCCGCAGCCGGTCGTTTTCTTTAATATGTTTTGTCATCAATATGCCGGACCATTTGCTGCAACCTTAGATTTTCTCACGAGCGGGCCGTCGTTTCCGCGATCCTCGCCAAAATGGCATCCACAACGCTAGTAGGATGGTCAAGCGTAAGGCGGAGCGCGGCGATCGCGAACGGCTTGAGCTCCGCCTGCAATGTTCCCAGATTGACCGCATCTTTTTCTGTGGTTAAGAAGCCGCCCGCGCCAAGCTTGCCGCGCATGGCCAGCAGTCGCCCAATGTCTCTTTTGTCATAGGCATGGTGGTCGCGAAATTCAATCTCCGCCGCAGGCGTAATCCCGGCGGCGCGTACTTGGGCGAAAAATTGCTGCGGCTTCCCGATACCACAGAACACAATCGGCGCGGAAGGCAGGTTCGGGAGAACGAGCGCGCGCTCGATTCGCCAGACCGGCTTTTGCCTCAGCGCCGGGTGATCCGCTGCCAATCCCGCGGGCAGCACGACTGCATCCGCGCGAACGAGCGACGACAGCGGTTCGCGCAGGCGTCCCAAAGGTAACAACCGGTCGTCGACGTCGTGCTCTGTCATCAGCACGATGTCGAAGTCGCGCGCCAGAGAACGATGCTGGAAGCCGTCGTCGAGGATGTGCAATTGCGGCAGGAATTTCCGCTCGCCGACTCGCCCCGCCTCATAGCGGCTTTCCCCGACGATCACCGGAACTCCCAGCCGCCGCGCGATCAGCAGCGGCTCATCGCCGAAGTCGGCGGCGCTGCCATCGGGCTCTACTACGAAAACGCCCCGAGTTTTGCGGCCATATCCGCGCGAGAGCACATCGAAGGGAATGCGGCGCGCCTGCAGCAGTTCGCCCAGCGCGATCACGAACGGAGTCTTGCCCGAACCACCCACCGACAAATTTCCGATGCTCATCACCGGTTGCTCCAGCCGCCGCGAAGACAGCACCCCGCGATCGTAAAGCGTGTTTCGCAGAGCGGTCGCAGCACCGTAAATTCCGGGAAGCGGATTCATGCCGAGCCCTCGCCAGAAGGCGGCTCGCTCGCCGTTTCAGCGTTCAATGATGAAGCGCCCATCAATCGCAGCAGCGCCGTGACCGTCCTGTCCGTAGCCCCGCGCTGCGATTCGAGCGCCGCCAGTGCGTTCCGCCCAAGCGTCGTTCGTTCGCCGCCGTTTTCGATCAGTTCCATGAAGACCAGCGGCAACTCCGCCACCCCAACGATGCGCACCGCATTGCGGCTGGCAAAGAAATTCACGACGTCGCGAAAATTCTCGTAGTGGTTGCCGGTGACGATGGCAACGCCATAAAGTGCGGGCTCAAGAATGTTGTGACCGCCGCGCGGCACGAGACTTCCGCCGACGAACGCGACCGTAGCCAGTGAATAGAGCGCAGCCAACTCCCCGATGCTGTCGACTAGAAACACGCCACCAGCAAGCAATTCGCCGCTCCACAGCGAGCGCCGCCACATTCGGAAGCCAAGCTTCTCGACGAGCTCGCCAACCTCCCCAAAGCGCTCGGGATGCCGCGGGGCAAGAATCATCACCGCCTTCGGATGGTTGGCCAGGATGTTGTGAAACGCCGAAAGCAGCGAGCCTTCTTCGTCTTCGAGCGTACTGCCACACACCAGAATCGGCCCCGCTCCCGAGTGGCTGAAGCTCTCACGAAGACTCGCAACGATCTTCGGCGCTGGCGGTGGCGCCACATCGAATTTCAGATTGCCAGCCACGGTGATCTTCGCTTCGGCCACGCCAATTTCCATGAGCCGCTGCCGGTCTTCTTCGGTCTGAGCCAAAAAAATATCGACGTTATCCAGCGTCATCTCCAGCAATTTCGGAAGCCAGGAGCGAAACCGCTTGTAGCTGGGAAACGAGCGGTCGGAAATGCGGCAGTTGATCACCGCGATGCGAGCCCCGCTGCGCTTCGCCAGCCGGAGAAAATTCGGCCAGAACTCGGTTTCGGCAACAACCACGAGTTCCGGACGCAAAGCATCAAGGTAGGGACGGATGGCGAAGGCGAAGTCCAGAGGAAAGTAAAACACGTTCTCCGCACCGAACCGCAGCGCGGCGAGTTTCTGCCCCGTGCTGGTAGTCGTGGAAATCACCACGCGATGAGACGGAAATTTCTGCCGCAGCGCCGTGACGACTGCGCTCGATGCCACCACCTCGCCCACCGAAACCGCATGAATCCAGATGGCGCCTTTCTCGCCACGGCCAGTGAAAGCGGGCGGAACGGCGCCGAACCTCTGCCGCAACCCTGCCCGATACTTGCCATGCCGCAGCATTTGCAGCAGCCAGTAGGGCAGCGTCAGCAGCAGACAAGAAGCGAGCAGCGCACTGTAGAGCGCGTACATGAAAGAAGTCCCATTCTAAATGGCGAGCCGAAATCCGATAGTCGATCGCCGGCATACAGCATCGCTCGCATCGGTGGCATCCTACCCATGACCGGCTTCGAGCTGCGAGCTGGGCCGAATCGCTGGCTCGCAGCTCGCGGCCATCTCCTATAATTCACGTATGCATAATGCAGGTGTGCAAAAATCGCCGCCCGCGCCGATGAAGCGAACACCGCATTTCGTGGCAGTCTGCGCTTTCGTGCTGCTGGGCTGCCTGTGCGCGGTTGCGGCAAAAGAGTTTGTGATGCCCGCAGCACAGCCCGCCCGCACCTACCCGGCGCACGACGACCACCCCATGGAGAAAGTTGTGGTCGCAGTCGATCCCTACGACGTGGAGGACAAGGCTTCGATCTTCAGCGTCAACTACCGTAACAACGGTTACATGCCGGTCTTCTTCGTCATCACGAATGACGGCGATCAGCCGGTCTCTCTCGTCGGCATGAAGGCCCAGTTGAATACCAAAGATCGCAGCAAGCTGCTGCCCTCGACCACGGACGAGGTGGTGCGCCGGCTCTCGCGTCCTTCGCGGAATGACGGGGCGAATCGGATGCCGCTGCCGATTCCGCTGCCCAAGAAAGAGGTCAAAGGCGGCGTCAGCCGCAAGACCTGGGACGAAATCGAGCAGGCTCAGTTTGGCGCCAGGGCCGTCGAACCGCACTCCACGGCGCGTGGTTTTCTGTTTTTCGATATCCTGGACATCTCGAATCCCTTGGCTGGCGCGAGTTTCTATCTCATGGGAGTGCGCGACGCGAAGGGCAATGAGCTGATGTATTTTGAAATCCCGATGGAAAAATACTTGAGCGCGCCGGAAACTAAGCAACCGTAGCAGTCGAACGATGGAGCGACGGGCGCCCTCACCCGTCCGCCCTGAACCCAGTCCAAGGGTCCAGCTATAATCTCTTGCTATGGTGACCACTCCAGCCCTCTCCGAGGACTTACTCGCGAAATACGAGCCGGTCATCGGACTCGAAGTCCACGTACAGCTCCTGACCGCGTCGAAAATCTTTTGCTCATGCTCGACTCGTTTTGGCGATCCGCCGAACACCAATGTGTGCCCCGTCTGTCTGGGACTTCCCGGAGCTTTGCCGGTGCTGAACCGCAAGGCCGTGGAATTCGCGGCGCTCGCGGCAATGGCGTTGGAGTGCCGCATCAACCTAGTTTCCATCTTCGCGCGAAAGAACTATTTTTATCCCGACCTGCCGAAGGGTTACCAGATCTCGCAGTACGACAAGCCACTGGCTGAGTTCGGATTCATCGAGATCGACCTGAGCGAAAGTAAAACGCACGGCGGCAAAAAGAAGATCGGCATCACCCGGCTTCACCTCGAAGAAGACGCGGGCAAGAGCCTGCACGAGGGCTTCGCCGACTCTGCTCATAAGACTGCCATCGATTTGAACCGCACCGGCGTGCCTCTCGCCGAGATCGTTAGCGAACCCGACATGCGGTCGCCGGAGGAAGCTCACGAGTACCTCACGCGGCTCAAGGAAATCATTCTCTACACCGGCGTCAGCGACTGCAACATGGAGGAAGGTTCGCTGCGCTGCGACGCCAACATCAGCGTGCGCCCTCGCGGACAAAAGGAATTCGGCACCAAGACCGAGATCAAGAACGTCAACTCGTTCCGCTTCGTCAAACAGGCGCTCGAATATGAGATCGAGCGGCAAATCGAGGTCCTGGAATCCGGCGGTAAGATCACCCAGGAATCGCGTCTCTACAACGCCAACGAGGGCAAAACTTACGGCATGCGTTCGAAAGAGCAGGCGCACGACTACCGTTATTTTCCCGAGCCCGATTTACTTCCCCTGGTGGTCGATGAAAAATGGCAAGCCGCAATCCGCGCCAGCCTGCCCGAACTTCCGGAGGCGCGCCGCCAGCGCATGATGAACGACTATGGCATCACCGCCGGCGACGCCCACACGCTGACGTTGACGCGAGCCATGGCCGATCAATTCGAGTCCGCGGCCCGCACCGCGAAAAATCCCAAGCGCGTCGCCAACCTGGTGCAGAGCGAATTACTGGGACGCCTCAAAGCGCAGGGTCTCGAACTCGAGCAGTCGCCCATTTCGATGGCCGGGGTTACGGTGTCGGCCGACTTGGTCGAGTCGGGCGCAATTTCGGGCAAGATGCTGAAAGATCTTTACGACCTGTGCTTCGAGCGCAAGCAGGACTTCCCTGCCGTTTACGAAGCCCAGGGGCGTCCCGAGCAGTCGCGCGATACGTCGACACTGGAGAAGCTCGCCGATGAGCTGATCGCAGCGAATCCCAAGCAGGTGGAGCAATATCGCGCGGGCAAGAAAACCATGATCGGATTCTTCGTCGGCCAGGTGATGAAGGCCTCGAAGGGTCAAGCCAATCCGCAGTTGGTGAACGAAGTCTTGACCAAGAAGCTGGAAGGGTAGGGCGGCGGTCATGCCCAGCCCCTAAAGGGGCATTCGATTTTGGAGAGCGTGCGGCATCGCTAAAGCGATGCCCTGATACAAACCCCAGGTCCTACTTCGCGTTTCCCAAATTCTTCAGCACTTCCTCCGCATAGTAGTTCGTGACTTTGGCGTCGTCACGGAGGGTCTCGTAGTACGCCGCTTTCAACAACTGCTCGCGGCGATCGCGCAATTGCTGGCGAATGGCCTGCTGCACCCGCGGATCGTTCAAGTCCCTCTGGCCCGCCGGCTCTTTCGAGATCAGTTTCACGATGATGTAAGCGAAGGTCTGATGATTGGTTGGGTTGAGCAGCGGGATCACGGGCGAATATTGGCCCGGTTTGAGCTTCATCACCGCTGCGGCCACTTCGCGAGTTGTCGGATCGGGGTTCTTCGTGAGTTGGGATTCGGGAGCCATTCCCAAATCCCCGCCATTATTGCTGGTATCCGGGTCCTCGGAATAATTCATAGCCAGCGTAGCGAAGTCGTCGCCACTGTCGAGGCGGTTGGCGATCATCTGGATTTTCTTGCGCGCATCGGCATCGTTCTGCGCCTTGCTGTTCTGCAGGTTGTGTACCTGGGCGTTGCCCACTCCTGAAACCACGATTTTGGCCAAGTGATACTGCGCTTCGATCAGGTTGAACTCGGCCTTGTGCTCGTTGTAGTAGCCGGAAACGTCCTGGTCGGTGATGTTGATGTGCGAGGTGATTTCCTTGTTCAATACCTTTTCGCGGGTAAGCGAGCGCCGCAGGTCGCGCTTGAAGTCATCGAGCGTGATCTTCTTGTCCTGCATGCGTTTGTTAAACTCCTCGGCGGTGTAGGGCGACTTGATTTCGTTCAGCTTGCGGTCCACTTCTTCGTCCGTCGCCAGCAGCCCGAGTTTCTCCGCGCGCTGCATTAGAATTTCCGTTTCAACGAGTTCATTCAGAATGCTCAGCCGCAGGCTTACCGCCTGCTCGCCCGTCGGCTGCTGATCGGAGCCCGCCGTCTGGTTGGCGTAATATTTGTCGACCTCGCTGCGATAAATCTTTCGCCCGTTGACCGAGGCCATGACGTCGCCGCCGCTGCTGTTGCGATTGCAAGCCAACAGCCCCATCAAAAGAAATGCGCTGACCATTACGAGGCCCGCCCGAACCAAGCAGTTACGATTTTTCAAGTTCCTCCCTCCGCCATGACGGCGTGGAATTTGTAATTGGCAATTTGTAATTGGTAATCTCGATCCCGCGACCGACGGATTTTCAATCACAAATCGCAAATTACAAATCATAAATTCACTTACTTCGTGGGCGCGGCCGGCGGAGTTTTTGTTTCCGCCGCGGCCGGCTTGTGCTCCGGAGGCGCGACGCCGGCATCCTTCAACGCTCGATCGAGCGCCAACCGCACTTCATCCACGGGCACAGCTCCATCCAGTTTCTGTCCGTTCACAAACATCGTCGGAGTTGCGTCCACTCCGACAGCGTCGCCCTCGTGCATCGAGGCGCGCACCGCCTTTTCATCCTGGGCTTTGACGCATGCCTGCAATTTCGCAACGTCGAGATTGTGTTTCTGCGCCTGCAGCGTGGCCAGCTTATCGAGTTCCCCATTCCAACCATCGTGGCCTTTGGCTTTGATCGCGTCCTGATTGCCGTGCAGGTAATCGGCGTAGTCCCAGTAGGCATCGACGTTTTGCGCGCCCAGGCAATTGGCATTCACCGCCGCATGCACAGCCCAGGGATGAATTTCTTCGAGCGGGTAATCCTTGTAGATGAAAAGCACGCGATCGCCGTATTCCTTGAAGATCCCGGGGAAAAGTGTCGCGTGCATGCCGGAGCAGAACGGGCACTCGAAATCGTCGTAGTTGATCACCGTCACCTTGGCATCTTTGTTGCCGCGCGTCGGCCGCCCAGTGACGTCAATCTTCTTCATGATCTCGGCATAAGGATCGCTGCTCAGATCGAACTTGGTGATCCGCATCAGCGTCTTGTGGTCGCGCGAGAGCAGAAATTCGAAGTCCTGTTTCTTATCGGGACTGGCAAAGGTAACCGTCAGCGCGTCGTAGTTCGCAAACTCACTCGGCCGGAGTGTCCCCACCATCACTTTTACATCCGGCGGGAGGGAATAATGCGCCCGCACCTGCCGTTCGATCGCGCGCGTGATCTCCGAAGCAGGCGAACCCGGCGGCGGAGAAGCAGCAGGAGGAGACTGGGCCGAGCAACCCAGACAAATCAGCAAAAGAACCAGAAACGCGCGCCGCGCCATCATCAGTAGAACCCGCCTGAACATGAGCAAACGCCTGATTATCTCATGGCGGGAAGGATTGCCGCTGTAGAGACGGGGCTTGCCCCATCTCCCGCCCGCGTCTTCAATCGCGCAGGGGGAGGCGGCAAGCCGCGTCTTTATAGGAAGTTTTCAGGAGTGTCTCCGCAGCAACTCTTCCGCGGTCAGCAACTGATTCATCGACCCGGAGCGGAAACCCTCCAGATCGAGAGTGACGAACTTGAATCCCAGTCCTTTGAACACGGAGGTGAACTCATGGGCCATCTCGGCCGTCAACGCGCGGGGAAGTTCTTCGCGCGCAATCTCAATGCGCACGATCTCGCCGTGATGGCGCACGCGGAATTGCCGGAACCCCATGCCCCGCAGCGCGTCTTCGCCCCGCTCGATCACCTGCAGCGCTTCGGGCGTAACCGCGCGTCCGTATTCCATGCGCGACGAAAGACAGGCGGAGGCCGGCTTGTCCCATACCCGCAACTCCGCTTGCCGCGCCAGTTCCCGTATCTCAGCTTTCGTCAGAGCGGCTTCAACCAGCGGCGCCAGAACATGATGCTGGCGCGCGGCCTGCTGTCCGGGCCGAAAATCTCCCGCATCGTCGGCGTTGACTCCGTAAGCGATGGCGTCGAATCCGTGCGCCTCACGGTAGCGCTCGAGCACGGCAAACAGTTCGTCTTTGCAGTGAAAACAGCGCATGGCATCGTTGCGCGTATACGCGGGGTTTTCCAATTCCTGCGTTTCCACCACCTCGACCGGAATCTCCCGCTCGCGGGCAAAGGCCAGCGCGTCTTCGAGATGAGTCCGAGCCAGGCTGGCCGAATCCGCAATCACGGCGAGCATTTGCCCGCCGAGCACGTCGTGCGCCATCCAGGCAAGAAAGGCGGAGTCCACGCCCCCGGAGTAGGCAACGAGCAAGCGACCGTTGCCTTCAAGGATCTGTCGCAGGCGTGCCGCTTTCTCATCGAGCGTGGCCACAGTGTTCACCATCTCCATTATCCACGAAAAAAGTTCTCGGTTCTCAGTTCTCGGTTCTCAGTGAAAGGCGACGCGATTTTCTCTGAGAACTGAGAACCGGGAATTGAGAACTCATTGGATGCCTACGCCGCAGCGCCGGCTAGTACAGCCGCTCCTGCCGCCTGAGATTGCCGAAGGCTCCAATGTTCGCCAGCGTAAACGAGAAACGATATTGATTCTCGTTGCGCACCGATCCCAGCGCAAAGCGCCGGTATTCCAGGCTCAGGCCGCAACAGTCCCAGTTGTAGGTCGTCTGCGCCGTCGCATACTGCAAAGATCCATGGTCGGCGTCGAAGCCAAAGCTGGTGGCGGCGCTCAAGCCGCGCTTGTTGAGTTGACCGTAACCGAACAACACCCGAAACTGGTTGAACTCGCAGACGCTTGTGGGAGTTGTATGCAGCGCGCAGTTTGTCGGTGCCGTTCCCGCTCCCCTGTCGATCACGCGCAGGAAAGCATCGCCTCCCCCAAGGGTAAATGGACCGTAGCGGTAGTTCACCAGCGCCATGCTGGAATTGACGCGGCCGTCTTTGAAGTCGTAATCCACATCCCACTCCGTGTTGGTGCGCGGGCTGGTCTCGATGCGCAAGCGGGAAATGAGTGGAGCAAAGCGCCGCTCTGAATCCAGAAATGCGGCGCCCGTAAAATCCGCGGTCGTCGTGAACACGTTCCTCTGCCCTGCCGCCAGCGCATTTCCAAACGTGGGATCGAAAAAATACTTCTGTCCGATCTCCCAACTCAAGATTTCCCGCGGGCCCGAGGCGCAGGGTTGAGCGTCCGGCGCCGGAGGCAGTTCCCACGGAACCACGCCAACTTGCGGGACGCCGCCGATGGTCAGCGTGCTCATGCCCGCCACGTCGCAATCCTTGACATTGGGATCCACATGCTTGGCGTAAATACGATTCACTACCGAGTACTCGATTTCATTGGTGTTGGTCAGTACATCGGCGGCATCGAAACGCAGAATGTCGGCGAAGTTATTGACGCCGGTCACGTAGTCGTACCTCATGCGCGGCTCGATTACATGCTTCCATTTGCGCCCGAGCCAGGGATGATCGAAGACCCGCGACAACGCCGGCGGGCGCAACTCGACCGAAGCTTCCAGCGATTTGCGATTCAGAATGTCGTCGGCAGCGGTTGTGGAATTTGCCGGGCTGCCCTGCTCCGTGTAGAACGTATCCCGCAGCGTAAGTGCGGGACGGAACGACCACCCTTGCCATTGCAAGGGCATCGAAAGCGAAGGCGCGAGATCGAATCTTCCCACCATGGGGCCGGTACGGAACCCAATCTCGCGCCGCTGCAACCCTTCCGCCGCGCTCTCAAACGACCAGTACAGCGGCGTATTTCCCAACTGCCGCTCCTCGCCGGAGAAAAAGAAACTCGGCGTATGCAGAATCCGAACCAGCTCCGTCTGCGTGAGCGTGGTGCAACCCGCGTTCAATTCGGTATTCGGATTGCAAACTTCGAAGTTCTGGTAGCGCTCCGCCAGGGCATTGAAGTGAAATCCGTTGGTCGTGTTGGAGAGAAAAATCTGCGACCGCACTTCCGAGTCGATCGCCTGGGTGTAAACATCAGTGAAGGCGATGCGGAAAACAAAAGAACTCAAGTAATCGATATTCGCAACGCCGCGAAACGTCCCGAATGGACGCTCAGCCATAAAACGCGCATCCTCGCCACCTTGGTTCTGCGGCGGAGTGCCGATGCCGCGATCCACCATTCCCACGTAGTTGAAGAACACGTACGAACTGTCGCTCGGACGAGCGCGGAATTCTCCGCGTTCGAACCAACCGCGTTTGGAGTAGTATTCGGCGCCCGCCAGCGCGTCCATGCTGCGATTGAAGACCCAGTACACGGCATCGCCGGCAGTCGTTCCCTTGGTGGACGAGTTGCCGAAACTCGGAAGCAGCAGCCCGGTCTGGCGCTGCTCCTTCTGAACCGGAAGCGCCACAAACGGAAAATAGAACACCGGCATACCCATCAACCGGAAGTCGCTGTGATAGATTTTGGCGGTGCCGTCCACGTCCACCGAGATGTGCCCCGCGTTGAATTGCCATTTCGGACGCGGCAGCTCACAGGTGGTGACCGTTCCTTGCCGCACCAGGTAACGGTCTGGCCCGTGTCGCTCTACAATTTTTCCGGTAAAGGCAAACGGATTGGACGTGGTCAGCACGTAGCGGGAATTCCGCATCCGCAGTCCCACCGTTCCGATTGCGCTATAGAAGACTCCCGTTTCCGTGCGGATATTGTAAGTGCCGTGACTGGCCTCGACGTGCTCGTCGTAAGGACCGCCATCCAGCACGACGTGGCCCTCCAACTCGCTGTCTCCGGTGTCCGCGTTGTAGGTGACTTGATCGGCGTGCAGGATGTAGTTGCGATAGCGAATTTCCGCCGCGCCACGCAGGTGATAAATCGACCCATCTTTTTCCTGTTGCACCGCCCGGATCGTAACCTCTTCTTCCGTCTGTCCGGCAGGCGTTGCCGCCAGAACCGGGGCCGTCGCAGGAGCGTTCTCGGGAGCAGAAACCGCCGCCGCGGCAGGGGGCAGCGTCTGGCTGGTTACTATCCCGTGAGCGAGAAGCAGATGACAGACCAATGCGGTCGTGATAAAGATTCGAGAGCGGGTGATCATTAGCGGTGATCTGCAAGCGCGCGTGCGCTTTGCCAACGGGAACCAACTGACCTTAGCACGCGGGCGGCAGGCGAAGCAAAACTGCGCATTTTTGTGGTCTCCCTGATTTGTGCCGGGCCTGGCTCTGGCTCCTGGCATTCTTCGCGACTTGCTTACGACGACTCGATTCACGACCGGGTTGATACCGGACCGATGACGACTGGACCGATGACGACTGGACTAACGACGGCCGGACTAACGAACTGCCCGGCTGGCGGCGATCCCGCCGTTCCCAGCCACCTCTGCGCCGCCGCTGAATCTGCGGCCGCGGCACCGAACGTTTGTCCAAACGCCGATCCGCGAGATGACCATCCGAACGCCGATTCCTGGCGCCTCGAAGTGGCCGCTCGTCTCGAACGTTATCGCGCCCGCCGCAAGCCCCGGACTCCCCGCTATCCATCGCTCCTCTTACCCTTTGATGCGCCTGAGAACTGGTCCCGCTCTGCGCCGCCCAGTGGATCGGTTGCAATTGCGGCAGCGCCACCGCGAGCCGGGCAAGATTTTGCGTTCGATATCAAGGAAGAAGCGACGGCTATCGGCTCGGAAATCCTCGCGCCATCTCGCCGGACGCCGGAGCCTCAGGTACCGGAGCGCCACCCCTCGGAAGGCGCGCACCGGTATCCGGAGCAGGCTCCCGAACAATCCGCCAAGGTGATTGAGTTCCCGCGTTCCGCCGCAATCCCGGTTTTTTACCCCAGCGAACTGGCCGACCCCATCTTCGACCGTCCGCGCATCGTGGAAGTTCCGGAGATTTTGCCCGCGCCTCCAGCGCTGGGTGGAATGCTGATCGAACCGGCCCAGCAGGAACCAGCCGGCACACAAGCCGATTCGTCTTCCGCATCCCCATCCGGATCCGCATCGATAGGGCGGCGCGCGTTGGCTGCCCTCGTGGATGGCGTTGTCGTGGCAACGGCTTTGGCCGGCGTTGCCGCCATTTTTCTTCGTCTGAACCCCGTCCGCGGACCGCTTCCGCTTCTCGCCGGTGCGCTCGGCTCAGCCGCCGCCTTGCTCTGGATGACTTACGAGTTCTTGTTTGTGGTGTACACCGGCTCGACTCCCGGTCTCCGTGCCGCCCGTCTGCGCCTGGCCGGGTTCGACGGCTCTCCGCTCCATCGCCGCTCACGCCGCTGGCGAGTGCTGGCCACGTTTCTCTCCGCCTTTTCCGCCGGACTCGGCTATCTCTGGTGTGTTCTTGACCAGGACGGCTTATGCTGGCACGACCGCATCACCCGCACCCACGTCCAATCGGAAACGCCAGCAGAATAGAAGGCACGGTCTTTTTTCGTGCCGCCGCTGGTCAGAGCAGATTCTCCAACGCCGCCCTCAACTCAGAAAATCGAAACGTATACCCGCTAGCCAAAAGCTTTCCAGGCTCGACTCGCTGGCTGGCAAGCAACAACTCCTCCGCAGCCATCTTGCCGAAAGCCAGCCCCAGCGCAAACTCCGGCACCGGACAAAATACAGGCCGTCGCAACACCGACGCCAATACTCTTGTGAACTCCGCATTCCGCACCGCATTCGGAGCCACCAGATTCACCGGCCCCGACAGCGACTCGGTGCCGATCACGTGCTGAATTCCACCCACGATGTCGTCCACATGAATCCAGCTCAACCACTGACGTCCTGATCCCATCCGTCCGCCGAGCCCCAGCTTGAACGGGGTTAGCATCTTTGCCAGCGCCCCGCCTTTTGCTGTCAACACCAGCCCAATCCGCAGGTTCACCGTGCGGATGCCGGCCTCGGCCGCAATCCGGCTGGCGTCTTCCCACTCCCCGCAAACCTCGGGGAGAAATCCCAGCCCTGCCGGACTCTCTTCACGCAAAATTTCCTCGCCCCGATTCCCGTAAAACCCGACCGCCGACGCACAAACCAATACGCGCGGCTTAGCCTCACTCCGCGCCAGCGCCGCAGCCAGATTACGCGTTCCGAGCACGCGGCTCTCCCGGATCGCCTTCTTTTTAGCATCAGTCCAGCGCCCCACCACGCTTTCCCCGGCAAGGTGGATGACCGCATCGAACTCCGACACTGCCGCCGGTGATAGCGGAGCCAGAGGGTCCCAAGAAACCTGCGCCGCATTCTGAACCCGTCCCCGCACCAGCCGCACAACCTGCGATTCCTGGGATCCAAGCGAGGCCAGCAGCGCCGAGCCAATCGGCCCCGAAGCTCCCGTGATCAATACTCTTTGCAAACCATGCCCCCCGAGGCCGGTGTGGCGCGGGCGCCCTCGCCCGCGTACTCTTCGCCGGACAACTCTACCATCAGCAAGAGCAGTTCCGTCCCTCGGTACTCTACCAGCCCAATTGTCTTTCTCGGCGTCTCGGCGGTGAATTCCCCGCCTCCACTGCGCTAGAATCGGTCATGGCGACGTTGCGGGAACAGATCAAGACTAACGTTCTCACCGTGACCCGCTTTCGCGAGTTGATGCGGAAGCTGCGCGAGAACCGTCCCAACGACGACCTCGCCATCGTCAAGAAAGCCTACGAATTTTCCCAGAAGCATCACGCCGGACAATCTCGCGCCTCCGGCGAACCTTACCTCGTCCATCCTCTCGAAGTCGGCAACGTGCTCGCCGACATGAAAATGGACTCGATCTCCATTGCCGCCGGTCTCCTCCACGATTCCGTCGAAGATACTTCCGTCACCACCGTTGAAATCCGCCAGGAATTCGGCGAACAGGTCGCTCACATCGTCGAGGGCGTCACCAAAATCAGCAAGATCGATTTCTCCACTCGAGAAGAAGCGCAGGCGGAGAATCTCCGCAAGATGATGCTGGCCATGGTCGACGACATCCGCGTCGTCCTCATCAAGCTCGCCGACCGCCTGCA
>Ga0326728_10018013_pt1 | contig 14019 bp, 8 predicted proteins | sample MB3enrmetagenome_FD_207602 | JGI IMG/M metagenome (GOLD analysis project Ga0326728, IMG submission 207602) | Lab enriched peat soil microbial communities from McLean, Ithaca, NY, United States - MB31MN | ecosystem: Environmental > Terrestrial > Soil > Wetlands > Peat | place: USA: New York...
CTTCATCGGCATAACACTGGGGCAATTGGGGTACGGACCGGCGCTCGACCGATTCGGAAGAAAGATGCCCGTCCTCGTCGGCCTTTCGGTCTATGTCCTCGCCGCCGTGGGCTGCGCCTTGTCTCCTCCCGTCAACTTCCTGGTCGCGATGCGGTTTTTTCTCGCCCTCGGGTCCTGCGTCGGCATGGTAGCCGCCAACGCTATCGTCCGTGATCTTTTTTCAGGGAGAGAGGTAGCGAAGGCACTTTCGACCCTGATGACCGTGTTCGGCATCGCGCCCATCATCGCTCCGTCCACGGGCGCATTTGTCACATCAGTATTCGGATGGCGCTATATCTTCGGGGTCCTTGCGGTTATCGGCGCGTTGGTGCTGATTGCGGTTGCGCGTTTCGTCCAGGGCACGAAGGGTCCTGACAGATCCATCTCCCTCCATCCCGCCATGGTTGGCCTTGGATATCTCCGGGTGTTCAAGGTCCCCCGGTTCCTTGTCTTCTCGGCGGCGGCCATGGCGGGAACAGGAGGCCTCTTCACATATATCGCCGGCTCGCCCTTCGTCTATATCAGCCTTTTCGGCCTCACCGCAACGCAATACGCGTGGGCTTTCGGGACAAATGCCCTGCTCTTCGTCATCGGCAGCCAAACGAACAGGGCGATCCTGAAGAATCGTGAGAGCGGGTGGATTCTTGTGATGGTGACCGCGGCGGAATGCGCTATCACGGCCGTGCTGCTAGGAGGGAGCCTGCTGGGCTTCTTGCCTCCTTGGGCCTTCATGGCTCTGGTCGCTTCCTACATGTTCTGTCACGCCTTTGTGGGTCCGAACACCGGAGCCTTGGCCCTTCTCCCGTTCTCGCAGGACGTAGGAAGCGCATCGGCCTCCTTCGCGAGCGTGCAGATGATCTCCGGAGCGCTCGCGTCGGGGCTTCTCGCCTATTTCCACAATGGCACCAAGGTGCCTATGGCCGCGATGATGGGGGCCTGCTCCGGCCTGTCCCTCGTTCTGGCAGGAGTGGCAGCCTCTCCCTGCGCCGGGTGCGGTGACCTGTCTTGCCTCATCCGCTGACCCGGCTCCTTTTTCCGGGCCTCGGTTGAAGCCGGCAAGGCGTGACGTTAGAACACCCGCTTGAGCAGCTCGCTCGCAATCACCGCCTTCTCCACCTCTTTCGAGCCCTCATAGATCTCCACGATTTTCGCGTCCCGGTAGAACCTCTGGACGTCATACTCCGCTATATACCCGTAACCGCCGTGGAGCTGGAGCGCCTCATTCGCGACATAGACGGCCGTCTCCCCTGCATACCACTTGGCCATGGAGACGAGGGCGGGGTCGAGCTTGCCATGGTCGAGAAGCCAGGCAGCCCTCCAGTAGAGCCCACGGGCAGCTTCGATCCTCGTCGCCATCTCGGCGATCTTGAACTGCACGCCCTGGAGCTTGGAAAGGGTCGCTCCGAAGGCCTTTCTCTGCTTCACGTGGGCGATCGCCATCTCCAGGGCACCCTGGGCCACGCCCACTCCCTGGGCAGCCACGTGGTTTCTCGTCTTGTTGAAAAAGTCCATGAGCTGATAGAAGCCCCGCTGTTCCTGCCCGATGAGGTTGGAGAGAGGAACCTCCACGTTCGCAAGGGAAAGCTCTGCCGTGTTCGCCGCCCGTATCCCCATCTTGCCGTGGATCTTCGTCGCCTCGAACCCGGGCGAGGACGTCTCAACGAGTATTATGCTGTGCCTTTTGTGGGCATCCCTTTCCTCCGGATGGGTAAGGGCATAGACGAGCGCGTAGTGGGCTATGGTCCCGTTGGAGATGAACATCTTCGTGCCGTTGATGACGTACTTGTCCCCCTTCCTTTCGGCCCTCGTCCTCACCATGGTGACGTCGCTCCCCGCGTCCGGCTCGGTAATGGCAAAGGCGATAATCGCCTCTCCCTTCGGAATCGGCGAGAGATATTTCCTCTTCTGTTCCTCGGTGCCGAAGGCCTGGATCATCTCAGAGCCGAAGCTCGCCGCGCAGAGGGACTGCCCACAACCAGGATCGACGCGCCAGAACTGCTCGGTGATGAGGCTGTGCTCGAGGAAACCAAGGCCCGCACCTCCGTATTCTTCCTCAAGGAAGACGGCCTGGAAACCGTTCGCGGCGGACCGTCGCCAGATATCGAGATCGAATTCCTCCTTCTCATCAAACTCTTTTGCCCGGTCCCTGAACTCTCCTTCAGCGAATTCCCGGGCTGCCCTGACGATATCTTTCTGCTCTTGCGTAAGCTCCATTTTTCCCTCCCGTAGGCTAAAGCAGGCTAAAAAGCCACCCAAGGCGGACGAACCTCCGCCTTCTTGCAACGTCCGCCTATCCTACCACGGTCACCACCGGCAATTCCAAAGAAAACAAGCCTTTGGCCCGATGCGGCGAAGGAAGCTCCACGGGCGAAAAAGAGTAAAAGGGGATGGGTTCATCATGGGGGCCCCTGCAAAATCTTTTTGACGCCAGGCCTGATTCTCCGCAAAGAGCCGATTACACTAGAGTTCGGATGTCCGAGAAGCGGCATACCCCAAGGAAGGAGGAACATAATTATGAAACTGAGATCTGTCGGTCTCCTGGTCGCGGTCGTAGCTATGGGATTTTTTTTGGCAGCCTGTGGATGCTTCCAACAGGCTATGAGAGGGGAGGCGGCACCCCCGGCACCGGCCCCGGCTCCTGCCCCGGCCCCTGCTCCTGAAGCGGCCCCGGCACCGGCCCCGGCTCCTCAGGCGGCCCCCGAGGCGGCTGCGGCGCCTGCCGTGGAGCTGTCGGACATCCATTTCGATTTCGATAAGTACAACATTAGGCCCGGCGACGCCGATCTGCTAAAGAAGGACTATGAATGGTTCAAGGCGAACCCCGGCAGGGTGAGAATCGAAGGGAACTGCGACGAAAGGGGAACCGTCGAGTATAACCTGGTCCTCGGCCAGAAGAGGGCCGACGCGGCGAAGAAATTCCTCATCGATCTCGGGGTGGACGGGAGCCGTTTGGACACGATCAGCTACGGGAAAGAGAAGCCTCTGGACCCGGGCCACGACGAGGCTGCGTGGGCGAAAAACAGGAGGGACCATTTCTCGCCTCTTGGCCAATGACGCAACGGAAAGTTGAGGCTCGGCTCCTTTCGAAGCGCGGATGAGATCGAGGCGCAGGGAAAAGTGCCCTCGCCCTGTCAGTCTCGGGGCGGCGCTGTCGCCCCCTGCGTATCTCCTTAGGCATGGGAGCAGGACCGTACCCCTACGGGGATGCGGTCCTGCAAACCCCTCGGGGGCTGTCTATTCGGATAAGCACGGTGGGGGTGCGATATCCAGGGCCTTTGGCCGCCTGGTGTGCACAGGATAGCCCTTGGACGTGCGTCTGACAAGGGCTGAAGTCTGCCTCACCTTCCGTTTTCCAACAGCGCCACCGGGAAGTCCGCAAATATGTCCCGGAGGAGCAATTCCCTTTTCCCGTTCCGCTCGAGTGCGGGGATTGCCCTGTCCGTGAAAATATTGCGGTACATGTTCGCGGTAACCCTTTCGGGGATGTCGACCGCCCCGTCTCCCCACGGGCCCTCCCCGAGCGGGACATCGCTTGCGCCCCCCAGGAGCCTGGTCAGGAACCTCGGAACCACGGTAATAGCAATCTCATCCCCCGTGAGCCTCGCGAAGGCACACACGTTTTCCCTCAACCCCCCATCGATCGTAAGGGGCACATATTCCCCGTCCTTGAAAAGAGGCGCGTGCTCCTTGCGATAGCCGAGGGATGCAAACGTCACGTAGAGTTTGATGGCGCCGTCCTGCCATTGTCTGAGGAGCCCCCTCGCCAGCCTCGCCCGGTCCGCCCCTTTCTTCGCGACCCTTCTTTTTAGGGTCCTCAGCATCCGTCTCCTCACGCCAAAATCGACGGGCCTCCGGTTGTCAGGATCAACGAGGCTGAAGTCCCATATCTCCGTACCCTGATAGAAATCGGGAACGCCGGGCGATGCTATCTTCAACAGGGTCTGCGATAGGGAATTGAACATCCCAAAATAAGCGACCCTACTCTGGAAGGCGGAGAAGTCGTTCAAGAAGACATCGGTTGCGGAGCGCGGCAGGATCGCTTCAATGAACTCCTGAAGCGCTCCTTCGTACACTGTGTCAGGATTCGTCCAGCTGCTGTTGACTTTGGCTTCCCTCACCGCCTTCACCATGTAGTCCCTTATCCTTGTCTTAAGCACGTCGAAGTTCGCGTCTGTCATAGGCCTTGTGGGCCAGATACCGAGGAGAGTCTGGTAAAGAAGGTATTCTTCGTTTCGATCGGGGGCCGGTCGCCCGCAGGCCGCGGGCTTCTTCTTGCGATTCAGTCTGCTCCATCTCGACAAGCATCGATGCCATTCGTCGGGCATCTCGGAGAGCACGTTGAGCCGTGCCCTGACATCCTCGCTTCGCTTCGTGTCGTGGGTAGACGTGGCGATCAATGTATATGGCCTCGACACCGCTGTTTCTGCGTTCTGGGCGTGGAACGCATCGATGCTCGTGCCGAAGCCTTCCGGGTTCCCGCCCACCTCGTTCAAAGAGACGAGCCGGTTGTAAACATAGAAAGCCGTGTCCTCAAGGCCCTTTGCCATCACAGGCCCAGTGACCTGCTGGAGTCTCATCGCGAAGTCCGCCCACTCGGTCGGGTCACCATCCGCCAAACCTCCAGAGTAGTCGAGAAGCATGACGTTCCTGACGAAATCGAAGATGCTCTCGCTGAAAGAAGGGTTTTTGCGCTTTGCCCTGGCAACCGCTTGTTCCACATAACGCCGGTCCCGGTCACTCACGTTGGAATGGGTGACATAGGTCCTGTAGACGGGAAAGGAGGCAATGACCTCCGTGATCGCCGTCTTCAGACTGTTGAGGGTAAAATCTCTGGTATGCCGGTTTTTCTCGGAGATCCGGCTGAGGCGATGGGCAAGCATGTTGATCTCGCCCGACATGGCGGTGAGCATGATCAGCCGTTTCTTCTCGTAGACCAGATCCTGATATCTCATTCTCGATCCGATGAATCTTTCGTAGATCTTGTCAAAAGTCTTCCCGTTTGCCGCATCTACGAAAATGCCGTTGACCGGATTGAGGAAGGCGTAACCGATTGTGCTGAAGATTGGCCAGTCCCCGGGTAGTTTCTCGCCCTTTGAAAGGATCTTCTCGCCGACGATATAGAAAGGCTTGAATTGGGGATTCGAGGCCACCATCTCCGCGTACTCGCTCAATATCTCGGATTCCCGATCGGCCCGTTCCACTCCTCCGGACTCTCCCCTCTTCGTGCTCTCCCCAAGGGAGAGCCGAAACTGGAGAAAGCATTCCCTCTGGAGTCTCCTGAAATACTCGACGGGATTATACAGGCCGTCAGGGTGGTCCACCCTCAGCCCCTGGACTCTATTCTCGCGGACGAGCCTGAGAAGAAGCGCATGGCTCTTTTGAAAGACCACGGGGTTCTCCACCCTGATGGCGGCGAGAGCGTTGATATCGAAAAACCTACGGTAGTTGATCTCCTCCGTCGCGACCCGCCAATAGGAAAGCCGCCAGACCTGTTTGCTGAGCAGGTCATCGAGGCGATCGAAGCTGTGAGGGTCTTCCGCGCTCCCATTCAAGAGGGCGATGCTCTCGTCGACAAATGCCCCAATTGGTCTGCTCTCCTCATACAGCTTGTGGAGGCGTTTCTTGATGATCTCTTTTTCGCGGCTCCGCTCGGCAAGCCTTGCCTCTTCCTTCTCCTTATAGGACGGCAGACAGTCGAGTGCCGTAATGACGCTCAGAAGCTCGACGAGATGCGGATGGTCGCCGGATGACAGCGCTCCCTGGAGCCGGTCTATCCGGTGGCTCAGTATGTCTACGTAGGTCTCGGGTAGTATCGGGAGCTTATGGTCGAAGTAGCGCAGGAAAAAAGCCCCTTTCTCGAATTCTATCTTCAGCTCCTGCCGCTCAAGGACAGTGCCGTATTGTTCTCCCAGAATGGGGATCAGCACTTTGTCCTCGAGCTTTCTCTCCACGGGGTTCCAGTCTATGTCGAAGAAGGCCGCATATGGAGAACTCGGCCCGTTTTCCAGGACGTCTTGCCACCAAACGTTCTCTGCGCTCTCGACGTACATGTGATTCGGGACAATATCGAGGATCTGTCCCATCCGGTGCTTTCGCAGCTCGCCTACGAGCCGGTCGTAAGTCTTCTCGGTGCCTATCTCCGGGTTGAGCCTGGTGGGGTCCACAACGTCGTACCCGACAATGGTTCCTTTGCGGGCCGCAAAACACGGGGAAACATAGATGTCGCTGATGCCCAGTTCGTCTAGATAGGGGACAATATCTGCCGCGTCTGAGAACGTGAACCGCCGGTTGAAATGGAGCCTGTACGTGGAAACCGGTATCCTCGGCAGGGCAGGGTCGGCTTTCATGGCCCATCCCCCGAACTTTGTCCCAAGACCGCAGCCACGTTGAAAGAAAGGGCCTCCCCAATCTGCCGGAACCTCTCCACCCTTTCCGCCGGACCTTTCTCTCCGGCCATCGCTTTCGAGAGCGTCTCGCCATGTGTGGTCTTCGCCATCTCGAAGTAGACGTTTTGTGCGTGCCAGAGGTTCACTGCCAGCGGCAGGGAAGGTAATAGCCCGATGAGGGCGTGGACGGAAGCGAGCAGAGAAAGGTCCAGGGGATTCCGATGCAGCGCATCCATCATCCCTTCGAGCTTGCGTCTCAACGCAAACTCGATTTCGACCTGATCCAGGGACAGGTGCCACGCCGCGACTTCGCCGACGATATTCTTCATGCGCTCCAGGTCTATCTCGTCCACCGCGAGGGCGCGCTTCATGTCGACGTTGAGGACGAATTCCCCGGCCGCGAGAAAGGTCTTCGGTACAGGCATGGACGCCTCCTGCAGGAAGAGCATGAGGACGCGGCTATTCTCGTACATGAGCCGGTAAGCGTGCTCGAATCCTTCGAGGGTCCCTTCGATGACGCGGTTCAGTATCTTCCGCTGCCCATCCCTGAAAAGCTGGAGAAGGGAATATTGCCGCAGGCCTTCCCTGCGGTCCATGAGCCGCACCGTATCGGCAAACTCACCCTTTTCGAATGCTCCGACTACCTCCTGTTTCATCGCCTGATAGGTTGCATTCTCCGAAGGCACATCCACCCAGCAGTCGAAGGCATGGCCTCCTAAGTGAAGCACCGAGAAACCGGCCACCTGCGCTTCCCGGGTTATGGCGGACACCACGTTGATCCGCCCCACGGCAAGCCTTGCCTCTCCCGCCTGCATCCTGTGATACTCTTCCTTCTTCACGTTGTAGCAGTAAACCTGCGCGGGATCGTCATAGTCCTCTATGAGCGAGGTGATCGCATAATGGGCGGCCACCTTGTCGAGGCCTACCATTGCAGGCTTTACGAAGCTGTCATAGACGTGCGCTCCGTCCAACGCGTTAGCCAGATTGCTCTTCGCAGCCACGAGCCCTGCCTTGAGGTCGTCCTCGAGGTCTATGTCGAACAGATCGTACGCGAGCTGGATAGCCCTGCCTGCATATCTCATCACCTGGACGGTCTCGATCCCGGAGATCTCGTCGAAGAACCAACCGCAGCTCGTATACATCAGCATGAGGTGGCGCTCCATCTCCATGAGCTTCAGGATAGTGCTCCTCTCCGCCGGAGCGACTTCTCCCAGGGAGTGCCCCTTCAGGAACGCATCCACACTCTCGTCCGACCACCGGTCGAGGATCACGTCTATGTAGCCATCTCTGGCCTCCCAAGGGTCTTTCAGGTATTGGCCGGACTTCTCCCCGAAGAGGCCTGAGAGCCCATCTCTCAAGCCGTCGAAGGCCGTGCGCAAGGGCGCCCTCCATTCCTGGTTCCATCCCGGGTGCCCTCCGGAATTACATCCGCACCCTGCTCTCCACCTCTCTACGCCGTGAACGCAGCTCCATGAGCTGTTTTCCTTTATCCGGACCTCGTATTGGGCAGGGTACTTCTCAAGGTACTCGCCGTAGTTCGTGAGCCTCGCGATGCCCAGCGTCTCTATGTGGCGCAGCGCATAGGCGAGGGCCATATCGGCGAACTTGTGATGATGGCCGTAAGTCTCTCCGTCCGTGGCGATGTGAAGCATCTGCGGCCACTCTCTCAATTCCGAAAAACCTGCGACAAGGCGTGCGACAAAATCTTCGCCACGGTTCAGCAGCCCTTCGAATGCCACAGCCTTCGATATGGGACCGTCATAAAAGAAAAGGGTGATGCTGCGGCCCGAGGGCAACCTACAGAGATACGCCCTGGTCGGATCGATTCGACCGTCGCCCACGTCCTCCCAATGGTCGCTATTGAGGCGCGCAATCCTGTCAGCCTGGTGGGGGGCGAGGATCGTAAAGGTAATCCCCCATTCGGCCATGATGTCCAGCGTCTCCACGTCGACCGCCGTCTCGGGAAGCCACATGCCCTCGGGAAGGCGGTTGAATCTATGCTGAAAATCTCTTATCCCCCACCTCACTTGCGTGCGCTTATCCCGCGTGTTGGCCAGCGGCATGATGAGATGGCTGTAGGCCTGGGCGATCGCATTGCCGTGGCCCGCACGGGTCTCCGCACTCTGCCGGTCGGCTTCGAGAACAGCCTGATAGGTGTCCGGAGAAGCGGTCTCCATCCAGGATAGGAGTGTGGGGCCGAAATTGAAGCTCATCCTCCCGTAGTTCCCTACGATCTCGACAATCCGATTCTCGTTGTCGAGGATCCGCGACGCCGCGTTGGGGGCGTAACATTCCGCGGTGATCCTTTCGTTCCAGTCGTGGTAGGGGTAGGCAGAATCCTGAATCTCAACGGCCTCGAGCCACGGGTTTTCCCTCGGCGGTTGGTAGAAGTGACCGTGAACACAGATAAGGCGCTCCACCGATAGCCCCCCTTTAAGACCTATGCGCCCGATAAAGGACGAAGCTGTGGGGATTGAGAAGAATATCTACTTCCATCCCCCTTGACTCGATCGCCTCGGGCGCCCCTTGTCCGGGCCCGCCCCATTCCTCCGAGGACGAGTCAATGGCCTTGACCCATTTCCCTTCCGGGAGCATCAGTCGCAGACTCGCCGATTGCGTGTTGAAATTGCAGAAGTAGAAGAGAGTCTCCGCCGGGAGCTGCCTTTCTACGAAGAGTATCATCTCTTTTTCGAACCGTCGTATCTCGATCCGTTCTTTTCCGGGATCTGCAATGAAGGAAGACCCCCTTCTCGCCTTTATCAAGGCTCGATAGAAGTTGTATAGGTACACCTGATCGATCGACCGGCGCCCACGGGCTCCGGTCTTTGCATCGAGGAACGTGGCTTCGGCCTGGGGATCAGGTGCTTCCGACGTCCACTCGAAATCGGCTAACTCCGCATTTCTCCCTCTTCGCACCGCCTCCGCGAGGGACTGATCCGAGAAGCTCACGAAATAGTTGAACGGCGCTTCTTCCGCGTATTCCTCCCCCATGAAAAGTAGTGGGACGTAAGGGGAGAGCAGCACGACGGCTGCTGCGAGCTTCAGCTGCTCGGACGATTGGGTCCGGCTCAGCCTCGCCAACCCGTTGCCGGCCTGATCGTGGTTCTGGGAAAAAACGATGAACCGGCTGCCCGGCCTACCTCTTGAGGGACTTCCGTGCCTCCTCTTCCTGTGCGGCGAATACTCGCCCGTGTAGACAAAGCCCTCGGATAGGGCCTTTGACATATGAGCTAACTCGCCGAAGTCGCTAAGGTAGGCGTTGGCTTCACCAGTGACGAGGGCATGAAGGGCGTGATGAAAATCGTCGTTCCACTGGGCATCCAGACCGTAGCCTCCCGCGTGCGCCGGATCGATCACCCTGACGTCGTTGAGATCGCTCTCAGCGACGACGTAGACCTGTCGCCCGAGGGCTTCTCCCAGTGAATGCACGGCTTGGGCAAGCTCCTTCAGGAAATGGCAGGCACTGAAATCGAAAATGCCCTGTATGGCGTCAATCCTCAGGGCGTCGACGTGGTACTCCGTCACCCAATAGCAGGCGTTATCGATGAAGTAGCGCCTCACCTCATCGCTGTGGGGCCCGTCGAAGTTGATCGCTTCCCCCCACGGCGTCTTGTACCTGTCGGTGAAATAGGGCGCGAAGCTCCCCAGATAGTTCCCCTCCGGACCGAGATGATTGTAGACCACGTCGAGGACTACGGCCAAGCCCTCCCTGTGACAGGCATTGATCAGCCGTTTCAGGCCATCCGGACCTCCATAGCTTTCCTGCGGCGCAAAAGGATAGACCCCGTCATAGCCCCAATTCCTCGTTCCAGGGAACTGAGCAACAGGCATGAGCTCGAGGGCGGTGATGCCCAGATCTCTTAAATATTCCAGACGGCTGATGATAGCCTCGAACGTCCCCTCTTTCGTGAATGTGCCGACATGGATCTCATAAATGATGAAATCGCGAAACGGTATCCCCCTCCAGCCGTCATCCTCCCACGGGAATGCATTGGGGTCGATTATCCGGGACGGACCGTGGACGCCCTCCGGCTGGGACCTCGATGCCGGGTCCGGACGGGCAAGGTCATCGTCGAGGAGGTAAACGTAGAGCCCACCAACGGGTGCGTCTCCTGCCACTCCGTGGAAGTAGCCTAACTGATCCTGCTGCAACGCGATCTCTCTTCTATCGCCGTGGGGCGAGAGTATCACAGAGGCCCTTTCCCTCAGAGGCGCCCAAACCTCGAAGCGCACAACCCCCCCGCCGACGATCGATGCCCCTAAGTCCAATTCCCATTTTGGTTCGGTCAATGCTCAGTCCAAGAGGCGAAAGCCGGCGAAATCCCTATTCTTCGGCCTCGCTAAGGCTCCAAAAAGACGCCCTTCCCTTTCCCCTTTCCCTTCCTCTCCAGAGAATACCAGACGGAGAGATAGTCTCTTATCTGCCGCGTTATGAGAAAATTCGTTCTCACGTGATCCTGTCCGCGCCTTCCCATTTCTTGAGCCATTTCCGGGTTGTTGAGGAGCTGCCTTATCCTGAACGCGGCTCCTTCCACGGAATGAACGAGAAAACCGTTGGTGCCGTTTATGATCTGCACCGGAATTCCTCCGGCAGCACCGCCGATGACGGGCTTCCCCTTCCACATTCCCTCGGAAACGGTGAGGCCAAAGCCCTCCTTGAAAGACTTCTGGAGAATCACAGTCGCCACCCGCTGAAGCACGTTGATGTCCCTGTCGCTATTTGGGGGCAGCATCAGAACGTGTATGTCCGGGTCGTCGGCCGCAAAATCCATGACGGCTTTTAGGACCACCTCTCCTTCAGGATCGTCCGTGGCCGGGCTTCCCGCGAGCACGAGGATACAGTCGTTGTATTTCTTTACCATCCTGTAGGCCTTGATCACGCCTATCGGGTCTTTGAACCGGTCGTATCTCGATACTTGAAGAATGATAGGCCTATCCTGCGGGATACCCAGCCTGCCGGTCGTTTCTTCTATTTCTTCCTTTCTCACGTCCCTGTTCTTCTCGCTCAAGGGATCGATGGATGGCTGGATAATGAACTGGTCTATGGCCATGGGCATGACGAATTTTGCCACGGAAAAGATGGCAGCATCGTATTGCCGGCAATAGCGCTTGAGGAAGCGGGCCACGCCCCCGGCCGGGTTGGATAGATCGATGTGGCACCGCCATATCCACCTTCCCCTCTTTCTGAACAGCACCAAAGGAACAGGCTGAGGGTCGTGAATCAGGACGGCATCCGCGTCGAGATCGAGCCTCTCGCCATTTGTCTTGTTGACCTCGTAGTGGTACTCCCACATCTCCGGCGAGATCTCCACCTGATCACCCTGGAGTGCGTTATGAATCTTCTTCGTGATATCGAAGAATTTTTGGTCGCCTTCCAAGATCTCCCATCGTGCCTCAATCCCAAGCTCCTTGAGGATGGGCACCATTCTCTGCAGGATCTCCGCCACCCCCCCTCCAAGCCGCGTGGAATTGATGTGGAGGAAGGATTTCCCGGCCAGCCTCTCACCAAGCCTCTGCAAGAGCAAAAGGTCACCCCTCGGCGAAATCCCCGCATAATCGGTGATCACGAAGACAACTCCTCCATGGACTTTCTCACCTCGTCCTCGACCGCCACGGCAATGTGTTCCCTTATTCCATCCAGGGTGTGCATGAATGGATCTATCGATCCTATTTTTTCCGCCAGAGCCGCTTGGCCGAGGGAGGCGGAGAACCACTTCGAAAAATCATCGCCCCCTTCCCCTAACCGTCTTCTTGCCTCGTAGAAATGGTAATAAATGCAGCTCCTGTCCACATAACGGACGGCCATGAGGAACTCGGCGAGATTCCTCGCCCTGATGCGCACCGGAAAGGTGAGGGTCAGGGACTCGCTGAAGAAGAACTCGTCGCCGGCCATGGCGTCTCGAGGTCTGGGAAGCGCGTCAAGCCGGCTGTCTATGGCTTTGAGAAGCTCATGTCGCAGCGCTTCGATTTCAGAGAACGAATAGGGATCGATGTTCGACAGATGTTCCGAAAGTCCCTTTTCGCCGAGGCTCTCGCCCACCCATAGAGCGAAAGCATTGGTGTACTCCAGGACCCGGCCTGACAGGAAGTACTGGTACGTGTGGTGGGCTATCGACTCATCGCTCACCCTCCCCAGCAAGGTCCGGAGCTCTTTCAGGTTTTTCGCCTTCTTGCCCGTGGACTTGGGGACGATCACGCACTCTCTGAATTCAAACCACTTGGCTGCTTTTTCCATCGCCTTCCACCCGGGGACAATCTTTCTTTTTGGGAAATCGGATCCCTACCGGAACAAACCCAAAAGACCGATGAGGATCAAGTATATGGCCACAATATAGTTGAGCAGCTTCGGCACAATGAGAATCAGAATGCCGGCTATCAACGAGATAACCGCATGATGAGTGGGTGCGAGTATCATGGCTCACCTCCCTTTGCTTTCCCGGACTTTCAAGCTTGAAGAAGCATCGCTCGTGCGCCCTCTCCATCGCCCCTTACCCCTGCCCTTATGAAACCTAAAGGAATAGGCGGCTTCAGGGGCGCCCTTTCAACTAAAGATGTTTCCCCGCGACGGGTTTGTCAATTATGACCGCGGAAATTAAGCACGGCCATCGTAGCCGCCATAGCCGGTAAGAAAACAGGCGCGGTGAGCACCTCCTTTACGCCGGGACCCGGTCCGTCCCTTCCTTTCTCCCCAAGCCTCCGTGGCGGCCGCCTAAGAAGGAGAGATTTTATTCGCGAAGCTATTTGGCAGCGTACGAAGAGACTTTTCCCGCCGATCTTGTGAGCGGACGTGGCAGCCGATCTGATCCTTATAGCGTTCCGCAGAATTCATTCCCGTTACCGACCGGCTCCATCTTTTTCTTCGCTACGCTAGGCTTTCGCTTTAGGAAAAGATTAGGCCGGGCAATCGTTACTTTATTCTGCGGAACGCTCTAACAGCAATAAATCGTGGACCTTCTCTCAAAGATTCCGTATAATGGTTTTTCAGTGCGACTACCGCGCCACGTCTTGACAAAATTACATGGAGCAATTTCTCCTTACGGTCAGATCGCTCCATAAAGAGGCGCGCAAGTACGGGATGGTCCTCATTAAGATCGCCCTCGCCAGGTCGGCCTCTCCGGAGGAGGCAGCGCAGCATCTCGGCATCAGTCTCGCGACCCTTGTTCGACGTAATAGAATGATCAGAGATTATGATCATTCGTGATTATTCGCTGATTCGATTGTTTTCCGAGTCTTAGCGACTATTGTATGGCCAGACGTGGTCATCGTTGATCATTCTTCAACGTTATGCTCAGATGTCAATTCACGGTCGCATCCAAATGGATGCCTGGAACGACGCATTGGCGAAGAGCGCACCACGGCTTCGGCCTCATCGGGACAGAATGGCACGCTTGTTGCTGTACCCCTGTTGCAAAATGTACAAACCTTTTTCCCGGTACCACGAGGGGCAGATGCTCGCAATCCGCAGGGTCTCGATGTCAAAGCCGAAGAGGGCGTGCGAATGATGGCGCCTTGAGAAAAGCCGCTCGAAGGAATACCTTTATGGAAAGGGAGACGGACCGATTGAGGTGGGAAGCTAAAGGCCCGGTGCTTTCTC
>Ga0326728_10018015_pt1 | contig 14017 bp, 12 predicted proteins | sample MB3enrmetagenome_FD_207602 | JGI IMG/M metagenome (GOLD analysis project Ga0326728, IMG submission 207602) | Lab enriched peat soil microbial communities from McLean, Ithaca, NY, United States - MB31MN | ecosystem: Environmental > Terrestrial > Soil > Wetlands > Peat | place: USA: New York...
GCCGCCATCATGCTCTGGTTCATTTCTCGTGCCAAGGATTTTGCAGCGAATGGTAAACTGTCCCTAATTACTGTGTCTCACCCAAGGGGTTCACTCCAGTCTGTCCCCAGTTTCCACTCAACTTGATCCGAGTCCCGTGTCCCGAGTCTTAAAGAGAGCGGAGCGCCGCGGAGATAGGCCGCAGCGCGGCGTGGATGGCCGGTAGCAGGCCGCCCGCCACGCCCATGGCCAGGGCGAAGACGATTCCCCAGCCAAGCAGGTCGGGCGTGATTTTGAAAGCGAAGGCCATGTGGGAGAACGTCTGCCAATTCATGGTTGCGGTGGTGTAACCGTTAAGGGGTAGAGCCGCCACGCAGCCAATGGCGCCTCCCACAAAGGAAATCAGCAGCGCCTCAATCAGGAATGAAAAAACCACCGCCGCGGCGCCGAAGCCCAGGGCGCGCATCACAGCGATCTCGCGGCCGCGCTCGGCGACGGCGGAATACATGGTATTGAGAGCGCCAATAATCGCGCCGATGCCCATAACCACCGCCACCAGGCCTCCCAGCGTCGTGATGAGGCGCGTCATCAATTCCGACTGCTTGGCGTAGTAATCAATCTCGCGGCTGACGTCTACATCCAGGCGAGGGTCTTTGCTGACCGCGTCTTTGAAAGCCTGAAGCGCGTCCGGGGAAGAGAGATGGACGGTGGCCGATTGGAAGATATTGTTGGGGCGTTTATAAACGTCGTCGAGCACCCGGCCGTCGCACCAACCCTCGGAATCAAACGCCGAGCCGCCCGCGTCGAAAATCCCCACGACGGTCCACAGCCCGCCGCCGAAGCGCACCTGGTTTCCCACCGTCAGCCCGGAATAACTGTTGGTGGCATAACGGCCTACCACCAATTCGGAAAGGCCGGGTTGGAACATGCGCCCCTGGATAATCCGGACGTTCCGGCGCACGGTGAGGACGTTGGGTGAAACCCCGCGGATCTGCACATTGGCGTCCGTGCCGGTGGAGCGCAGAGGGAAGGACGCCACCACCACGACTTCCGAAGTCACCAGCGGGTCACCGTTCAAGCGCGCCACGCCCGGCTCATCCTGAAGGATTTTCACCGAATCCAGCGTAATGCCACTCTCCATTTCGGTGGTGGCGCCGGCGCGCATGATGATGGCATTGTCATACGAGCCCGATGAAACCAGCGTGGCGCGGAACCCGCGGGCCAACGAGAGCATGGCCACAAAGACGCCCACCGTCCCGGCAATGCCCAGGATGGCCACGATGGCGGAGGTCCAGCGCTCCTTCACACTGCGCAAGTTGTAAACGACGGGTATAGCCATGTGTTAGCACCATTGGTTAGTGGCTGAGGAATAGTGAATAGTAAATAGTGAATTGCAGTAATTCGTTGGATTGAACTGCAACTCACGAGCCGCGACTAACCATTTACTATTCACCATTCACCATTTCCTATTCACTATTCACCATTTACCATTCACTATTTCTTCCCTTTCTCACACTCTCCGAAATGCCTCGACAACGCGCAAACGCATCGCGCCGATGCCCGGCAAGAGGCCGCTGGTTGCTCCCACCAGCAGGGCAAAACCCAGGCCCGCCGCCAGCATCGATTTGGATAGGATAAGGGCGGGCAACATGCCGCCCATGGCCGCACCGAGCACGGGAATGGCGAGGACGGCCAGCACCAGGCCCAGAATCCCTCCGAACATCGCGATGGCCAGTGCTTCCACGAGCACCAGGATCAGTACGGAGCTATCCTTGAACCCAATAGCCTTGAGGATGGCAAGTTCGCCGGTGCGCTCACGCACCGAAATTGCCATGGTGTTGCCCGTCACCAGGAGCAGGGTGAAGAAAACGATGCTTCCGATGGTTAGAATGATGAATTCAATGTTGCCGGATTGTTTTACCCAACCTTCCGCAAAGGCGGATTCCGTGTCGGTCTTGGTTTCGTAGGGGGAGTTGGCGAACTCGGCGTCAATGGCCTTGGCCACACGCACGGCATCATCCGGCGAGTCGAGCTTAACGATGTACCAGCCCGTCTGCCCCTTCAGCCGCTCGGGGACGCGCTCCTCAAAATAGTCCCATTGGAGCCAGAACTGCGTCTCATCGTCCGCCTTACGCTGGCCATGATAGATGCCGTCGATATTGAACTCCCAGGATCCACCGCCCCAGATCGTGGTCTTGATGGGAATGCGGTCGCCAATCTTCCAGCCAAAACGCTTGGCCGTAGCCGCTCCCACAATGGCGCCCTGGCGATCCTTGAGAAAGGCATTCCACTGGTCATCGGGCACAACCAGTTCGGGGAAGACCTCGCGCTGATTGGCGGGGTCGATCACAAACTGCGGGAAGAAGTTCTTCTCGTCCTGATAGACACCGCCAAACCAGTTGTCGTGGGTGACGTGTTGCACCCCGGGAATGCGCGCGATCTTATCGCCATAAGAGAGCGGCAGGGGCTGAATGATGGAAACACGATTGATGGTATCCAGCCGATTGGCGGCGGCGATGCCCCCGCCGCGGTTGAAGGCGTCCCTCACCACAGCCAGAAAGGCGAAGAGAAACAGCGCCACGGCGAAGGAGCCGAGGGTGAGAAGCAGACGGATCTTTTTGCGGAAAAGGTTTGCCTGGATGAGCGCGCGGAATTTCATGCCCCACCTCCCGCCACGGCGCTTTCGCGAGGCTTCGACGCCTCCACCAGAACGCCTTTCTCCAGATGCAGCACGGTGTGCGCGCGAGCCGCCACCAGCGGGTCGTGCGTGACCATCAGGACGGTCTTGCTGTGCTTGCTCACCAACTCTTCGATGAGGGCCATGATTTCATCGGCGCTCTTGCGGTCCAGGTCGCCGGTGGGCTCGTCGCAGAGGAGGAACGTAGGGTCGGAGACGATGGCGCGGGCGATGGCCACACGCTGCTCCTGCCCGCCGGAAAGCTGGCGGGGAAAATGGTGTGAGCGGTCGCGCAGCCCTACGATGGCCAGCGCGGCTTCCACGTGCTTGCGGCGGTCGGACCGTGAGAGGCTGGTGAGGAGCAGCGGCAATTCGACATTTTGGTACGCCGTCAGGACCGGGACGAGGTTGTACATTTGAAAGACAAAGCCCACGTGCCGGGCGCGCCATTCGGTAAGCTTGCCCCGCGACATGTGGGTGATCTCGTCACCTGCCACGGATATTGCGCCGGAGGTGGGGACGTCAAGGCCGCCCAGGAGGTTGAGCAGCGTGGTTTTTCCCGAGCCGCTCGGCCCCATGAATCCGACGAAGTCGCCCTTGTCCACGTCCAGATTGAGGCCTTGCAGAACATCAATCTTCTCGCCACCCCGCCAATAGGTCTTATCGAGGCCACGAACCTGGATCAGGGCCGAGGAATTCCCGTTGGTATTGACGCTGACCATTTTTTGCTCCTGTCAGAAGGAAGAGAAAGTCAAAAGTCAAAACGCAAAAGTCAAAATTCAAAAGTACAAACCCACAAAAGCTTCTTTCGGTAATTTCGCTCAGTCTTCTGGCTCTTAATTTTGACTTTTGACTTTTGCGTTTTGACTTTTGACTTGTTCTTCGCCCTGTGCCCAATACCTACAGCCAATTGCCCGTTTACTCTCGGGTGCGGATTTCCACCTTCCTGCCGTCTTGCAAATTCTCCGGCCCGCTCACCACGAGTTGATCGCCCACGTTCACACCGGCCATGACTTCCACATCGCCCCCCATGCCGCGGCCCAGGCTGACGGCGCGACGCTCCAGCTTCCCATCCCGTACCGCAAACACATAGGAGCCGCTGCCTTCCCCATGCACGGCGCTCTTGGGGATGATGGCCTTGGCGGCCGGCGCCTGCTCCTGGTTCCGGGTCTGCTTCTGCGCTGGTTCCTCGCTGAGGAAAGCCACCTTCACGCCCATGTCGGGAAGGATTTTCGGGTCGAGCTTGTCGAAAGAAATACGCACCTTGACGGTGGCCTTCTGGCGGTCCGCCGTCGGTATGATGGTGCGCACATGGCTGGGGATCTGCCAGTCAGGATAGGCGTCAAGGGTGGCAGCAACCTTCTGCCCGGGCCGAACGCGGGCAATATAGGCCTCGTTAACATCCACCTCGATTTCATTCGAGTTCATATCAACGATCGTGGCAATGCCGGTGCGGGTGAAGCCGCCACCCGCGGAAAGGGGCGAAACCATCTCACCCACCTGGGCGTCCTTGGAGACGATGACTCCGCTGAAGGGCGCACGGATGGTGCAGTTATCCACGTTCTGCTGGGCCTGCACGATGCGCGTGGCCGAAGCATCCACCTGGTCCTTGGCCAGGGTAATCTTGGCCTTGAGACTGTCGACGTTGGTGCGGGCGATGTCCAGGGCGTCCTGGCTCTGCACCTGGGCGGCGTGGAGCTCCTGGGTGCGGCGCAAGGAAATTTCCGCATACTTCAATTGCACTTGCAGATCCGCGATGGCCGCCTGCGCCGCGGTGCGGTCAGCAACGGCAGAGTCGAGCGCCCGCTTGGCGTCCGAATCGTCCAGGGTGGCGAGAAGCTGGCCTTCCACCACGCTCATGCCTTCGTCAAAGAGAACGCTGGTAACGCGGCCGGTGATTTTTGCCGCCACCGTGGCGCGCCGGCGCGGTGTGACGTAGCCGCTGGCGTTGAGCAAAGTCTCCGCCTCTTGCGTGTTCGCGGGGCGCGCCGCGGCCACCTCCACAACCGGCTCCCGCGAGCGCAGGGCGAAAACCCCGCCGGTGAGCAGAACCAGCACTCCCAGCGAGGTAGAAAAGAGGCGCCAGAACTTCCCCCCCGAACCGCCCGAGCGGTGAGCATCGTCAATCTTAAGCGAAGATAGGTCAGCGACCGGCATAGAGAAATCGATGCCCCTGAACTGGAAGCTGTGAAAGTACCGCAGGCCCTGCGGCGAAGGATATAACGGGCACGGAAGGAGCCACGGGTTCCTTCACACCCCTTTATATTTTGCCCCAGGCTGCGCATTCCGGCTAGTAAAAAATCCGTAACAAATTTGCTCAAAACATGAATACGGCTGGCCCTGAATTGCAGGTCCGGAAACATCTTTTCGGCCACCGTTTGAATCGTCAAATTGACAGGCTGAAGAAGTTCGCAAGCTGCCGTCGCGAAAACCCAGCACTTCTAGCTGCCCTCTTGCACATTGAAAAATGCGGGGTAGGGTTGCTTCTTGGCGGCGCGCTGAATCAGGAGGGCGAGTTCGCGCGCGTGATAATCGCCCCACATGGAGGATTCACCGCAGGGCACATGTTGCCCGGGCGGGATGTAGTCCCAGCCTCGCGGACGATGGTAAACCGAGTGGAGAATCAATCCCTGGTGGCGGGGAGCGGTGGAAAGATAGGGCGGGTCGAACAGCGTTTTGGCGATGGTGAGGGCGGCCTGGCGATAATCGTCGCCGCGGCCGGCCTGCTCCGGCCGGTGATTTAAGTACGTTCCGAATCTCCACAGCCCTTGCGCGGCGATGGCCGCCGCGGAGCTATCCACGGGCTCATGGGAATTGAACGGGTCACTCGGCTGATTGAGCCAGTCGCCGATTTTGGCGAGGTTGGGGGCGCCGGTATCCCAGTAGGGAATGCCGTCCGTGGCCGCTTGCGCGAGGTAATAATCGCACGTTGCCTCCGCCGCCCGCCGCATCATACTTTCGATTTTGCCACGCCCCCCCAGCGGGTCCAATTCCGCGTCGGAAACCGTTTCCAGAAATTCCAGTTGCTCGGCGTATCCGCACATGATCCAGGCCAGCGCGCGCGTCCAGGTGGTGAAGGGCGAGTAACCCTGTTGGGTGGAGGGGCAGCGGAAAGCGCCATCGGCGGGGTTGAAAATCGATTCGTGGGCCACGCGCCCGCGCACATCATAGGCGTCGCGCCCTTCCCCGTAATAAACGGCGAACTCCGCCGTCACCGCGGCGTGTTGCATCAACCGGTCGAGAAGCGAGATGCGCCGGTCGTTCTCACCCCTTAGTGTGTGCCCCAGGCGATGGGCAACGGCCAGCGAACGCAAGGAACGGAGGGTGTCCGCGAAAAGTGAGTGGACCCCGTTGAACGAGTAAATGTAGCCCCGGCCATCGCGTGTGAGTGACCATCGCGCCGCCTGGACGGCCCCGCTGGCCTTCAGAGCCAGCGCGTAGAATCGCTTCTCAAACTCGCTCGCCTCGATCCTGCCCTCGGTGGCCAGGCGCAGCAGGTTTCCGAAGGTACTGACGTTGTTGAATCCGTGATCGTGCACGCCCATGTGGGTAACGTGGGCCGCCATGCGTTCCACGGTCTTGCGCCGGCCCCAATCCAGAAACCACGCCTCACCCGTGGCGTCATACTGCACAAGCGCCGCACCGTAATGGAAACCCTCCGTCCACTCCGTCCAGTCACGGCCGACGTAGGAACCCTGCACGGTGATAACCGGCGACCCTTGCGAGGTCTCAAAGGCAGCCGCAATTTCGCGAATCTTTCCCGCAGAAAGTTCAAAGAGGCGGTCAATCCGGGGAAGCAGCTTTTCTGGCGTCAAATCTGCGTCGATGCGAATCATATGGGGAAGTCTATAGTCGAAAGTCCAAAGTTGAATGTTCGAAGTCGAAAGTTCAAAGTTGAAAGCTCAAAGTCAAAACCGAACCGGGACAGCGCTTTTCTATTGTTTAACTTTTAACTTTCAACTTTTGACTTTCAACTTCTCCTCACAGCCGCCGCAGGTGGAATCCGCCATCCACGTTGAGGACCTCGCCCGTCGAGAACGGGAATTGATCCTGGGCGATAGCCACGACGGCGCGGCCGACGTCTTCCGGAGTTCCCCATCGCGCGATGGGCGTCAAACCCTCGGCAATCATGCGGTCGTATTTTTCTTTCACCGGGCCGGTCATGTCCGTCGCCATGATGCCGGGACGAATCTCGTATACGCCAATTCCCTCCGCCGCCAGCCGCACGGCAAAGAGTTGGGTCATCATGGAGAGCCCCGCCTTGCTGATGCAGTAATCGCCGCGATTGATGCTCGCCGTGTAGGCCGAGATCGAAGAGATGATAATGATTTTGGGCCGCGGACGTGCGGCATGTTCCGCCAGGCCGGCAAGCCAGAAGTTCGCCACCGCCTGCGTGAGGAAATAGGGACCCCGAAGGTTAACGCTGATCAAGCGGTTAAAGCTGTCCACAGAAGCTTCCAGCAGGTCTTTTCGCTCGGTCGGAGCTATGCCCGCGTTGTTCACCAGAAGATCAATCCAGCCGAAGCGGGCTACGACAGCCTTCAGCAGTTGTTCGCGACAGCGGGCGTCGGAAATGTCTGCGGGGAATGTTTCAAAGGACGCCCCGGAGCCGGCGGGCGCCGCCTCTTGGCACAATCGTTGGCATTCCGCCCCCGCATCCGGTTTCAAAGGTGCGAAAGCCCGATCGAGATCATCGTAGTAGTTGATGGCCACACTGTAACCAAAGCGCGCTAAGGCAATGGCTATTCCCCGCCCGAGTCCCCTCGACGCGCCGGTAACTAGAGCAACAGGGTTTTCACTCATCATGGCCCAATCTCAAAAGGCCGCTAGGTTAGCATGGGATTTTTCCAGCGTCGAGAAGTATTCCTTCTGTATTCCTTCAGGTAGACCCTTAAGGTAGGCCGCGGGTTCTTCCGTTAGTTTGCGCTTCATCTTCCCGAAGCCTGCCGGGGCTCATTTCGGCGCAAGGTCATGCGCCGTCGGGTGGGTCGGCTGGTAGAGGCCAATCTCCGCGCCGCTCGGGAGCTGAATGAGCGTATTCGCACCCCACGGCGCCTGGGCAATTTCGGCGCATTTGATTTTCCTGCGCTTCAGCGACTTGACAAGCTCCACCAAATCGTCGCACATAAGGAACAGAACTGACCGCATCGGCCCGTGCCCGCTTTGACGAGTCGCAATTTTCCCGCGCACTGGGTGAACCGCCAATTCGGCGGGAGGCAGGGCAAAGATCAGCCAACCCTGACCCACATCAATGGAGCGAAATTTCAAAACGTCGCGGAAAAAGGCTCGATCAGCTTCCGCATCCTTGCTGTAGATAAGAAAGTGAGCACCGTTAATCATTGTGCAATTCTACCACAGGGCCGGATATCCTCAAGGCTTTCCGGGCGAAGGCGCGCACCCCTTGCAAAGCCCAGCGAGTTTATGGCGAACTCATCAGCGCTCCTGCATGAATCACTTTGCAGAAACGTCCACCTCCCCCGAACGCAAATGCCGGACACGCACCACAAAATCTCCGCCCGCCAGCGCCTGGACCGTGAATCCCTCCTCGCTCAGGTCGTTCCTTTCCGCCAAAGCGACGCCGCCCGCCGCAATCCTTTCAAGCTTAAACGAAAGGCGGAGTACGTCGGTGGCCGCCGCGTCAAAGGTCTTGTAGCGAATGCTGTGCTCAGCGTACTGAACGCGCTGCACGACGGACGACGACCGCAGCAAATGGGATTCTCCGGTGGGGGCCAATTCCGGAATCGCCCCCATCACCCAGTTGAAGTGGCGCAAGTAATCCGAGTAGCCGTCGCTGAACCAATACGGGCCGCCAAATCCCTGGCCACAGCAGGAGATTTTTCCGTCCGCATCCGCGAAGTACGTGGCGTAATTGAGGGAACGAAAAGCGTCTTCACGCGCCTGGCCGTCGCCGGTCTTTTCGTAGTAGAGCGCGTTGATGGCGGCCCAGCGCGAAGTGTCGCTGCCCAGCCCGGAACGCGAGCAGCAACCGGCTCCGTCGGGTGTTCCCTGCTCATCAATCGCCCAGGCGCCGAAAAAGGGGCCTCGCCCCAGCCGCCGCCGCACCCAGTCGATGAGATGTCCCACATGATTGGACCAGTGAGAATCAACTTCCTCGGGGTTCGGGCGGGTCAGAAGGTAGTAAGCCGTGTAGGTGGGTGCGGCCTGGTTGACGTTGTCCGTGTTCTTGCCGACGTCTTCAAAGTATCCGCTCCATTTGTCCCAGGCCTTGTTGCCGCCGTTGAGGGGATGGCTGACCAGCCACGCCCGCGCCGTCTCGGCGGCCTTCCGGTAGCTTGCCGTATCGCCCTCCTGCAATCGGATCAGCTCATCGAACAAACGCAGCGGCGAAGCAACGATTCCGCCATACTCTTCCCGGGCGAGAACTTCGCCGGTCTTCCCATACACGCGAAAGGGCCACGGCGTGTGGTCGTCGTCCCCGGCACGGACGTGGCTGGCCAGCGCATTTGCACAATGAATGGCCGCCTCCAGGTATTTTCGCTCGCCCGTTATCTCGTAAAACAACGCATAGCCGATTCCCAATTCGCCGACTTTATCGGTTTCGACCCCGCCGTAAAAATCGCGCGGCATGTCCTGAATGCAGTGGCCGTAGTCAGCCTGGCCCTCGCAGTTGGTGGGGAACGGCACACTCCCCCAGTTCCAATCTGCGGGCGTAGTGCCGTGCGCCAGCATGTGGTCCAGCATGCCGCGAACCGCGCGCGGGGCTTCCTCATCTCCGGAGTACGGATACCAGGCCACCAGCGAATCGACGAAGGATCCAAATACCATGGCGGGATTGTGCTGCCAGTTTGTTCCTTGCAGGGTCTTGCCGTCGAACACGGAATTGATTAAATAGATTTTCAGGCCGGTGCCCGTGCGCTGATCCACGGGAACCTTGTGCTCGATGAAGTCCCAGCCCAGGCGCAGGACATGGTCATAGCCGCGGTTTTTTTCGGGCTGATACCAGGCCAGAAGCTTGCCTTGCGCGTCCAGCACGGCCGCGTGCCAGGGCAGTTGCGCATTCACAAGATCCTGCCCCGCCGCCAGCGCGACCATCAGAAGACACAGGAATGCCGCGGCCGTGATGTTCCCCACGCCGCGCCGCGTTGCCGTGAGCATTTCGCCCTCCTCCCTGAACGACCGCGCATCAGGGATTTATGACCACCTTGTTCCGGCCGGGCGTTCCCATCACGTCCATGGCCTTGCCGATCTCGGTTAAAGGAAAACGGTGTGAAATGACCTTTTCGGGATTCACCACCCCGCGCTCCATCAGCCGGATGGCGTTCTCCATGGCCAGCGGATTGGTGGAGAAGCTGGAGTCCATGCGCGCCTCGAGAAAATGCATCAGGCCTCCATCGAGAACAAATTTTTCGTGGGTGGTGATGCCGAAGATGTTCCAGTGAGTGCCACGCCGCAAAAGGCTGACCATCAAATTGACCGCTTCAATGGGCCCGGCGGCTTCCAGCACCAGGTCCGGCCCCAGCGGCAGAATCTCATATACGGCGGATTTCACGTCGTCCCGCTTCGGGTTCAACGTGTGTGTTGCGCCCAAGCGGCGGGCGGTTTCCAGGGCGTGGTCGCTGACGTCCACTGCGATCAAGCGTCCGGCCCCCGCCGCCTTGGCCACCATCAAGCAGTACATGCCGATTCCACCGGTGCCGATGATCACCACATCATCGCCCACCTGCATTTCCGAATAGTGGATGATGCCCTTCCACGCGCCGCTGAGGGGTTCGGTCTGGCACGCGGCGTCGAAGCTCACACCGGCGGGCTTGGAGAAGAGCGTGTTGGCTCCCGTCACCACGTACTCCGCAAAGCTGCCCGGCCGCACATCTTCCGGCCCGTCGCCGCCCGTTGTGTACTGGTGCTCGCAATAGTGCGATTGGCCCATCCGGCAGTAGCGGCAATACCCGCAATAGCCGCTGGGGCAAACGATGACTTCATCGCCCTCCTTCACACTGCGGACGTGCGCTCCCACGGCGGCCACCAAGCCGGCGGGTTCGTGTCCGGGAACGAGCGGGAAACGTACGTTGCGACGAATGCCTTTGATGGCTTTGTAATCGGTGGCGCAGATGCCGCAGGATTTGATGCGCACCAACGCGTCATCGGGTCCCGGCTCGGGGACCGGTCGTTCCTCCAGCACCAGCCGATCAACATCGTGCAAAACCGCGGTTAACATGTAATGCATCCTCCCTATGAAATTGTTCGTGACCACCCTCGCCGCGCGATGTAGCGGCGAGTTCACCTCGCCATATAGCCGTAGCGGCGAGTTCATCTCGCAATTTAGCCATAGCGGCGAGTTCATCTCGCCAAATGGCGGCGTAAAGCCGCCTCTACATCCGAACCTACTACCCGGCTGTAGCAGGATGAAGTTTCTTCACCAAATTCGCGACATTGGCAGCAAAGTGCCGGATAGTGTCAATTCCCTCCTGGTCTTTCCACGCCTCGCCGGGAAGGCGGCCGAACACCATATTCCAGTAGGTTGATCCCGGCACAATCATATCGTTTATGAGAAAGAACATCAGCATTTCCTGGAGAGTGGACGTCTGTCCGCCGCGGCGCGCCACAGCGATGGGTCCGCCCACCATCCCCGCCAGGAATTTATTTGAATGCATGGAAACGTATCCGATGCGCTGCAGGGCGGACATCACATCTCCACGCGCCGTGCCAAAGTAAACAGGGGTGCCCACGATGAGGCCCTGCGCGGTGCGAATTTTCTTAATGATTTCGTTCAAGTCGTCATGGATGTCGCACACCCCGGTTTCCGAACATTTCCCGCAGGCAGTGCAGGACCCGATGCTCATCCCGGCGAAGGAAATCACTTCCGCCTCCACGCCTTGCTCCCGGATGACCTTGGCGCATTCACCCATAAGCTGCGCGGTGTTTCCGTCGGGTTTAGGACTTCCACTGATTAAGATTGTCTTGGGCATAATTTCAACTCCTTAAAGAATAAACGAGCCGTACATTCTCGCACGGTCTGCGCCCATCGGCACTATGAGAAAGCGCGTAAGCCTTTCCCGCACCGGTTAAGTTACAATGGGGGTTTGTGCGAAGCGTCGGCGGCGCCTCAGCCGGCCCTCGCGATATCTCAGAAAGCCACCATGCACATTCCCGATGGATATCTCAGCCCCTCGACCTGCGCGGTTCTCTATGGAACTTCCGCGCCGTTCTGGTACGTCGCTTTGCAGCGCGTCAAGAAGGCCCTGACCACGCGCCTGGTGCCTTTGCTCTCGGTCATGGCGGCGCTTTCCTTTGTCATCATGATGTTCAACTTGCCTTTGCCCGGCGGTACCACGGGGCACGCTATCGGCGTGGCGATTGCCACCATCATTCTGGGGCCATGGGCATCGATTCTGGCCATTTCCATTGCCCTAGCGATTCAGGCCGTGTTCTTTGGGGACGGAGGCATTACCACGCTCGGCGCCAACTGCTTCAACATGGCGATTGTGGGATCGCTGGTGGCGTATGCGGTTTATCGCCTCGCGGCGGGACGCGCGGCCCTAACTTCTCCGCGCCGGGTGGTGGCGGCCGCCCTGTCAGGGTACACCGCCATCAATGCTTCGGCGTTTTGCGCGGCAGTGGAATTTGGAATTCAGCCTCTCTTTTTCAAAGACCCGAGCGGCGCGCCGCTGTACGCTCCCTATCCTTTAAGCATCGCTATTCCCGCCATGATGATCGGCCACTTGACGTTTGCCGGCCTTGCGGAGTTGGTACTGTCGGCAGGAGTGGTGGCTTATTTCCAGCGAACCAATCCTGCGCTTCTGAAGCTTACGGCGCCCGGCGATTTAGCCGCCGAGGAGAAGATTGCCGGGGCGGAAAGTGAAAGCATGTGGCGCACCGTGCGTCCGCTGTGGGTTGGACTGGCCCTGCTTATGGTGCTGACCCCGCTGGGAATTCTGGCCGCCGGCACCGCCTGGGGTGAGTGGAGCGCGCGCGATTTTTCCAGTCTGCAAGCGCGAGAGAAAATGGCCCAGGCCTCGCAGCACGCGGCCCCACCCGCCGAGCCGCCTCGAGGTTTGGAGCGCCTCTCCCGGCTGTGGACCGCGCCCTTCCCGCAATATGCGCCAACGTTTGTGCGCCGTCCGGCGGTGGGCTATGCGCTTTCCGCCATGTTTGGGTCAGGCGCCATTATTCTGGTTTCGTTGATTGCCGGCTCGCTGGCCACGCGGGCGCGAGGCAAACGAATTGCCGATTGACGATGGTCGATTGCCGATTGAATGGATGTGCCAAAGGCACCTTGGACTGCGGCGGCACGACGCCGCCTTGTAGTAACGTTGAGGACGAAGGCGAAGGCGGCTCGACGCCGCTTTGGAATAACGAAGGCAAAGACGGCGTCGAGCCGCCGCAGTCCAAGGTGCTTCGCACATTTCCATGTGCAGTGGCGGGTCGAAGGGAATTCGCGGTGAATTCCCGGCCGGAAGAAACGCTATGAACTTTCTGGAGAGCACGCTTGCCAGTTTCTTGAGCGCCATGGGGCACGCGCTGGACGCCGAGGATCTCGCCAAGGCGGATGGCCTGCTCCAACGGCTTGATCCGCGCATCAAGGTCATTGGCATGTTTACGCTGATTATCGCGGCGGCGACGGCTCACAAACTCTGGGTGATCGGCGCGGTGTTCGCCATCGCGCTCGCGCTCGCCGCATCCTCCCGCGTATCTCCGTTGCTCCTGGCCAAACGGGTGTGGATTCCCGTGCTCCTTTTCACCGGCATCATCGCCCTGCCCGCGCCCTTCGTAATTCCCGGCCAGGTGGTCTGGCGCCTTCCGGGGCTCGGCTGGCCGCTGACGGCACAAGGGCTGCGGAGTGCGGGTTACCTGGTAAGCCGGGTTGAAACCGCTGCGACCCTTTCCGTGCTGCTGATCCTTTGCACCCCGTGGACGCACGTTTTGAAGGCCCTGCGCGTGCTGCGCGTTCCGGTGGTCGTGGTGGTAATTTTGGGAATGGCTTACCGCTATATTTTTCTCCTGTTGGAAAGCGCTCGCGATATGCTGGAATCGCGGCGCAGCCGCATGGTGGGTGAGTTGAAAGGTTCCGACAGTCGCCGCCTGGCCGCCGCCAGCGTGGGAGTGTTAATGTCAAAGACGTTGCAGCTCAGCGGCGACGTTTACAGCGCCATGCTCGCCCGGGGATTCCGCGGCGAAGTCTACATGCTTGATGATTTCCATACTGCTGCGCTCGACTGGATGATGCTGGCGGTTTTTGCCGCGCTGGCTGGGGCGGCATTTTATTACGGCAGATGGTCGTAGGGGCACCCCTCGTGGGCATAAGCGTTAACCTAAGAATTTGAGTTTTCGTGGCAAGTGCTGTATGCTTGGGGCTCATGAGCCAAACCCAAGCATTGCTGGGGGAGTTCGAGGACTGGGAAG
>Ga0326728_10018016_pt1 | contig 14015 bp, 6 predicted proteins | sample MB3enrmetagenome_FD_207602 | JGI IMG/M metagenome (GOLD analysis project Ga0326728, IMG submission 207602) | Lab enriched peat soil microbial communities from McLean, Ithaca, NY, United States - MB31MN | ecosystem: Environmental > Terrestrial > Soil > Wetlands > Peat | place: USA: New York...
CCACGCGGATGAGGCCCACCAGCTCGAGTTGCTCATCCTCGCTCACTGCCCGGTTCAGGAACTTGAATTCCCAGTTGGGTCGCCCGGCCACGTAGAGAATGCGGTAGGGCCCCCGTCCCCGGTCCGCGGCCACGACCGAGCTATTGTTCGCCAGCGTGGCTTCCTCCGTATCCTCGGCCCGCCTGGCGGGGGCCATTTCCTCTTTGGCGCGGACGCTGACGCGGTAAAAGGAAAGCCCCGGTTTGTCCGGCCGCAACTGGAAACGGAACGCCAGCGGCTCGCCCTGGCCGCGCGCCCGGAGCGATTGCTCGGCCAGGAGCCGGCCCGAGGAGTCGAGCACGCGCCCGACAATGGTTTGGCCCGCATACCCGCTGGCCGTGACCTCGGCCTGCACGGAGACGGGCGCGTCCTCGAAATCGGTCTGCGTGGCGCGCGCTTGTTGCAGGGCCAGGTCCTTGACCGGCTCAAGGCTCCCAATGACCACCGGATAGATCGGCGGCAGACCCGCCAACTCCGGCGCCTCCCGCAGGTCGGTGGCGTTGCCGTCGGTCAAGAGCAAAATCCCCGCCAGCGGCCGGCCCTGGAACCGCTCGCGCAGGCCGCGCAAGGCGGCGCCCAGCGCCGAGGCCCGCCCCTCGAAGTTCAGCTCCTCGAACTGGCGGCTCGTTTGCAGCCGGGCATCGAAGAAGTAACGCCGGACCTCGAAGTTCTCCGCGAGCGTTGCCAGCCAACCGGCGCGCCGCTCGTCCAGCAGGCCCCGCAGCAAATCGCCCCGGCTCCGGTTGGCGCCCCGGTCCTTGATCCGGAGGCTCTGGCTGTTGTCGGCGACGATGGCAAAAACGTTGGCCCCGGACCGCGCCCGCCGCCCCGACCAAAGCGGTCCCAGCAAGCAGCCCGCCAGCGCCGCCAGCCCGAGCGCCTTCAGTCCCGCGCAGACCCAGCGCCCCGGCCCCGCCGGCGCCGCCCGGTAGCTCCAAAACAACAGCAGCGCCCCCACCGCCACCACACCCGCGGCCGGCCAGAGCCAGCCTGGGTCAGGGATGACAACGTTCGGTCTCATTTGTCCTTTCCCAACTCTTCGTAATACCGGCGGACGAGTTCCGAGTAGCGGCTGGGAACGGGGTCGCGATCGATGGGGACCAGGGCTTCGCGCGATTGGCGCTGGGCCAGCTCCTCGGCAATTCGGTCCCGCACCTCCGTGAGCGGGTTGAGGACCTGCAAACGCACCACGTCCCAGTCCGGTCGCTTATGGTCGCGCCTCGAGTCCTGGCGGAGCACCCGCGCCCGCTCGCGGGCGGCGGCGACTTGGTTTCTCAGGACGGGCTCGTCAATCATCTCCTCGACATCCCTCAGCCCATCGGACCAGGAGAGGAAATCGTCGCCGGCCAGCGGCCCGGTTCGCTGCCACGCGCGCTGGTCCATGAGCCGGTCCAACTCGGTCGGCGGGTTGGCCCCAAGGCCGCTCCGGCCGCCGCCGGCCGAGGCGGTGCTGAGCCGGCCGCCGGCGCCGGCCGAGCCGCGCTCCTCGGCAGTGCCGCGTGACGAGCGCTCGGCCGCGCGCTCGGCGTCGGCCGGGGAAGAACCCCTGGCCGACCTTTCGGCAGGGGCGAGCGACGAGCGGCCGGCGGCGAGTTGGGCGTTGGTCGAAGACAACTGATTGGTGGGCGCCGCCGCGGCCTCGGCCTGGGTTCCGCGGATTTCCCGTCCCAATTGCTCGGTCAATCGGTTCAACTCCTGCTGCGCCAAGCGGAGCGCCTCGGTATCGTCGCCCAGCACGCTCTCCGCGGCGCGCTCGACGCCGCGTTTGAGTTCATCCAGCCGCGGGGCGGTGCGCTCGAGAGCTTGAGTGGCTTCGGAGAGAAAGTCCTGCCGCAGCAACTCCGAAGCGGCGTCCAGCAGCTTCGCGCCGTCCGGCTCCGAACTGTCGAGGCGCTCCAGCAGGCTGCGGCTCATCATGCCCTGGCTGAAGAGCTGCTCCCGGAGTTCTTTGACATCCTTGGCGCTGTCCTGGGTGAAGCGGCGCACCGTGTCATAAAGCTGCCGCGAAAGCAAAGGCTCCGGGGCTTCGGCTTGCTCGGAGACTTGCGAGGCGCGCTCGACCAGGTTGGTCAGGCGCTCGCGCTGCCGGCTCATCTGCTCGAGCATCTGGCGGCGCTGGGGCGAATCTGACAAGCTCCGGTGGGCGCCGCCGGCTTCCTGTTGCGCTTGCTGCCGGAGGGCTTCCTGCTGGCGGGCCAGGTCGCGGGCCTGGCTGCGCATCTCGCGCAGGTCGTCGGCAAACTCACTCGAGTTCTCCTTGCGCAGCTCCTCGCGGAGTTGCCGCAACCCTTCCTGGGCCCGCGTGCCGGCCGCCACGGCTTGCGAGGCCTGTCCCTGCCCCGCGGCTTGGGCCGCCCGCTGGACGTCCTGGCGCGTTTGCTCCAACTGCCGGCGCTGGGCCGCCATGTCGGACTGGTTCTCTGGCTGCTCCATCCGTTGCCGCAGTTCGTCCATGTCCGCCACCATCTGCTGCTCTTCCTCCTGCAGGCGCTTGAGCCGGCGCTGGATTTCAGCCCGTTCCGCTTCGTTGCGGGCCTCTTCCAGGGCGCTCTGGAGTTCTTTGAGCCGGTCGTTCAAATCCTGCTGGCGGCGGGCCAACTCCTGCAAACGATTGAGCACCTGCAACTGTTCACGGCGCTGGCCAGAGGGCGGCGCCTGGGCCCGCCGCTGCTCTTCGTAACGGTTGTCCGACTCCGCCAAGTCCATCTGGTCGAGCTGGCGCTGCATCGCCTGGCCCCGGGAATTGCCCCGCCCGCCCCGACTCCTCCCACGGGAGACCTGGTACTCATGTTCCTGCACCTTGAGCAGCGCCTGGTAAGCCGATTGCTCGGCCGCCAGGGCCTCGGGCAGCGAGGCCGGCGAATTGGTGGCGGCCCGGAGCCGGGCCAGGGCGCGCTCCATTTCCTGGATGGCCGTGGTCCAGAGCGCCGCCGCCCGGGGATTCTGCTGGCGTGCAGCCTCCGCCTGGGCCTGGGCGAGCGCCGCGGTTTGCGCCTCGAGCACGACTCCCAAATCCCCCCGCTCAGACGTCTCCGGGGAAGAGAGCGGCTCCTCGAGTGACGAGCGGCGCGTAACAGGTGAGGAGCGAGGCGTATCGAGGGTCGAACGTCGGGCCGGGTCGCGCGGCGGGTCGGATTCGTCCGGGACCTGGGCGAAAGGACCGCGGACCACGGACCACGGACCACGGACCGCGGACCACGAGCCGCCAAGCTCCGGCCTCGGCCCTCCGGCCTCGGCCCTCCGGCCTCCACCCTCAGACCTCTGCCTTCTGTCCTCGGTCCTCGGTCCGGCGCTTGGCGCCGCCGGTCGCGCCTGGCTCTGGAGTTTCCAGGTCGCGATCATGATTTGCTTTTCCATCTCCACCAGCCGGCCGCTCCCTTCGCCCTGACCGCCGGATTCCTCGCTATCTTGCAAGTCACCCTGGCCGTTCCCCGCCATGCCCGGACCCTCGCGGAATATCTCGTCGAAGGGCCGGACCTCGGCGAAAAAGAGGTCGCCCGTCGTGCGGCGGGGCTGGCCATCCGGGCCGAGGTCTTCGGCCCAGAGGAACCAGGAAATGAGCTGGTCCGGCTGAACGCCCAGTTCCTCGAGCCGGAGCAGATAATGGAACGAACGCTTTTCCTGGGCCGGCACCGCGCCGCCGAGTTGGACCAACTCGAGGTCCTTGCCGGCGACGGTGTAGCCCAGCCCGTAGGCTAGAACCCCGAAGTCGTCCCAGACCGTGCCCTCGAAGGCGATCTCCTCGAGCGGCGAAGGCCGGAGGTCGCCCCGCGGGGCGGCCAGGCGCAGTTCCGGCGGGCGGTTCTTCAGGACGTCAAAAACAAACTGCGCCGGCGCCTTGTTAGTGCGTCCCTCGGCATCCACAAGCTGCAGTTCGTAGCTCTGGCTGGCGGCCAGCGGGAACTGCTTGAGCACGACCAGGGCGGCATTGGTGCCGGCGGCCAGGGCCAGCGCGTTGCGGTCCTTGCCTTTGGCGATGAGCCTGGCCGTGGCCACGGGCTTGTTCAATCGCAGCGTCAAGTCCAGGCGCGAGCCCTCGACCGCGCTGAGCCGGCGGGTGTCCTCGATGTGCTTGCGCGGTTGCCCGGTGTATGCGGGGTAGGTGATATCCGCGTCGGCGCGCTCCAGGCGCGGATAATCGAACACCCGGACCGTGAAGTCGCGCGTGCGGCGGCCGCCGTATTCCACATGATAGACCAAGTTGCTGGCCACCTCGGGAACCGTGCAGCCGAAGAGGGGGTCCGACAGGCTCTTGACCAGCGGGAGGCGGCGGCTGGCCCCGGCGGGCGGGCCGATGACCAGGTCAACATTGGCCGGCAACACGCGGCCGAAACGGGCCAGCACCACCAGGCTCTCGCCGCGCTCGAGTTGCGTGTCGCCCGGGGAGACACTGATGGCCAGGGCAAAGTCGGGGTTCCTGGCCAGCAGGTGCCGGCCGCCGGTCGAGCGCAGCCCGGCCAAGGCCCACACCAACAGCGCCAACGCCAGCCAATGCGCCGCCCGCGCCCACCGGAGGTGAGAAGCCGGGACTACCGCTTCGACCCAGTCGCTTCGTTGGTGTTGAGCCAGGACCTCCCGCACCAGCCGTTCTTGCATGAAGCCCAGGCCGCCCTCGCCCTGAGGCTCCTGTTGGACGGCGGTGAGCAGCCGGCCATCCAGGCCGGGATGGCGGCCCTCGATTTGCCCGGCCAAGGCGCGCCAGTCCGGCTCGATCCGGCCTTGCCGGGTGAGCGCCGCCACCGCTGCCGCCACACTCAACAAGGCAAGCCCGGGACACGCCAAGGACGAGGTCCATCCAGTGCTCCGCTGCAGCATTACCAACCCCAGTCCGGCCAAGGCCGCGCCAGCCCAGCAGGCGGCCGCCGTCCACCATAGCCGCACTCGCCGCCGTCGTTCCGCAACCAACTCAAGCCGCGCTGTCAGATGAGGATTTACACGCATACTATGCCAGACTCCTTCACTCCGGTTCATGGACGAGGGACGAGGGTCGAGGCCCGAGGGTCGAGGCCCGAGGGTCGAGGGTCGAGGGCACTACGCTGCGCCCCCTCGACCCTCGACCCTCTCTCCTCGTCCCTCTCTCCTCGTCCCTCGCCCCTCGACATCCCGCCCGCCACCCACGTCTCGACCAAAACCACCCCGAGGGCAACGATAAGAAAGCCCCGCCAAAGCTGTTGGCGGCCCTCCAATTCGGCGTCCTGCAAGCGGACTCTGCGTTGCGCCTCGCGGGCGACCGCGGTTTCCGCCTGCGCCAGCGGCACGCCCAATCGTTCCAGCTCGTCCGCCGGCAGCGGCGCGGTGCGGCTCTCGGCGGCATCCAGATTGACGGCGAAACGCCTGGACGCCGTGGCCCGGACGAGCGTGTAAATGCCCGGCGCCAGGGTGCGCGAAAAGTTGGTTTCGCCAGCCGCCAAGTCGAGCTTCGAGCCGTCCGGGGCGAGGACCACCGCGCTCGACTGGTCCGGAGGATTCTCCGGCGGGAGCGGGATGACGTCGCCCACGCGATATTGCGTGGGCACGGGCGCCGGCGCCCCGCTCTGTTCGAGCATGGCATACAGCAGAGGGACAAACTTCGTCGAGAGCGCAAGCTGGCTGTCTTCCGGCTGCCAGCCCGAAGTCAGGACCAGCACCCGCCCCCGGCCGAGCGGGACCTCGAGCAAGGCCGGGTCGCCATTGTCGAACTTCGCCAGGCTCCGCGCCAATGGGATGGCTCCCGCCTCCAGGCGGCGGTATTGCCAAAAATGGATTCCGCTGAAATCATTGAAGCGCGGGTCGGCAAACAGAGCAAAAAGGGGATGGCGGAATTCAATCTCGCCGAGGATGGCGTAATTCCTGGGAGCGGCTTCCTGGATTGCCAGGCGCCCGAGGCCGAGCACCGCCGCCAGCGTGTTCGCCGGAGCGCCCTTCCTCAGGACGAACAAGGCCGTCTTGCCGGCGGCCACCTGGCCGCGTAGCGCCTCCGCCAGGGCCTCCGGCAGCGGGTCGGCGATCACGAAGAGCGTTGGCGCTGCGAGGTCCGCCGCCGAGAGGGCCGGCGCCGCGGGCTGGCCGCCGGCGCCCGCGCCGGGCCGGCGCACGAGCACCTGCACCGCTTGGCTGCGCGTTTCCTGAAAGGCGCGCCGCAGGAAATAAAGCGGCTGCGCCGCGTCTTTTTCCGAACCGCTGCCGCAATAAAGGACGCTGAGCCGTTCCGTCTCCGGGGGGACCACGAACACCGTGTTATCGAAATCCTCGTCGTCTCCCTGCAACAGGACGCGCTCCGGCGAGGCGTCACGGGCCGGGCCGGGCCCGCGCTCACCGCCGGAAAGGCGGGCGCCCGGGCTCGGCACGGTTTGCGGCAAGGGCAGCGGCACCACACGGCTTTGTCCGGCCGGCACATAGACCTCCGCCGGCGCGCCCGCAAAGCCGCGTCCCTCCGCCTGGGCCCAGCCGACCCGGAACTGCTCTCGCCGTGAATCCGGCGCATTGGTCACCCGGACGCGGACCACGGGGGCGGCCTGCGGCGCGGTCTCGTCCGGCTCGCTCACCAGTTGGAGAGAGGCGTTGCTGCCCGGCTTGGCTTTGAGCGGCTGGAAGGAAACCCGGACGTTCCTTGGCCACTCGTAGCCCTGAAGCGGTTCCAGCCGGCAGCCCTCCTGCAAATCGCTCACCAGGACAATCCGGCCCGGTCCGAAGGCCGGTTTGCCGCCGGCATCGGCCAGCGTCTCCGCCGCCTGGATTAACGCCTGGCCAAGGTGCGTGGCCGACCAGCCTGGGGAAAGGGCGGCCAGCTTGGCGCTGACCAACCCCGCGCGCCCGCCGGGGCCGGCGGCAGTCCACTCCTCGAAACTCACCACCGGATTCACCTGCCGGTCAAAGGTGAACACCGCCAACTGGTCGCCCGGCGCGGCCTGCCGCACCAGGGACCGCACCTGCTCCCGCGCCGCGGTCCAGAGATTCGCTCGCCTCATGCTGGCGCTGGTGTCGAGCAGCACCACCAGGCGTCTGGCCGCCGCAGCCGCCAGGTCGGGAACCGCCTTCTTGAAAAAGGGCCGGGCAAAGGCCACGGCCAGCAGGCAGACCACCGCGCACCGCAGCAGCAGCAATAAAAGGTGCTCGAGCCGGCTCCGCTGCGTCAGCCGCGGCGGCGAGAGGGTCAGAAACATCAACGAGCTGAACCGCACCCGCCGCCGGGTCGCGCGGCGGATCAGGTGAAAGAGCACCGGCAGCGCCACCGCCAGCCCGCCCAGCAGAAAAACTGGGGTCAGAAAGCTCATGCATTCATGACCGCTGAACTCACGCCCGCGCGGGCCATCCGCCTGGGCCCGCGCCGCTGCCGCATCCGGCGGCGGAGAAACTCGAAGAGCGCCAATTCGAGCGGGCGGTCCGTGCTCAGGCGCTCGCAAGCGATGCCCAGCCGCTGGCAGGCCATCCGCAACGATTGACAGTGGGCCTCGAGCTTGCGCCGATACTCGTTCCGGGCCCAGCGCGGGTCAATGAAGAGCGTGCGCCCCGATTCCGCATCCTCGAACATCGCCGGCTCCTGGAAACCCAAGTCCAACTCGGCCGGGTCAAGCACCTGGAAGACGATGACCTCGTGGCCGCAGGCCGACAGCGCGATCAGGTGGGATTCCAGCCGCTCGAGCGGCGCCAGGAAATCGGAGATCAACACCATGAGGCTGCGCTTGCGGACGATTTCCACAATGCGCTCGAGCGGGGCGACCAGGCTGGTGCCGCGGCCCGGCGCCTGCTTTTCCAGCGCCAGCATCACCTGCCGCAGATGCCCGGTCCGGTGCCGCGCCGGCAGGTAATCCCGAATCTCCTGGTCGAAGGTCAGCACGCCCACCGCGTCCCCTTGCAGATAGAGAAAGTAGGCGAGCGTGGCCGCCAGCGTGGCGGCGTACTCGGCCTTGGGCCAGCCCGTCGAACCGTAGGCCATCGAACCGCTCCGATCCGAGAGGACATAAGCGCGCAGGTTGGTTTCGTCCTCGAACTTCTTGATGAAATAGCGGTCGCTCCGGGCGAATACGCGCCAGTCCAGGTAACGCGGGTCATCGTCCGGAGAGTACTGGCGATACTCGGTGAACTCGACCGAAAAGCCATGATAAGGGCTCCGGTGCAACCCATTCCAAAAGCCCTCGACCACCACGCGCGCGCGCAGCTCGAGGTTGCGAATGCTCATCAAGGCCCGCGGGTCGATGAGCGAGGCGGCTTGATGCCGGTCCCTGCCGCCGCCGGCTTCGAGGCCCGGGCCGCCGATTTCGGCTTTGGGCGCGGTCACGCTCACGGGACAATGGGCGGCTGGATGGTCTCGAGCAACCGCTTGATCACCGCCTCGACCGTGACCCCCTCGGCCTCGGCGCGGTAGTTGAGCAGGATGCGATGGCGCAGCGTGGGATAAGCCAGGGCCTGGATATCCTCGGCGCTGACGTGTACCCGGCCTTTGATCAGGGCCCGGGCCTTGGCCCCCAGGACCAAAAACTGACCGGCGCGGGTGCCCGCGCCCCAGTTGGTCCACTGGTTGATGAAGTCCGGCGCGGCCGGTTGGCGCGGGCGCGAAGCCGAAGCCAGCTTCACCGCGTAGCGGACCATCTCCTGGGCGATGGGCACCCGGCGAACCACCTCGTGAAAGCTCAGCACGTCCTGGCCCGTGAACAGCGGCGTAATAAGGGCGGGGGTCTCGGCGGTGGTCCGCGTGACCACCTCGACCTCCTGCTCTTCCGGCAGATAGTCCATCACCACATTGAACATGAACCGGTCCAATTGGGCCTCCGGCAAAGGGTAGGTGCCCTCCATCTCGATGGGATTCTGCGTGGCCAGGACGAAGAAGGGTTCCTCCAGCACATGGCGCTGGCCCGCCGCGGTGACCTGGTGCTCCTGCATGGCCTCGAGCAACGCCGCCTGCGTCTTGGGGGGCGTCCGGTTGATTTCATCGGCCAGGATCATGTTGGCAAATACCGGCCCGCGCACGAACACCATCTTCCGTCCTTCGCCGCTCTCCTGCAAGATTTCCGTGCCCGTGATGTCCGCGGGCATCAGGTCCGGCGTGAATTGTATCCGCTGGAACTTCAGGTGGAAGATGCGGGCGATGGACTTGACCAGCAGCGTCTTGGCCAGGCCCGGCGCGCCCGTGATCAGACAATGGCCCCCGGCGAACAGGACGATGAGCAACTGCTCGATGACCTCCTTTTGACCCACAATCGTCTTGGCCAGCTCCGCCTCGAGCCGCAGCCGCCCGGCGGACAAACGTTCCAGCATCTCGCGCTCCGCCTCGTAAGGCGTCGGCGGGACGGCCTCGGTCGCATGGGGTGCAAGTTCAACGGCATTCATAGGTTTGCGCACTCATCATTCCGCAGGATTCATCGTTCATAGTTCAGATTGGCTTAGGAGGCGATTCAGAATAACATGAACAACTGGCGCGCCGGGGTTTTGACCGCTGGCGAGGCGCGAGCGAGGCGCATACCCGCAGCGGTCTGTAACGAGCGAGCAACGAAGCCAGCGGTCAAAAGACCAAGCGAAAGTGTTCATGTTGTTTTGAATCGCCTCCTTAGCTCCCCGGTTTGCCTTGGATTTCCCATAACAACCGCAGCGCGGCGCGGTGCCGCGGGGCCTCCTCGAGCGCCTTGAGCACTTCCAGCCGCGCCTCGGGGTCCTCGCGCCGGTGGAGCAATTGCGCCAGGTGGAAATGCACGTCGGCCGGGTCCAGCGGCTCGAGCTGCAGCCAGGTCCGATACGCCTCGATGGCGGTCGAGACCTCCCCCGCCCGCTCCGCCGCCCGGGCCAGGAACCGGTAGGGCGGCGCCACCAGCGGGTCCACCGCCAGGTAACGCCGCGCGTCGAGTTCCACCGCCTTCCAGTCCTGCGCGGCCTCATCCAGCTCCATCAGCCGCAGGCAGCCCGTCGCGGCCTCGTCATCCTTCTCGGTCCAGCGCGCCAGGGTCTGACGCTCGGCATTGGTTTCGCCCAGGGCGCGATGAACCTCGGCAAGCAGCGCGTAAGGACTGTCCGACCCGGTCTGCTCGGGGTAGAGCTCGAGCAACTTCTCCAACGGCGCCTTGGCCTCCGCGAATTTCCTGTCCCGGACCAATTGGGCCGCCTGCGCGGCCAGGGCGTAAAAGTTTGGCTTGCTGAGGGAAGCCCCAGGGGCGTTGGTCCCCGCCGTGGGGCGCGCAGGCAGCCGGGCCTCGCGCGGGCCCAACAACTCGGCCAGCCGCGCCTCGAGGCCTCCTTGGGCCGGCTCCGGCTTCGTCCAATCGAGCCCAGGGGCGAGTTGCTCGGCGCGCCGGTGCGCGAACGCGGTGAACTCCGCTTCCAGTTTCTCCATCGGGGCCGTCCGCCGCTCGAGGGCTTGGTTGATCTCGACGCCCTCGCCGAGGTCCCGCAGGACCGCCTTGAGGTGGTCGAGGCCAAAACGCTGGACGATGAACTCGACCACCAGGGCGGATTCGTAGTAGGCAAACTGGAGATGCACGGCGGAGCGCGGCGCCAGGAACGCCCCGCTGAGTTTGGAGACGGGGCTCAACTCCCCCCCCAGCACCATCTCCCGGTAGGGCGCGTTCATGCGCTGGCCCCAGGCCGGGTTGGCTTGGCTCTCCTCATAGACCGATATGCCTTCGCTCAGCCAGCGCGGCATCCGGTTGCGCGTCAACTGCAACGTCACCACGTGACAAAACTCGTGCCACAGCATCGCCTCCCAGTTCCACGGATGGCCCAGACGAGCGCCGGGGCTGTTGGCCGTGATCACGTTGCCGAAGCAAACCCCCAGGTAACCCGGGTCTCCCGGCATCCCGAAGGTCCTCACCGCGAAGTCCTTTTGCTCGGAAAAAACTTCCACCAGGGTCGGCGGTTTCGGTTCGAGCCCGTATTTGGCGCAGAGATTGGTCCTGGCCCGCCCCAGCAATTCGAGGACCCGGGCCCCATACACGTCCGCCTCGTGCGGACTCATGCGCACCAGAAAATCCCGGTTGGTCAGCGTCACGAACTTCCCCAGCGCATCGTGCAAGGTGGCCAGGTTGTAGGCCTCGATATCATACGCATCCTGCCGCTGCACCTCTTCGGCCAACTGCCAGCCCTCGGCCTCCTGGCCCAGCCGGAGCAGGTCCTGGGCAAGCTGCTCCTTGGCCGGCAGATAATCCGGGTCGAACTGCCTGGCCTGGCGCTGGTGCGCCGCCCCTTCGGCAAACCGGTAATTCTGCGACAGCTTCAGGCCGATCAGATAATCCACCCGCGGGTTGGACGGCCAGAACTTGAGGGCGTTTTTCCGCGCCATCTCCTCCGCTTGGGGTTGGTTGCGCAGGTGTGCCAGCACTGCCCGGTAAGCCCAGGCGTCGGGTTGCCACGGATTGACCGCCTGGACCCGCCCGAGAAGCCGCTCCGCCTCCGCGTAGTCCTCCGCATCCAGGGAATGCTCGGCCAGCATCAACAGGCTGGCCACGTGGTTGCTGTTGCGCCGCAACGCGCTCTGGATTGAGGCCAGCGCCAGCGCCGGGTCGCTCGGCGCGTAGGCCCGCGCCAGACCATAATGAAAATCCGGGTCGTCCGGCAGCCGCTTGAGCCCTTCCTCGAACTGCTTGGCGGCCAGCGCAAAGTCATGTTTCGCAAGCCCCAGGCCGCCGCCGGCCAGGTAGCTCTCCCGCGTGTCCGGGTCCGCCTTTTTTGCGGCGTCCAGCAGCACGTTGAGCACCCGGCGGGGGTCCGCCCCCTTGAGCAGCACCGCCTGCCCAAACACCACCAGGCTGGCCGCGTCGCCATAATCCCGCGGGCGCCCCGAAACCAGCCGCACGATGTCCTCCACCTTCCGGGCCGCGGCGTCGGTCTGCCCGTTGCTCAGCAGCGCCTCGCGCGCCTGCCAGCACAGTTGGATGTTCCAGCGGTCGCGCGCCAGGGCGTTGGTGGCCACCTCGCGCGCCTCGGGGTATTGGCCGGTGGCCAGCAGCGCTTGGCACCGCAGCAGTTGCCAGTCCTCCGCCTCCGATGAGGAGCCCGGCGCGCGAGCGGCCAGGGCCAGGCAGGCCTGGTAGTCGCCCGAAAGGAACAGCTCCCGCGCCTCCTTCAGGTCCGCCCCCGCCGCGCCGCCCAGGGCCGCACTCATTAGCCCGCCGGCCAGGTACAAAGCCCACCCCCGTCGCCCTCCGCTTCTTGATGTCGCCGCGCCAGTCAATTGAACGGTCCAACCTAATCCATCCCCCGCCCCGGCTCAAGCCAACGGTGGGCCTCACGCTCGGTTTGGGCGAACGACAGAATTCGTCTCTGCCGCCTTGGGAAACTGGACGGCCCGCAGCGCCTGGGTGGCGCCAATCCGTACGATTGGTTCTGGGTCATCCTCCAACGCCCGCAAGGCGGGCAGAGCGGGCGCAGCTTTGACGCCAAGCGAGGCCAGCGACGCCATGACCTGCAAGCGAATCGCCCTCGAGGGGTCGCTCAGCCCCTCCATCAGCGGGGCAACTGCCTGCGGAGACTCGGCCGCCAGCTCTTTCAGACGCGCTGTCTCAAGTTGTCGCGTCTGGGCATCCGCGCAACGCCAGCCGTCCTCGAAGGTCGCGATGACCTCGGGCGAGGCCCCATGGATTCGCCAGGCGGCAACGGCCGCGTCAAAACGCAGGACGGTGGTGGGGTTTCGGCATTCGCTGAGCAACAGGGGCATTGCCTCCCGGGCGGCAGGGCCGAGCTGACCCAGGGCGCGAATGATGCGCAGCCGCAGCCCCCAGCCGGGAAAACCGGGGACCTGGACAAAGACCGTGTCCACCATTTCCCCAAGCCCTCTTTGCCCACCCCCCCATGCGCCGGTGATCCTCTTCTCCGGGGTGTCCTTGACAGAGGCGGGGACGGAACCGAAGTGGCGCTCATAGGCCTTCCACCAGGCCGTCGCGAGCGCATCCAGTTCGCGGTTGTCAGGCAGGTGCTCGCCGCCCGTCCGCGTGAGGCCCGCTATCAATTTGGCGACGCCCTCCCTGCAAACCGGCCTCATTTGCCCCACCACGTCGGCAGCCGTCGCCTGGGCCGCGTACTCGCCGTGGTCCAGTTGGTCCAGCAGGGCGGCCAAAGTCTCGGGAGTCTGCGGGCGCAACCTCCCGATGGCGCGGAGCAGGTTCCGCTTTTCGCTCGGGCTCATTGGCCCCCCGGTCGCGCCCCAGGTCGCGGGCCGCCAGCCCTCGAGGACCGGTTCGTTGAAATTGTCCGGCCTTATGCACGCGTCAAGGTCTCCCACGCCGCAGCGGCCCAGGGCCTTGAGCAGTTCGCTGCGCACCTGCGGGTCATCGGGCGCAATCCGCGCCAGCGCCCAGGCGGCTCCCCGGGTCCAGGTCCCCGGCTTTGCCGGCCGGGCCGTCCGGGAGACCGAAACGGGCAGCGTCCCTCCGTACCGCACCCGGGTCACGACTTTCCGCAGAGAAGGTGGCGCCGGCGCCGCCGGGAGCTGACCGTTGAGCCACCTCAGCAAATCAGGCACCGCCGGCCTGGCCGCCGGCCCGATTCGGCCCAGGGCCAGGAGTTCCTCGTCAATGACTTGGTCGTCCCCAAACTCCTCGTGGCGCAGCGCCCGAAGGAGCGCCGGCACCGCGTTGCTCGCCGCGGGGCCGCGCAGCCCAAGCTGGGCGGCGGCCCGGAGCCGGCGGTCGTGAAATGTTTGATCCTCGGTGGGCTTGAGCAGCCGCAGCGCCCGTTCCAGGCGCGGCGGGACCAGGTGCCAGACGGCCTGCCGGATGCGGTCGAACACCGAATTGCCTGCCCGCAACTCTGCCGCCAACGCACCGACGCTCTCCTTCCCCTTGCCGGGCCAGCCTTGAAGCACAGCCTTTGCGAGGACCACGCAGCCCACCAGCACCAGCGTCCGGATCGCACCGCGTCTGTGGCGCGCCAAAGCCCTGGCCGCCGCTCGAGCCCCTCGCAATAGCCCAACGCAAGCAGTTGAGATCATGACTCCGCAAGAGCCTTCTCCGGAGAGCGCGCGCGAGGCGCAACGCCCAAGGCCGGCTTGTCGAACCCCATGCTGTCGCGGAGGG
>Ga0326728_10018019_pt1 | contig 14015 bp, 11 predicted proteins | sample MB3enrmetagenome_FD_207602 | JGI IMG/M metagenome (GOLD analysis project Ga0326728, IMG submission 207602) | Lab enriched peat soil microbial communities from McLean, Ithaca, NY, United States - MB31MN | ecosystem: Environmental > Terrestrial > Soil > Wetlands > Peat | place: USA: New York...
TGTTCCAGGAGGTGGGGCTTCGGAAATAGAAGTTGCACTTAGGCTTCGCTCATATGCCGCTAGCATAGGCGGGCGTGAACAGATGGCGATTCTGGCATTTGCAGACTCGCTTGACGAAATTCCGAGGACGATTGCCAAAAATGCAGGCTTAGACGCAATAAATTCTATCGTGAACCTCAGGGCAAAGCATGCAGAAAACGAAAGTGCAGGCTTAAACGTTCAAACAGGCGTGATAGAAGATATGTTTGAAAAAGGTGTTGTTGATCCACTCAGAGTGAAGATAGAGTCCATCAAAGCCGGTTCCGAAGCTGCGGAAATGATACTCCATGTGGACGATGTTCTCAGTGCCAAGAGTTCGTCTATGCCTGATATCAAACCAGAACATATGGCAAGTACTTATGATGGCATGTCGGCTCCTCAACTTAACATGCGTAGGTAAGTCTGAGTTTTTGGATCATTAGGCAATAATAATCCTAGATACAATAAAAGAAGGGAAAATGGAGGTTTATCCTGGAGTTCCTATTTTATAATTGTTTTATTACTATTTTTTGATTTATATTTTTTTGGCAACTATTTAGCAAAGGAAACGATATAAATAGCCATATCTACTTAGATTCACTTAGCAAATTTTCGGTAGGCTGATTTTATTTAACTGTAAGATATTGACAATGTTTTTTATTTTTTCCATCAATTAGTCATCAAAAGTGTCTTATTGCATTAAAATAAATATTCTTAATGGATTTTTTGGAGTTCGAATAGTTACCATCAGAAGCTAGATTATTTTTTAATCTTCTGTAATATTAGTAAAATAGATGGCTTTCTTTATAGTATCTCTTTGAAAACTGGGTATGAGTGACTTAATGAAACTTTATCAGAAAAACAATTTAGCTGCAGTATGCATATCATGAAAGCTGGATCTATTAATAATTATATAGTCATAAAACGAATTCATTCAGGTTTTTCAAAAAGCGTAGGATACTTCTTTTTTAATAGTATGAGGAGCTCTTCATCCAATTTTGCAGCATGAAGTGTTTTCACTTTTGAAAGCTGGTAAACTGATAAATGCTGAGCTCCTTGAAGGTCAGCTCCTTGAAGGTTGGCTCCTTGAAGGTTGGCTCCTTGAAGGTTAGCCCCTACAAGGTTAGCCCCTTCGAGGTGAGCATCTTTGAGGTCAGCTTTTTCAAGTTTTGCCTCTATAAGGTAAGCCCCTTCAAGTTTAGCTCCTTCAAGTTTAGCTCCTTGAAGGTTAGCCTCTTTAAAGTTAGCTCCTATAAGGTAAGTCCATTTCAGGTTAGCCCCGTGAAGATTGGCCCATTGAAAGTTAGCCTCTATAAGGTAAGCTCCTTCAAGGTTTGCCTCTATAAGATCAGCCCTTTCAAGTTTAGCCCCTTCAAGTTTAGCTCTTTGAAGGTTAGCTTCTATAAGATCAGCCCTTTCAAGTTTAGCTCTTTCAAGTTTAGCTCCACCAAGTTTAGCTCCCTCAAGGTTAGCTTCTGTAAGGTTAGCCTCTATAAGGTAAGCCCTTTCAAGTTTAACTCCTCCAAGTTCAGCTCTTTCAAGGTTAGCTCCTTGAAGGTTAGCCTCTTGAAGGTCAGCTCCATAAAGATTAGCTCCCTGAAGGTTAGCCCCTTGCAGATCAGCTCCATAAAGATCAGCTCCTTGAAGGTTAGCTCCTTGAAGGTTAGCCTCTGTAAAGTTAGCCAGATGAAGTTTAGCCAATTGAAGTGTAGCCTTCTCAATGTTGGCTCCTATAAGGTTAGCTCCTTGAAGGTTAGCTTCTGTGAGATTAGAACAAAAAAGATTAGCTCCTCGAAGGTTAGCCTCTTCAAGGTTAGCTTCTCTAAGGTTAGCTTCTTCAAGGTTAGCTCCTTGAAGGTTAGCTCCTTGAAGGTTAGCCTCTTGAAGGTTAGCCTCTATAAGATCCGCTCCCTGAAGATTAGCTCCTCGAAGGTCTTTTTTCCCTGAAATATCCATTTACAATTATTGGCTTTAAACTAAAATAAACATTACTATACTAGAAAGATATCTTCTGCTATTCGGGATTTAGTTTTTAAAATCGTATCGATTCACAAGTACATTTCCCGAGCTCGAAGACCAAAGGACATAATGGGTTTTTATGCCACTGGTTTTCAGTTCAGCTGCATAAATTCTATCATAATAAAAACGGACATGACAGAAAAAAGGGTTCGATATATGTAAAAAACCTAGTGAAAAGCATACAGTCTCATGCTCATTTTACATGCATCAGTTGGCAGATAGTTCTATACTCAAGATTCTTTCGAGCCCAGCCTTGAAATAAGAGATCAATTTGTCCATTAAATCTTTTTCTCTCTGGTAAAATTGGCAGAAGTGAGTTCTCCAAGGAATATCTCCAATGATATCACTGCCAGACTTTCTCAGTTTTTCATTCAGTCTACATATTCTCCGACTTTGAGGATGCAAAAGCAATAATTTAGCTGGTTCCATGGTATGTGAACCCTCCCTCCCCATGTCTCATAATTTTGGCTCGTTGCTATTTTTTGCCTCTTCGGAGTCCGTTGCTGAAAAACGGAGGCAAACGACTCTCTAAAACGACTCTCTATTTTGTCCTAAATATGGGGGGGTACTCGTTTTTCCAGTTTGATTAATAATTCCCTAACTTGATCTTTTTTGTATGTGGCATCAGATCTGATTGTTCAAATATAAAATAACAACACTATATAATGTTTAAACTGTTATATGTTATACTGTTTCCATATTTAATATAAGTAGGACTTACGTAGTTTAACTGAAAAACAGCTGTAAGAGACTTAAAACTGTCTGAAATCACAATATTTGTGACAAACCTTTTCATGTTTCATTTTTCTCTTTAAGTGTGTAAGTCTCAATAAGACAACTATTAAGCGTGTTAAAAAAAATCTACTAATATCTATTTGAAGTTTACAAGAAAGTGTAATTACCAACCCGTGAAAAACTAAAACACAGATTAATGCATGGCGGCAATGACACATCGGGCATTGATTGCTCTCACTTAGTATAATACAAACAAGTCGGAGCCAAAAGTATAGTCTTCCAAACTGTGCCTGATATGAAAAAAATACAGATTATGTTAGTATAAGCTCACCAACTCCTGGAGATGTAATTTTTTGGGAAAAAGATGTTACTAAAAACGACAAAAAATATTGGCTTTCCGATCATGTAGGAATATACATCGAAGCGGGCAATTTATACCCACATCTTATGACACAAAAAAAGTTGCCATAGATAATATCACTGGGCCATATCAGACTGGAGCGCCATACTTTGCAAGATGGTCCCATCGTCAAGAGAATTTTGATTTACCTTGGATTTTTTCTTCGCAGAAATCAGGTTTAAATTTTTCTCAATAGTTTATGTATTTGATCTTATTTTTTTCTCTTCCCTTTCATTACCCTTTGATATTAAATATAGTTCATGGAACCACTAAAGTGAATTCTCTGGGCTATATGGGTTAAGGGATTTTGGATCGCATATTTTGCAGATGGTTTTGGTGACCATGGTGACTACGCTAGAAATCGTGATAGAGACCAGGACATAGATGATGACGGTTTCTGTGGATTTGTTGGCCGTAGTGATTTATTTAATGATTTTTCGTTAATTACAGCTTTTTATGCTAATCAATAGATTTAATTCGGTATCATTTGGCATTTTTACTGACTAAATCGAACTAATTTTAGGATTCATTTGTCAAATTGTACCTATAATTAGCAATTATTTGAGAATTAATTTTAACGAAAAAGGTAAATGAGTACTATTTTAGAGAATCAAAAGAATATATTTAAGCTTTAAATCGCAGGAAAAAAAATATAATAACAAGAATTTTAGCTTATAGGGAGCAAGAAAGAATCCTAATTTATATTTTGGAGAATAAATTACGTTCTCATCTGAAAAATGATTGAAGTTCAGAAATGTACAATCCAACATAGAAGAGATTTGATATTGGAACCACTAGTTGTATTTCTTTGATTTTATCTCTTCATTCCATGGAGTAAATTTTTATGAAGTATTGGATAGGTGGTTTTTTTGGGATAGATTGCTGTTAGGTAATGTCAGATGAGAAATGTATAGGATTATTTCATCTTTATATTCATTCTATATTTTTTTTCTTTTACCAATAAAGTAGGATGCTGAGCTAATTCTTATCTATTTTATTTATTAACACCCTACACTTACAGACTTAAAAACGTAGAAATACACATACACAACTGATATTAAATAAACTAGTTCTTTTCCAGTTAATTTGTTTTAATGTCTACTAGTCTGATCTTGAATACACTCGTAAATATAACCAAAGGGTAAGCTACTGATAGGCTCATGGTAAGGTTTTCTTCCCTAGAAAAAGAATAATATTAGATTCCGAAGACTTCACAAATAATAAAAAATAATTATCAATATATTTGTTCTTTGACTACGTAAAATCTTATTTGGGATTATTTTTTGTTTAGAAGCAAATTTTCATAGAATTAATTTAAAATAACTATGCAGATAATTATGTATTGTACCAGAGTACCGAAAGAGAACAGACCGAAAAGAGTGTAATATAAAGGGCGTAGTGGGACGAGATAATATAGTAGAGTTACTTGGGAGATGTTGATCTTACTTCAAATTAAATATACTTGCTAGGGGGATATAATTGAAGTAACTGCATATAGGTAACAGTAGACACAACTCTTCCAAGATCCTCTTCTTTCCTTTTCTAAATTAACTCATTAATTCACTATTTGGATGTTCATAGGGGACTACCACCGCAAAGGACTAATGTACCCCCATAATCCATTAGTTGGCTGTTCATAGCGAACTACCGCAATATTATTGGGTGAATTTATTGTTTCTCCACTGAATAAACCTATTGAATGCGCTAAAATGGTCACAGAACCTGTATTAATATCTGCATCTGTTATTTTGTAGGCAGCTGTTCCTGAAACGCTTGAACCTGGACTAAGGATACCACTGCTTTGTATAGGTACGGTGCTAAACTTGTTATCTGAAACAGTGATAGGTGCTGAGATATCCACATTCCCTGAGTTAGTTACATTATAGATGTATGTGATAGTCTGTCCTACTGTATAATAACTTGTTGGATAAATTGATTTTACGATTTTCAAAGTTGGGTTCTGTATAGCTGATACCGTTACACTAGTATTGTTTGAAAGGACTGGTTGGTTATTGTATGAACCTGTTGCATTCGCTAAATTAGTCACAGAATCAGCATCAATGTCTGCTTGTGTTACTGTGTAGGTATAGGAGCCTTGAACACTTGCACCTTGTGCCAGCAGATTCCCAATGGTGCCAACAGTAATTGACCCACCTGGTATCTTGTTATCATAAACAGTTATAGGTTCTATGATAGGCACATTTCCAGTGTTAGTTACTGTGTAGGTGTATGTGATCTGCTGTCCTACAGCATTATAAGTTGTAGGATCTGCTGGGTTGTTTGTAATTGCTGATTTTGTTATGTTCATAGCTGGTTTACCCGACACTATGAATTGCCCAAAAGCACCAGGCTCGTTACCTACACTCACATTGGTTGTAACTTTGTTGGTTGCTATGTCAATTACAGATTCATTGTCGCTGCCCTGATTTGCCACATATACCTTTGCGTCATCATATGTGATTGCAACTCCTGTAGGCCAATATCCAACAGGTACTGTAGTTATATAGCATTGCTTGTGGTGTTGATTACTGAGACATTGTTGCTGAGCTGGTTTGCCACATATACTTTTTCCATCATGGGTAACTGCAACTCCAAAAGGCGCACTTCCTACAGTCACATTGGTAATAACTTTGTTTGTTACTGTATCAATTATAGAGACATTGCCGGAAATGCCGTAATTCCAGTTCGCTACATATACTTTTGCTCCGTCAGGTGTGATTGCAACTCAATGAATACCATTCCCTACAGCTACACTCACATAAACGTTGTTGTTTGTTGTGTTAATTACAGACACATTGTCGCTCAAACAGTTTCCTACATATACTGTTTTTCCATCTGGAGTGACGCAACTCCTTCAGGAAATATGCCTACAAGTATTGCTGTGGGTTCAACAGTGTTTGTTACTGTGTCAATTACAGAAACATTGTCGCTGTCCCAATTTGGTACATATACTTTTAATCCATCCGGGCTAACTGCAACTCCAGAAGGCACACTTCCTATACTCACATTTGTAACAATAGTGTTAGTTGCTGTGTCAATTACAGAGATATTATTGCTGCCAATGTTTGTAATATATTCAAATGGCACTGCATCCACGGTACTGATCAGCATTAAAATCAGATCTGCTGACACTAAGACTATCTAATAAAATTTTTGTTTACTGGGCATTTATCCCACCATTTTCTTTAAATAATACAATAAAAGTAAATAAAATATGATATAATAATTAATATGAGAATTAGTTGATCAATAGACATATATATATGTAAATAGACATGTTTAACTATAAAAAGTTATTTCAGAATGCAGAAGCAAATATTAAAATTAAAAGGGTATCCTTAGAAAATCAGTTTATTAATACAGTTATTTTAGTAAAACCTATGTATTATTTCCTAATTGACCAAAAAAGATCCTATAATTTAGGCTGAAAATGAGAAAATGCATAGTTTTTAAGACAAAAAAAACTATGTATTTTATATTCGGATCCTTCACGGTTTATAGTAGCTAAATTATATTATATCTTAGATATTTATACTGGATTAATATTCACTTATATTAGATTTTAAAATGTTTCTTGGAAAGGTGAGGAATGAAAAGTGATCATTATTCTTGAATTCTGATAATGTATAATTTATATTTAATTGTTGTTCAATGTTAAAATTTTCTGCTGGGAAATACTTTTTGTTTAGAAACTATATTTTTTATACATTATTTCAAATAATAAATTTGAGATATATATACACCTAGTAAAAAAGTATGATTTATCAAAACTCTTTAAAATAAAATCAAAATCGTTCATGAGATGAATAAATGATGTGTATAGGCTGTTGAAAATCATGAACATGCAATTTGATTTATAATTGGAATATACACTACGTTAAAGTAAAAAGTATTTTTCCCAACAAACTTCAATTCTTAGCTTGTTGTTTATATGATATATGAGCAATTTGCCGATTGAACAATGATTTAAATACACTATCAAAAAATTATATAGTATGTGTATAATAAAAGGAGTGAAATAATGTGTTAAAACACTCATCTAGTAGAGTGAAAAAGGTACTGGCTATTTTGCTAGCAGTTTTTTTTGCTTTGTCTTTGACAGCAGTAGCAGCGAATGCATTTGGCAGCTGGGAGGACGATGGGCTTTATGAATCGGGCTTAGCATCAGCTCATGGTGGCGGTGGATCCGGCGGTGGTGGCTATGGCAGCCATGGTGGTCATAGTGAGCACGGTGGCCATAGTGATCATGGTCTTGGCTATGACGGCCATGGTCTTAGTTATGTTAGTGGTAGCTATGGTAGCATTGGCGGCTATGGTGCAAATTGCGCAGTTGTGAACGGTGTATTGGTTTGCTCTTCATACTAAGCATACAGCAGCTCCCCATATATCTGAATATAAAAATGTGCCACATGGTACACGAAATTTAAAAGATTAAAACCTTAAATAGAGCATAAGTTGAGAGTCTTACTGCATATTTAATACGGAAGCTGAATTGTTTAAAAGTCATCACTTGCTTTCGGATGAAAACTTCTCAGAGAACTGGTATCAACTATCTGAGTCTATACTTGAAGCTACTTTTATACCATAAAATAAAACTATGGAATGTAAATCATGGTAGTGTACAAAAGTTCTGTAAAATCTAATTGACTCTGTATACTTTTCTTTCATTACAAAACAGGGTTTTTTTGGTTTCATTGATGCACAGTTTTTGTGTGAGAAACTATGTATGCATGAGATGGGAGAGAATACAATCAAGGTCATTGATCACGTAATTCTACTCAAAGCTGTCCCTGCATCACGTACTGGGGAAGAACGCAGTTCGCACCAAACAACTCTTCTATTTTGATGGATATGTTGCTTTTCAATTCACAATAAAGATTTATAACAATCTACCACAGCTGTAGGCAAAGGAAAATTCTGTAATCACTTTGCACTTCTAAAAAGAACATGAATGGAAAAGTATTTAATTAGCACACTAAGTTCTGTATAGCAATTCAGGTATCTGTAAGGCGGTATATTTCATCTTCGAATTTCTATAAAGTGAATCAAAAAAAATATAGCTTTGGGTATATGATTTAATGAGGTGAACAATAAATAAAATTTGAAAATAGTCATTGTCTTGCTTTGGTTATATCATTTACTGAGGTGTAAAATAAATGACATTTTAAAAGACAATGACTATCTTGTTAGCAGCTGTCTTTGTAGCGCGCAATTCTCATTATGCGTCAGTTTAGTCATTATTAAGATTATTAGCACCACCTCTGCCCGGGTAGTCGTCATTGTCGATGCCGTTAACGCCGTCTACTTGGTTGTTATTGATGCCAATACCACCTTTATTTGGGTTTCCGTTACCGTTGTTGCTACCGCCGTTACCGGTGCCTATGTGCGTCATTCTTGCACTTACTGCCGCCGATGTTAATGAAACTATACCCAAAACTGCTAATTAGATAGTTATTATCTTCTTGAATTTTATTGATCATCATCTCCCGTATCGATATTGGAACTTAACGATACACTACTGAGAATTGTAGATAAATCCTGATTTTTAGTTTTTTGGCTATAAAACAAATTTCTCTGCAATTACCCAGTATATTCACACAGCTTACCGATCAGCCTCCACTTTCAAATTTTTTAACTTTAAAACTCTCTAACTCTATCACTCATTATATTATTTTAAACAAATCATACTAAAAATTGTTTCAGAATAAAATTTATTTGCTCATTAAATTTTTTAGAATCGGACAACGATCTAGTCTTAATTATGCTTTATTATTCCAGACGAACTTCTAAAATTTAACATTGGGCTCTTTCCTAACAAATCAAATTATTAGGTGTTTCTCTATACTCTTAAGCTTGTGAGTATTAAGGTACTAGTGCAAAAAATTGTACTGGTAAGTTAACGTTGAAAATATACCTACGTTTTATAACAAAAACTCTGTATGGATCCTGTGAAAATCTAATAAAATAATGACTGTACAATTTTAAATAAAACAGAGAAACAAGGTTCAGTTGCAAGCCAAATGCTGGTAGATTCTGGTTATAAAAAAGTCGATAACATACAAGGCGGCATCACAGCATGGATAAATGCCGGGTATCCAGTTGTAGTTAACCCTAATTTTTGGACAGTTAATTATCCTAAGGTAATGTAACAATGCATAGATATCAGTTTAAATATAATTTTAAGGATAAATTTATGGCAATCCATTTAATTAATTTGTTGAGCTGGTCCCAAAACAAATTAGGTAGTGTACTGGAAGTTCTATGAATTCCGATCTACTCTATACTCTTTTTCTTTCACCACAAAATTAGGATTTATCGTTTTTACTGATGTGGAAGTTTTCATACATAACATCCCAGTAAATGCAAAAAAAAATAGCAAAAAACATATAGGTAAATTTCATTAAATTTCTTTGCGATCGATTTTTAATGGCAATATACCCAAAGTTCTGTAAATTCTAAATGATTCTGTACACTCTTTGTCTTCACTGCAGTGAACAGGATTTATTGACTTTTCGGGTACATAGGTCTTAAATTAAAACATATGTATAATTCAATATAAACTCTTCATTACTATTTTATTCACAGTACTAACTCACAGATTTAAAAGTATAGAAAAACACAGATAGAATTGATTTTAAACAAAAAAATTTATTTAAAGTCAAGTTTCGTTTTATATTTTCAAGTCTGATTCTAACTTTTTGCTCTTTTCATGATTATAATGCAGGATACACACTGCTTCGAATGTGGATACACCATCCTATACTATAGCCAATTCTTTCCATCTCGATTTTAAGGAATTTTAATAACTTAAATACATTTGACTATATTCGGTTTCAAAATTTCCATATCATCTATTTTAGATTGACCATGCTTGAACTCAGATTTAGTTTCAAAATCACTCTCCTGGAATATCTGGCCTTTAAAGTCTAGAATTAGATCTAAGATCAATCCACAATGCTTTTTGAGGGAAGAGTCCAATGTTAAATTTGTGAAAATCTCCTAGAAAACTAGAACATTATTAATATTAAATTATTGTTCGGCTTTAAAATATTTCGTGGTGAAGTAATTTTTATTCGAAAACTATTTTTTGGATAATTAATTTAAAAAAGTAATGTGTAGTTATACGTCGCAGCTTAAAATAAATAGATAATTAGTTAAAGAGTGAAGAATCACCTGTAGGATGTATGAGTATACTGGGTAATTGTAGAGAATTTCGAGAAATCTCAGATTTAAACAAAGTGCTTACATTTGCTTATCATAGACAATCAGCCAAAAGTTGGGCTTTGTTGAAATTCTCTAAGTATACCGATACTAAAAATGATACATTTCTTTTACGATGGCACCTTACTTGAAAAAAATCAAGTTGTTCATGAGATAGAATTGGTAGTGTATATACATTGTTGAAAATCGTAAGCATAAGATTCTCTCTACATTTTCCCCAAAATGGGAGATATACTTGTTTTTCAGATTTGATCAATGGTTCAAGAACACGATTTAAAATTTTGTTTTGTGAATATACATGAAAGGGGTAGTTAAACATATGCGAAGAACATCCAATTTATACATGCTGGACCAATACCTGAGTTTTGGGCACTTCTGACTGAAGAACAAAAAAGAAAGTCGCAGTAATAAAAATGGATCAGAAAATACAATGGTTGGAAGCAAAAATAAATAATATACAAAAGATGATCGAGCTAAAGAAAAACATTATAGCTGACATTCTAAAGGTCCATGAAATGATGAAATAAGGCAATAAGTTCAACAAAAAAACGATATTTATATTTGGTCACTGTATTTGAAAAATGAGTTAGTTTGTATTTAACAAAATAAAGGATCACAGTTTCTTTTTAAAAAACTTATCACTCATTTTTTACTTTTATAGAGACATGGAGTAGGAGGAGCTGAATACCATTTAGACAGCAAAATTTTTGTCTTTGTCTTTTTAAGTTGGTGGAATATGGAGTGTAGAGTGAGAGAAAACCTGAGTAAATCTGGTATTGATGTTATTGGGGATATACCTTGGGGAACGCACTTCTGCCAATTTTATCAGACAAAAAAAGATTTGATGGACATATTGGTTCCCTATTTCAAGGCCGGGCTGGAAAATAACGAATTTTGCCTCTGGCTCACATCACAATCTGTTGAAGTAGATGAGGCAAAAAAAGCTTTGAGAGAGATTATTCCTGATTTTGATATTTATCTGGAGAATGGGCAAATTGAATTCATTTCCTACATGCACTGGTATTTAATAGAAGGTCGCTTCGACTCAGCAAGTACCTTAAACGGCTGGGTTGAAAAACTCGATCAGGGTTTGGCAAATGGTTACAACGGTTTGAGGTTAACTGAGTACACTTTTTGGTTAAAAAAGGAAGATTGGAATAGTTTCTTTAATTATAACAAAGAACTAGACAGACTCATCGAAGATTACCCCATAATGGCTCTATGCCCCTATTCTCTCAGCAAGTTCAACGCAACCGAAATCATCTATGTGTTCATAAACTATCAATTTGCTTTGATCAAAAGGGAAGGAAAATGGGAAAAGATAGAAAGTTCCAAGCGTAAAATAACAGAAGAAAAAAGACTGAACTTACAATATATCATAGAATCAGCAAATGATGCCATTATTACTATATCTCTTAATGGTATTATTTCTAGCTGGAATAGGGGTGCAGAGCAGACTTATGGTTATTCATCTAAAGAAATTCTAGGAAAAAGTTAATTGAAAAGGTTAAGCTGGGAGAACAGATCCGGCATTACGTAACTTCAAGGTTAAGAAAAGATGGTAAGCTAATATATGTTTCACTCGCTCTTTCTCCGGTTTTTGATGCATCTGGAGAGCTTGTGGCTATCTCAGCTATTACAAGAGATATTACGCAAAGAATTGAGGCTGAAAAATCTATAGTGAAAGCTGAAAAGACCAGAAAGAAAGAAATCCATCATAGAGTCAAAAATAATTTGCAAGTTGTCTCTTCCCTACTGGATCTTCAAGCTGAGAAGTTTAAAAATAAAGAGTGTATTAAAGATTCTGAAGTTCTGGAAGCCTTCAGTGAAAGCCAAAATAGATTGATATCTATGGCTCTTATTCACGAGGAACTGTATAAAGATGACAAATTCGAAATGCTGGATTTTTCGATATACATTCGAGAATTGGCTGAAAACCTTTTCCAGACTTACAGACTAGATAGCAAAAACATTCACTTGCATATGGATCTGGAAGCAAATTTGTACTTTGGTTTGGATACTGCTGTTCCTTTTGGAATAATTGTCAATGAACTAGTTTCAAACTCTCTTAAACATGCATTTTCAGGGATAGATGAAGGGAGAATTCATATCAATCTCCATAGTGAAGAAAACGGAGAACGTATAAATAGCAGAGAAGAACGCAAACACGACGGCTGTAAAAGTTCCAGGTTCATTTTGACAGTTTCAGATGATGGTGTAGGTATACCTGAAAGTTTCGATTTAGAAAATCCAAATAGTCTTGGCATACAACTGGTAACCACCCTAGTAGATCAATTAGATGGAGAACTTGAGCTGAAAAGGAATAATGGGACGGAATTCACTATTAGGTTCACAGATGTAAAAGAAATAAGTGGCGTTTAATATCAGATACACAGTTTTGTACCAAAAACATATGCATTTTCTCAATTTTAGCCAAAATGTTAGGATATTTTTACCTGAATTTGAGGGGAATACACAGCTTTTACTAAAATTCATACAGCAATTTAAAACCAAAAAGTTGATATTTTTGTTTCTCGAAGAACAAGAAATCCATAAAAATTAAGTGTAAAATCTGGAAAATAGAACTGTTTTTATTTTAAGAACGTATTTATTATTTCGTGCGGGCCTTATAGATCCAGACTATAAATAGATACAATTTTTAAAACTAAATCATGGAGAACAGAAGATATCTTCCTAGCATAGTAATGCTTATTTTAGTTCAAAGCAGATAATTGTAAATGGATATTCCAGAGAAAAAAGATATTCGGGAAGCTAACTTTCAAGGAGTTGACCTTATAGAGGCTAACCTTCAAGGGTTTAATCTTCAAGAAGCTAACCTTCACGGATCTAACCTTGAAGAAGCTAACCTTAGAGAAGCTAACTTTCAAGGAGCCAATCTTATAGAAACCAACATTGAAAAGGCTACTCTTCAACTAGCTAAACTTCATTTGACTTACTTTAAAGAAGCTAACCTTCACGGATCTAACCTTCCAGGTGTTGATCTTTATGGAGCTGATCTTCAAGGATCTAACTTTCAGGGAGCGAATCTTCAAGGATCTAACTTTCAGGGAGCGAATCTTTATGGAGCTAACCTTCAAGAGGCTAGCCTTTAAGGAGCTAACCTTAAAGGAACTCTCAATTTATCAATTGACCAGCTTTCTAAAGTGAGAACACTTTATAATGTAAAATTAGATGAAGAATTCCTCATACAACTAAAAGAGGAATCTCTGTTAGTTTTAAATCACTAGAACAGCAGTTTCTAGAATATCAGAGCAGCTTTTTAGGAGCTAACGTAGACAATAATCTATAGAGAAACTAAAACTACAGAGAATTTCAAAAACAACTTATTTTAATAATTATCTATATATAATTTGTAAGAGTATGAAAAAATTAAGGAGTTTATTTAAATCCTCTATAGTATAAACAGAAGAATAGAATAACATTATATCCTGAAAATATTAAATACTTTGAGGACCTGGTATCACTTACGTTCTCATCTGCTGCTACATAGCAAAGATTTATTTCACAAAAACTACACTTGGCACATACTCAGTAATATCTACACCATATAATGAAGAGATTAGATCAAAAGATATAACTTGGGGGGTACAATGATAAATCT
>Ga0326728_10018021_pt1 | contig 14013 bp, 15 predicted proteins | sample MB3enrmetagenome_FD_207602 | JGI IMG/M metagenome (GOLD analysis project Ga0326728, IMG submission 207602) | Lab enriched peat soil microbial communities from McLean, Ithaca, NY, United States - MB31MN | ecosystem: Environmental > Terrestrial > Soil > Wetlands > Peat | place: USA: New York...
GTCCGCGCAGTTTCACGATCTGGAGCTTCCGCAGAATGGAATTTCGGTCGGAACTCTGGTAGAGCCACAAGAGGCCATCGGAGACCGTGAATACGGGATTGTCGCGGATCTCACCTTCGACATATTCCCCGACGAGAAAAGTCGTTGCCTGCCAACTGGTCAGGAGCAGCGCCAACCGCTGAATGAAGGACTGCAGTTCCAATTCGTTTGAGCCGCTGAGCGCCTTCCGCACCACGGTGCGAAACGAGTCCACCACCACAATGCCGGGGCTGGCCTTCTCCACCTCCTTCGCAATCTCCTCCAGGACCGCGTTCAGGTCCTGCTCCAACACAATCTGGCTCAGGTTGATAAAGCGGACAGCGTTGTTCAGCTTGGCCTGGTCGAAGAATGTGTACTGCTGCTGGTATCGCAGCATTTTGAGGGCGGGTTCGCCGAGGATGGTGAAATAGAGCGCGGGGCGCTCGGGCGTCGCGTTGGCGAATACGATTTGGTGCGCCAGCGTGGTCTTGCCGCTTCCCGGGGCGCCCGCGATGATATTAAAAGAAAATTCCGGCAGACCGCCACCCAGGATTTCATCAAGGCCCGGGACCCCGGTCAGTAGTTTGTTTATTGTCACTTTATCTTGCATGCTCAAGCTTTCTTCTCCTTCCCGGAATCGCGATCGTCGAAGGCGGACTCCGGCCACGCTTCCTGAACCAGGCGCAACGTTAAACCTTCGCCAATGAAGAGGAGAAGCAGCCCGAGTAACTGGGCAATGAGAAGGGCTGCTCCCTCCTTAGCCATGTCCTTGTCTCTTTGCGGTCCAAGCTCGTCTAGACCCGTCAAGGATCCATCCGCACCGACCTGCACCGCACTAAGACTGGGTGCTTCCGCCCTGGCCAGCGCCAGAGCACGAAAAAGGAGCGAGCGAAACCCCGCAACTCCCGCGAGGGAGCAAAGGGGCCGGCGCAGCTTCTCACAGACGCGAAAGGCCGCTGACTCCGTGGGCTCGGAGTTCTTGCCCGCAGCGGTTTCGTAAGCAAGAAGGCGCCCAGCTAAATTTCGCGACACTGTAGGACTCATTATCTGGTTTTCCGGGCAAGACGCGGACGCTGCGCTCAGTTCGGCTTGGGGTTACTAACCGCCACCAGCACTGCCAATACGGTGGCAGTGTTGAGAACGGTTCCCGCGACCGTCATCAGCGCTTCGGTGAAGGGCGGGTGTTGCTCCGCTAGTCTCTCCAGACGCTCACTGACACCTTTGAGTTGGTCAACTTCGTTCAGGATCACTTCAAAACCTGTGCGTACACCGTTCTTCGGAATGGACCTATAGGGTGGGAGAACTTCAGATGTCACCAGCCGCGACGTCATCGTTTCGCCAATGAACGTGAGAAGCAGCCCGAGTAACTGGGAAATGAGAATTACTCCTCCCTCCCTGACCTGGTCCTTGTCAAATTGCCTCCCAAGCTCGTCCAGACCCTCTAAGGATCCATCGGCCGCGACCCGCATCGCGCTAAGGCTGGGAGCCTCCGCCCTGGCCAGCGTGAGAGCACGAGAAAGGAGTGAGCGAAAGCCGGGCACTCCCGCAAGTGCACATACGGGCCGGCGCAACGTCTCACAGACGCGAAAGGCCGCGAATTCCATGGGTTCGGAGGTGTTGCCCGTAGCGCCTTCGTTAGCAATAAGGCGCTCGGCCAAATCCCGGGTCTGCGGGGGAAGCATCATTTTCGTTCCGTTGCCGTGCAAAATGGGCGGGACACTTGGACGTGAATCATTGCTCATAATGTCATCCATTTGGGGGCCGCTCGGATAGGGCATGTGCCTGAGAGAGTTTCATCGGATTCTATTGGCGCAGCGCCTGTCCCGCATCGCCGTATAGCCGGCGCTGCAGCCCTTGCTCCTGGTTTGGCAGCCCGGCGCCTCACCCGCAACATTCCTTCGTAATATCATTCTGGAAATCACGGCGCCCCGGATTTGCCTTGCAGCGTGGCTGACAGTTTCCCCGGAGTTTCCAAATCCGGACCGGTAAGACGTGAGTGTAAGTAATTCCCGGCGCTGTGTCTGTTCAAAATTGCACACCAAGTTGATGGGGGGCGGTGAAAAAAACTATATTGTCGGGTGTTGACTTTGTTACTAGTCGCGCAGAAGTACGCTCAAAAGGCCGCTGTTAACCGTCAACGCACCGCTACCCGCGTAATCGATGAAGCCCAGCGTCCGGAACTTGTTCATGAAATGACTGACCCGCGAGCGGGTCGTGCCCACCATTTGGGCCAGATGCTCCTGGTTGATTCCGGGATGGACGGCTTCGGCTCTTCTTTCCTTGCCAAAATGCGCCAGCAGCAAGAGAATCCGGGCCAAGCGCTTCTCGCTGGAGTTGAAGAGCTGGTCGACCAGATCCTCTTCAAATCGAATGTTGCGCGAAAGCAGGTGCGTGATGAACAATTCCGAGATACCGCGCTTCTCGTGTAGCAGACGCACCATCAGTGACTTCTCGATCCTGTAAAGAGTGCAATCGCTCACGGCGATTGCCGTGGAGATGCGCAACGGCTGTCCGGCCAGGCATCCCTCACCGAAAAACTCGTTGTGGCCCAGAACGCTGACGATCGCTTCCTTGCCTTGTTGGGAGGTCACCGCGAGTTTGACCTCGCCGCTCCGGAGATACCAGACAGAGTCTGCTGGGTCCCCCTGCACGTAGATCGTGCGGTTCGCGGCGTATTCCACCGCAGGATTCCCGGCCTTGGTTCCCGAGAGGAGGGCATCCCAGTCGGCAGGCTGACTTTTCGTTGCCATAACTCCCCCATTGACTTGCTAAGGGCGGGTCAGTAGCACAAGAAGGAATCGGAATTTGGCGACGACCCGCTACAACCTCGCGAATCGCACTCGGTCCAAGGAAATTTCACCGTGCGAATGGGCCGTTCTCCCTTAAATAGTAGCCATCGATAACCAATATCTTTGCCATCTTGATGGCCCACTAGACGTCTGCGGCGGAGTCTAGCATCTTCTGTGTCTGGAATCAAATTAAATTGGTCATTAAAGTTGGTCAACCAACCTGCTGTCGGCAATGTGCGGATGTTTGAATTATCGTTCCACGCCAGGGCAGTAAACGAGCCCTTTTTGCCGGCTACCCCCCATCCTGCGGCATCGATCCGCTGGTCCACTTCCATAGGCCGGGCTGGGTAATCCTCGGCCACGAGGAGGCGAAGCTGACTAGATAAATCGAGATGGGTTTTGTTGTAGGGCGTGGCGGAGAGCAGGATGCACTTGCTTTCGTTCTCGTTGATGCATTCCTGGATTACTCGATACTTGTGGTTACCAGAAACCTCGTCCGCATTGCATCAATTGATGTTAGCTCGGTTCCGCTGGCACGCACACGCCCCACCCACGCACATCCCTGGCCTCACCGCAATGGGTCTACAGGACGGATACCATTATCTGCACTCGCCGTAGTCCGCCATCGCCCGCGCCCTTGCAGAACTCCAACGGGAGGCACCCATCCACCTTACTCCGCAACAATGGAAGTGGGTGGCCGAGGATCCTGACCTCGAAGACGAATTCTAGAGATGCCGGTACAACTGCTTCCCGCCCTGCCCGATCACAGCTTTATTTTCATCGATGCGAACATTTTCATCTGCGGCTTGAGCGGTCAGTCCGCGAAACCCCATAAGTTGGACGCCTACCGAGCAAGGAGCGCTCATAGTTCCTTGTTTTGCTTAGTTAAACAAGATGGGCTCTCCCGAAGCCTTGGTTTACGATATGGCTATGTCGTAAAATAAGGAGGACGAAAGCGGCACGCCGGATTTTGCCCGGCAAAATGAGCGTTGACGCTTGGGCTACATATTATGCGAGCGGGACACTACGTAAAACAAGCCACAGGTTATGCGGCCTTTATTGAGCAGCCGCTCGTAACCGTCCGCATGGTCGAGCAGCGCTTGAACTGCGCCTTCGTAACCGCCAACAAGGTGGTAAAGCGGTTCGTCAAATTGCGTTTGCTCGATGAGATGACGGGGTTCCAGCGCAACCGGCGCTTTCGCTATGCTCCTTACCTTGCTTTGTTCGAGCCGGCCCCACCAGCGGCACATGCCACATCGAAGACAACTACGCAAGCATCTAACCACCAGCGAGGAGATGTGGAGTGAGCTTGACGTCACATCTCAACAAACGGCCGATAGATTTTCCCGAAGAGAAGCGCGTGGTGGTTTGGTACGACGGGGGAGAACGCATTCGGAGGAGTCGCGCCCATATTTGCTGCTCCGCCGGCTCCGCTGCCGCACTCCCAAGGGCTTCGCCACGCGTGACCGAATCCCTATCTTCTCCCCTCCGAATTCGGACCCTAAGCTTGTCATCGTGAGCGAAGCGAAGGATCTCGCTCCGCGCCTCCCTCTCCCCACCGAGGTCGGACCTTAAGTCCTGCCGTTCAGCTCGCGCATTTTTCGCTTGACATCCGAGCCTACATAGGCTATCATAGTTGACCTATGCGGAGTCGAGGAGTCGAGGAGTCGAGGAGTCGAGGAGTCGAGGAGTCGAGGAGTCGAGGAGTCGAGGAGTCGAGGAGTCGAGGAGTCGAGGAGTCGACGAGTCGAGGAGTCAAAAAGTCGAAAGTCGGATTCGAGAGCAAAGTCGATCGGCAGCTCGAGGGCGTGTTTGTTAACTCCTCGACTCTCGACTTTTGATTTGAAGGAACAAACCGGGAATGTCTATGAAAAAAAAGGACAAGGTAAAAAAGTCGAGGATTCAGGTGCCGGGAGTTAGAAGAAAGGCCGACAACCGAAGGCTGACGGCTGATAGCTGAAAGCTGATGGCTTTTTTCCGGAACAAACCGGGAATGTCTATGAAAACAAAGGACAAGGTAAAAAAGTCGAGGATTCAGGTGCCGGGAGTTAGAAGAAAGGCCGACAACCGAAGGCTGACGGCTGATAGCTGAAAGCTGATGGCTTTCTTGCGGAACAAACCGGGAATGTTAATGAAAACAAAGGACAAGGTCAAGAAGTCGAGGATTCAGGTGTCGGGAGTTAGAAGTAAGGCTGACAACCGAAGGCTGATGGCTGATAGCTGAAAGCTGATGGCTTTCTTGCGGAACAAACCGGGAATGTCTATGATAACAAAGGAAGCAGGATTCAGGACTCGGGATTCAGGATTCAGGAAAAGAACTGATTCCAGACAATATGTCAATGACAGATGCCAGCGGGGCTCACCAGGGTCAAGAAGTCCGTTGTGGCCGGCACCGTCGGTCAACTACTCAACTACTCGACTTCTCGACTCCTGGACTTCTTGACTTTCCGCCGGCAAGCTCACCACGGTCAAGAAGTCCGTTGTGACAGGAACGGTTGTCGACTGCTCGACTCCTTGACTTCTCGACTTTCCGACCGTAGATTATCCGGCGAACCGAAACTCGATAATGCAGACTCCGACTCACATTCCCCGCCAGCGCGCTGACATGACTAACCTCGCAGTTGAAACGAAGGACCTCTGCCGCCGCTTCGGAGCGCTCGAGGCGGTGCGCAGTGCCACCCTGTGCGTGGAGGCGGGCCAATTCTTCGGATTCCTGGGGCCCAACGGCGCGGGCAAATCGACCACCATCAAAATGCTCACTGGGCTACTGGAGCCGAGCGCAGGTCGCATTCGAATTCTGGGCCTCGACTTGGCGAGCAACCCCATCGAGCTGAAGCGCCAGATCGGCGTGGTCCCGGAGGGCCTCGCGCTCTTCGACCGTTTGACCGGGCCCGAGCACCTCAACTTTGCCGGACGCATGTACGGGCTCGACCGCGCCACGGCTGCCGAGCGCGCACGGGAGCTGCTCGATTTCATGGGCTTGGCCGATCGCGCCGCGTCGCTGATTGTGGACTACTCGCACGGCATGAAGAAGAAGTTGGCCATGGCCGCGGCCGTAATCCATGGCCCCAAGGTGCTGTTTCTGGATGAGCCGTTCGAAGGTGTGGACGCGATTGCTGCCGGCGCCATCAAGGCCATGCTGAGTCGCCTTGAAGCGGCGTGAGGTGTTGATGGCCGAGTTGTCGCGATCAGGGTAGGTTCAATTGCATTCAGCGCCGGTCAGGTGTATCTTACGGATGCGCGTGTCGGTCCACCGGAGACAAACACCAGAAACGACATCCGCGCCCGGCGTGACAGGCGAGGGGGCGGATGAAATCATCGTATCGGAGGCAACACCCATGAAGCCAGTTGGTCTTATCAGCACGGGAGTTCTGCTCCTGCTTCTCGGAACCATTGCTCCTGCCTACGCACAGCGTGAGCAACCGGAAAAGGAGCACGCCAAACCCCAACAGCAGCAGCAACGTCAGGAGGCGAGACCCACTCAGCAACAGCATCCGCAGGAGAGAGCCGCACAGCAACAGCATCAGCAACCTGCTAATAGACCTGTGCAACGGCCGCAACAAACCTTCGGTGGCGTCTATCATGGCGGCGTCCAGGCCACGGGCGCCACCTACGGCGGGGTCCACCATAGCGGCGTCCCACAACACCAAGGGCAGGTGCGCAGCGGCTTCGTCCAGTCTCGCGCCAGTTCGTGGGAAAACGAACACCGCACCTGGCAGCAACGCGGCGGCTACAACGGCTACCGAGTTCCTGAGGAACGCTTCAGGAACTACTTCGGACATGACCATTTCTTCCGTATCAACCGCCTTCCGATGCTCTTCGTAGGCGGGTATCCGCGCTTCCAGTACGACGGCTATTGGGTTACGTTCATGGATCCGTGGCCGGAAACGTGGCCTCCGACGTGGTACGAAACCGACGACGTGTATATTGATTACACCGGCGATGGATACTACGTCTACGATCGCAACTATCCGGGCATCGGGATCGCAGTCGCTATCACGTTTTAGCGAGTTTGGCAAATAGGTAATTGATCAGGAGGCGCTATGAAAACAGCGTCGCCCCTTCATTCGCTGTTATCTCTTCGCGGAGTTTCACTCCTTCTCGTGGCTTTCGCCATGGCGCTGGCTACTGTCTTCACCACGGGCTGCGGCTCCAGTGTCTCCAGTCCGCGCGCCAACAACAGGGTTACATGGCGCAATCTGGCGGCGCCGGTTATTACAGCATCGGTGACGCCGTCTTCGGAACCTCCGGGCAGTTCACGAACCTGCAAGAGCTTCCATTCCCCGCCAGGTTTGATGCTGCCACTATCTTTGGCGGTCAGAACGTTTACATCACGACCCATGCCCTTAGTATTGCCGGTGGTCCGACGTATATCCGGGCAAGCACGATCACGCTGATGCCCCAAACCATCAACGGAACAGTTGTCGCAGCGTCAAGCAGCGGCAGCTTCCACATCTACAGCGTGTCGCTGGCCTTCTATGACTTGCCACCCATCCTCGCGGCGCAAACGGGGCTGTCCTACACCCTTAACAATCCGAGCACCGTCGCGGTGTACGTTGACGGCAATACGCAACTTCTTAACACGCAGCCCCTTGCTGCCGGCAGCGTCTTTCGTTTTGATGGCCTGCTCTTCAACGACGATGGAACGATGCGCACGGATTGCGGTCAAGTGAACGATGGAGTCGCGGAGTAACCGGAAACTCAACCCTGTCGTTGTGCGTCCGTGGTTCGCCGTTCTGGCGGCGGGGGGCCACGTGTATGTTATCTGGCAGAGGGGCTCGATAATGGAAATTCCGGGTAATACAAACCCAGGAGTAACGCCGTAGCGGGAGCAACACGAATTCTGGCCCTATGGGCCGAAGCAAAGGCCATAATCCGCGATGCTTGGACATACTCACATGAGGCCTACGAGCAGGGTATGGAATCTGCTCCGGCTTGCACTCTACGACTGGAGCAAGGGAATGCCCGCTCCCAAACGTGCAGGTTTACTGCTTTCCATGCTCGGCCTCGGCTTGGGCATAGGCCTTCTTTGGGCCAAAGCTAGCCCGGCAATGGGTTTTCGTCTCGCTGCCTTCACTCTACTGTTGCTGTGTTGCTTATTTGTCATGAACGCCATTGTGGCCTCCGATCTGGAGAGGAAACTGGAACTCGAGCGCGAACAGATCGCCGCCCGTGAGATTCAAAAATACCTGCAAGGCCACGAGCTCCCGCAGTTTCCAGGCTGCGAAATTGCCGGCCTGTGCCGCACGAATCGCGAAGTGGGCGGCGATTACTTTGATGCGATCAAACTCAATCGGGAGAAGCTTCTGTTGGTAATCGCCGATGTCTCCGGCAAAGGGATACCGGCAGCGCTGCTCATGGCAAACCTTCAGGCAATCTTGAGGACCTCGGCGTTTGCGGGACAGTCCCCCAGAGAGATCGCGACGTCAATCCATCTCCATCTTCTCAGGCACTCGGAACCTGAGCGATATGTTACAGCGTTCCTGGGGCTTCTGTACCCAGCGTCCCGGCAACTGACCTATGTAAACGCGGGTCACGAACCTCCATTGCTCGCTTCCTCGGAAGGCAGTGTGACACGGCTCGACGCCGGGGGTCCGCCATTGGGCTTGATTCCCGAAGTTGTGTTCGAAACTGGAAACATAGCCTTACCGCCGAACAGTACGCTCCTTCTTTACACAGACGGAGTCACCGACCGGTCGAACAGAAGAGGCGAGTTTTACGGAGTCGAACGTCTGATTTCCCATTTGAATGAGGCAGTTCCGTCGAGGGCCTCTGACATCGTAGCGTACCTGCTGAGAGCTTCTGACGCCTTCGCAGGGTCTGTACCGGCAGCCGATGACCTCACTCTACTCGTACTGCGTACGGCCGGCCAAAGTTCGGAGCGGTGAAGGTGACCCGCAGGTTTAGATACGCAAGTGTTTGTCAGCGGTCTCATGCCATGAGTGTTTCCAAGCTTTGGATCTGGTTATCAATTCTTGCCGGTACCTTGGTGGCACTCGCAAGCGGCGCTGGCGTCTTTGTCGCAGGCACCTATGCCAGGGAAACAGTGAGCTGGGCAACGCAGGGGACGGGCCAAGACCTGGTCAACCTGTTCTTGGCCGCACCGGCGCTTTTGATAAGTGCGTACTTTGTCCACAAGAAGTTCCTGAGGTCATTTCTTCTGTGGCTGGGAGCATTGATCTATGTTATCTATTCCTACGTGATTTACGCCTTCTTTATCCACTTCGGTCCCTGGTTTTTGGTGTACGTGGCAATCCTGGGAGTGTCGTTCTATTCCTTGGTGGGCAGTTCGATGAATTTGGACTGGCGCGCACTGTTACCGCGCTTCGCTCAGGTGCGCGTCAAGCCAGCGAGCGCCTTCTTGATGATCATCACAGTAATGTTCTATTTTCTCTGGGTAAGCGAGGTGGTGAAGGCGTTGATCGCCCACATGTTGCCTGAAGGGCTCGGTAGTGTCGGCTTGCCGGTGAATCCGATCCACGTTCTGGACATGGCGTTATTCCTGCCGGCAACGGCGATCGTTTCTGTGAACCTCTGGAAAAGAAAAGCGGTAGGCCTCATCTATGCCGTTCCGTTGCTCACCTTCGTCATCCTCATGGGTACCGCCATCATTTCTATGATGTTGTTTCTTTCCGCCAAAGGCCTTCCAGCTCCGGTTGCCGTAGAGGTCACGCTGGGGCTCTTGGTCCTTGTCGCTGTTTACTTGACAGCCAAACTCCTTAAGGAGATCAAAGAGTCTTGAATTCGATCTCCCCAGGATATTTGGCCCGGCACGGGGTGTTGATCTCGAACCTCAAGGGGTCGATTACGTCTTCGACGCGGTTGGATGGACTAACGTCAGTCCGTGCATTGGCGCGCTACGGCGGGGTGGCACAGTGGTCGGATTTGGTTTCATGGGGGCTGCCGGAACCCTTTCCAAGTTGACCATGTTCAGCAATCTTCTCACGGGTGCGTGCCTGCGCCGGCGACGTAGTACCTTCTATGTAATCTCAGCCCTTCCTGATACGGAGACTGCCGCGATGTACAACGTTACCCTCGTAAAAGTCGGTCCCGAGAACCTGTCGGAGTGCGGCATCGGCTGCATAAGAAATTGTGACAATCCAGGCTACGGGCGCAAGGTCAAATGGCTGCGGAAGCGCTTTGCGGAGGGATTGCGCTTCCTATTGTTCCGTGATGAGAGGGAAAAGCCGCTGGCGTTCCTCGAATATGTCCCGGGCGAATTCGCCTGGAGGCCGGTCAACGCCCAGGGGTGGCTGTTTGTCCATTGCTTATGGGTGTTCGCTGCAGGGCAGCAGGTTGGGGGGCTGGGAAGCCGGTTGATCCGGGCCTGTGTCGAGGAAGCGGAACGGGCCGGCAGCATAGGCGTCGCAGCCATGGTCAGCAACGGCGCTTGGATGGCAGGAAAGGAAATCTTCCTGAACAATGGATTCACAAAGACAGCGGAACGCGATCGATTCGAACTGGTCATTCACCGGCTAAGGGAGGGCGCGGAGCCGCGCTTCCGCAATATTGATGGTAACAGCGCAAGGTACCGAGGCCTGCACATCGTCTATTCGGACCAATGCCCCATGCTCTTGAAGTCGGTGAATGACCTTACACAGATGGCGGCGGAATATGGTCTGAAGCTGCGGGTCACTGTTCTCAAGAGCGCGCACGAGGCTCAGAAGGCGCCGTCCTATTACGGCGCCTTCAGTCTGTTGTGGAACGGCCGTCTGCTGTCCGATCACTACGTGAGCAGGGGGCGGTTCAGAAACATTCTGCGTAAAGAAATCCTGAACGGAAAAGAGTGAGGCCGGCCTGCCCATTGACGGGCCGCGCCGCGGCGGCGGACTATCGCCGCTGGGACACACTTCGACTGCGTTCCCAACACTGCGGGTCGATCCTCAATACGGCAAGAAGCGTCATGAGTTCGACGAACACAGGAGGTCCTCTTCGCGGCACATGTGCTGACTTTCACCAGCGCCACGACGGTTGTTAATTGGACCCCGGGGGAGCTAGGTTTGGGCACTGGCCCACCCGGCGCATCCCCATGAGACCAGATCAAACCGAGCGCCAGGACCCGGCCGGAATCCCCAACGAGGTCAGTTGATTATCCGTCCTTCTTGATGTACCCTTATGGCATGTCTGACGACACACCATCCGTCAAGCGCCCGGCCGAGCGTAAACGGGTCCAAATGGCTGTGACTGTCGTGATAGAAGGTGAACAGGCTGAATACTTCGGTACTACCGTTGATCTCTCCCCTTATGGCCTGCGCCTGGAATCCGACGCCGCCCTTTCCCCGGGCCAGCCCGTGGGCCTCCTTCTTGCCGCCAACGCTGAGTACTTCATTAAAGCCCGCGTAGTCTGGGTCGGCAGGGCTGACTCCGCCCAAGCTGGCCAGGCAGGATTCCAATTCTTGAATCCCCTTCCAGGGCCAGTGTGCTGAAGAGACCACATCGAGACGAGCATCATGAAAATCCAAGATTTCGCGAGGCTAATTGCTCTGGCGATGGTGCTGTATTCTATTACCCGGCCTGCCGCTGCTCAGCAAACGGGAGCGGCCCCTGGCGTTCCTGTGCAAATCGTCGTCAGCGTTGAGCCGAAGCATGGCAATGAAACACCGATGATAACGCAGCAGGACCTCGTCGTTCGCGAGGCGCGCAAAGTCCGGCCGGTCACTGGCTGGGTTCAGGCCACGGTGGACCATGGAGGACTGGCCTTGGCAATTCTCATCGACGATGCTTCCGGGCTCAGTCTCGACACCCAATTGAATGACATTCGGACCTTCATCCAGGCCGGTTCGACCGGGGGTTCGAGATAGGCCCCGCTCGGCAGATCCGCCACACCCGGTGGTGCTCGGCCGTTTGCAGGATCTTCAATTCGCTGATGGATCCAGTGCCAGGAGGGTTCGATCCGGGCCAAGCATCGGAGCGTGGGACTCGACTCTTAGGTGTGGCTCCCCTCGCTAGGGCATACCGGCCCGGCTCACCGAAGGCAGCGAAAGCAGTTAATTCTTCAGAGTCTCGGCACCTGCACGTTGCTGTATTCATAGCGAGCGGAAACGTGGGTCTTGCGATTCGCGCCCTTCGAGTACACATCTGTCTCTTGGCGCAAAATGAGTCCTTTGCTCTTCGAAATCCAGACCTGGTCATCGTTCTTCGAACGCGGGGTTTCGCTGTGCATGCTGTAGAGCGTGGCGCTTTCGCCATTCACGGATTCATCGCGCACTAGATGACAGGACACGTTCGTGGTATTTTTCAAGTTCCGTTGCTCCTGCGCCTTCATCTCCTCCGTTGAAATAGGACTCGGGTTCCACTTGCCGTTATACAGAACGTATCGGGCGCCGCCCGCAAAAACCATTTCGCCGCTGACGGTTTTACCGTTCCCGACCCCGGCGAAGGCCGTCGTCGAATACATATGGAACGGCGTGGTGAAGAGTTTCTCGGTTGCGTCCAGCACCGCCTGGCAAGTGGAATCAGGCGCCGGATTCGCAGCCAGGGCCATCTCTGTAGGCAGCATAGTGGGAGAAAGACCCAGGGTGGAAGTTCCACCGACTGCCACAAGGAACACGCCCAGCACGGCGGCAAGCACTCGCAAAATTGCAGGTTTCCTCTTTCCCTTGAAAAACATGATGGCTCCTTTGGCTGAGAGTTCGCGCATAGCGTACCACGTTTGCAGTTCATAGCGAAGCAGAATGACGCGGGCGGGCAGCCGCAGACCCCGTTCTCTGTGGTCGGCGATTTCCTCTCATGGTAGGGAGGTAGAACGGGGTGTGCAAAGTTCTGTCTACTCCTTATGCCTCGTCGAACCTGAACTTGCGGCTGATCCGATCACCAGCGAGCACATCCATCTGGACGGCGTGATTTGCCATGCCTTCCCGTACACGGGAGACTCTTCTTGGTTGACATGATACTTATCTTGGGCTCTACTACTTCCTGCCAACGGTCGGATGGACGCTCGTCGGCCGGATCCTTCGCTTTCGGTGAATCGGCAAGGCAAGCTAGCTTCCGCTGGAATTCGCGTTTGGGCGGAACGAGGATGAAATGCGGAAAAAGGTTCAGATCGACCTGTTCGACCAAGATGATTGGAACTCTGCACTGTTGTCACGGAGCAACAAAGTGCCCCTGCTCCTGCCCACATGGCCAAGACTCTGCCTCTGTTGTTGTCGACCTACAGAACAAGTAATTAGGTGGGAATTGAGATTGGAGTGGGCGAAGGGAATTAACCACGTAGCTTACAGGCCGGACCTTCCTTATTGTGAAACGTGTCAAGGACACAACTGGCCGCTAGGGCGCGGGGAGCTTGCCTGGGTCATTCGAAAACTGGTCGGCAGGCGCCGAATGTCACGGGGTTGCTCAAGTGCGACAATCGATGACGTCGTACGTGTGCTACACGCTTCGCCTCATAGTGTTAGCTACATCTTTGACTTCGCGAGTGAGAAATACGCTTCTGAGTTCCTGGCACATAATCCCAGGGCTCGTGCTGCGATTTCCGGCAAATGAGCCAAAGCCAGCGCTTGGAAAGAGTCCACAGCAATTTCAATATGGGTTGGAGACGTTCTGGGCTGATGGTGCTTGGGGATCTTCCTCTTTGGTTCACCGATCTCGGAGGAATCCATGAACCATATGCGCCTCGAAGGCATTAAGGCTTGCGTGTTCGACGCCTATGGCACGTTGTTCGACTATGCGTCAGCAGCGGCGCGGTGCCGAGAGGAACTTGGCAGCAAGCTCGATGGGCTGAACACCTTGTGGCGGGAGAAACAACTCCAATACACTTGGCCGCGGGCGCTCGAAGGCAAGCACGCAGATTTTTGGGCCGTCACCGGCGATGCCTTGGATTTCACTCTGGAGATGACGGAAGTAAGTATCCCCCGGCAAAGCCGGGGGCTCTCCCAACGAACTAGAGTCTCGATCGGCGAGTTTACGGTAAAGCCCCAGTCAGTCTGCACAAGCTCGATGCCGCCAAGCGCAGTGAAGGAACGGCCGTCAGGGTTCACCAATCAGCATTCAGAAACCGAAAATCGGGCAGGAATGGTCTGCTTGCTGATCGCTGAACGCTGACGGCTGACCGCTTGTCTTCAGCGCTTGGCGGCCCTGAGATAGACGACATAGTCCGTAGGCGCAGGCTTGCCGCCCGCCTCGCGTACGGCTGCGGCCACCTGCCCGCGGTGATAGGCCGAGTGCAGAACGAGGTGCATCAGGACATCCGGAATCGGCGTCTTGTATT
>Ga0326728_10018022_pt1 | contig 14013 bp, 13 predicted proteins | sample MB3enrmetagenome_FD_207602 | JGI IMG/M metagenome (GOLD analysis project Ga0326728, IMG submission 207602) | Lab enriched peat soil microbial communities from McLean, Ithaca, NY, United States - MB31MN | ecosystem: Environmental > Terrestrial > Soil > Wetlands > Peat | place: USA: New York...
GCGTGGAATCGTTGGCCACCAGCAGGTCCGGCTTGCCATCCCCGTTCACGTCCGCAAACAAAGCGCCGAGGCCGTAGTATCCGTTGGGATCGTCCACCCCCAGCTTCTTGCTGACATCGGTAAAGGTTCCGTTGCCATTGTTATGGAAAAGATGGTCCTGTTCGCCCTTCAGGCCGCGTGGGCCGCACATCGTCTCCACCCCGCGGTACTGGCAGAAAGCATAACCGACCGCCTTTGATCCGGAAACCGGAGGATCGTTCAGGTCCATCTTCGCGTAGCCCGCCACAAAAAGGTCCAATCGCCCGTCCCCATCGTAGTCGCCGAAGGTGGCGCCGGTAGACCATGTGCCTACAGTAACTCCAGCCGTCTCCCCAATATCCGTAAAGGTTCCATTATGGTTATTGCGGTAGAGGCGGTTCTTCCCATAATTAGTCACATACAAGTCCGGCCAGCCGTCGTTGTCGTAATCGCCAACCGCGCACCCGTATCCCCAGCGGTCGTTGGCGACGCCGGCCTTCTCCGTCACGTCGGTGAAGGTTCCATCGTGATTGTTATGAAACAACGCCGCGTGCGGCGGGGTAGTTTTGCCCGCAAGCGCGTCATAAGTCGAGCCGTTCACCAGATAGATGTCCAGCCAGCCGTCATTGTCATAATCCAGCAGGCAAACGCCCGGGCCTTTGGCCTCCAGGATAAGGCGCTTTTCCGGCGTGCCCGCCGTGTGATGCCAGATCGTAAGCTTGGCAGTCTTGGCGACATCCTGAAAGATAATGGGGCCGGTTTTAACAAATCCGCCGGCGGTGATGGGGCGATGCTGGCTATCGAACTCCGCCTTTTGCGGACCGGCATTGGCCATACCCATCTTGGGCATTCCGCTCGCGGGCGGTTGCGTCCCGTGCTGCTGCTCTTGTGGTGAAGTCTGTGCTGGCAAAGCCGAAAAATAACAAAGAAGCGCAGATGCGGCGAGAGCGGCAAATAATCCAGGCCTGTAAAACAAATGAATGTCCTCCATCGCCTAAAGTATATCGCAGCCGGCGCATCTTCCGGCGTCCGACCCTATTTCTTCTTATCCCGGCAGGAGCGAAGGTAGGAGATCAGGTCCGCAAGCTCCGTCTCCTGCAATGTATCTCCGAAGGGTGGCATCATCCTGCTGCCTGCGGTGATCTGCCGGCGCATCTGATCTTTTTTCAACCTTCGACCCACGTCTGAAAGGTCAGGCGCTTTGTGGCCGCCCGCATTGCGAATGCTATGGCAATGCGAGCATCCGCTAGCGGCAAAAACAGACGCTCCATGCGCCCGCTGGCTGCGCGAAGAGGCAAAGCCCGTGGAAGAGAATACCATGAGCATAACTAGGACTAACAAGCCGAACCTCATGGAGAAACCGCCTCTCCGCCCGCGGTCGCATTTGTCGTCAGGTCGCTGTGCGTGTGCCAGGGAACGCTCTCTGAAGTGATCTCCGGATGCTTGCGCAGGAATTCCAGTGCATAAGTGCTGGCCGTGGGGTCGTCCTTCTGATCCGCAAATGCGCTTGCCTCGCGCGCGGCTTGCTCCTTCATACCCAGCCGCCTATAAACAATGGAAAGAATGTAATGCGCCGCCAGGTCATCGGGATCGATTGACTGAAGCGTCTCGTACTCGCTTCGCGCCTCGTCGTACTTATGCTGCTGATAAAACGAGAAGCCGAGTTCTCGATGCGCGTCGCGCGACCCGGGAAACTGCGCTGTAACTTCGCGCAGATCGCTGATCGCGGCGTCCAGATGCCCCTGTGTGCGCTCCACCAGCGCCAGGTAATAGAGCGCGCGGGCGTTGTGCGGCGCTATTTGGAGAGCCTTCTCCAAACTGGCGCGCGCGGCGTCGTACCGTTCCCACTGGAAGTTGGCGATGGCGACATTGGTAAATGCATCCGCATAATCGGGACGCAGTTCGGTAACTCGCAAAAAGGCTTGCGCACTGGCCGCATACTGCTGTGCGTCCAGCAGTCCAATGCCATAGTTATTCCACCGCATCCAATCCTTGTTATCCTGCGGATCAGGCGTTGCGGCAGGATTGGCGCCCAGCGCCAGAAAACGCGTGCGCGCGGCCAACTCCACTACCGGCATTTGATAATGCAAGCCCAGGCCGTAATCAATGAAACGTTGATTGAAGCGGCGATAGTTAACCTTGGCGGTCACTGTAATCGGCCCGGCCGCTTCCGCGGGCACCTTGAATTCGTAGCGCACAATTTGCGAGCGGCCCGATTGGATAGTGTTGTTATAGGCAACAACTCTGGTATCCCAAACCTGATGCAGGCCGTTCAATCCGCCATTCTTGTTGACCAAACGATTGGTGAAGCTATGCGCGCGAGGGTCAAGAGAACCATCTGCCCGTAATGCGCCAGAGTGCATTAGCGGATGGCCAGCCGCATCCGTTGCTTCAAACTCCACCCAGCTTTCATAAAAGTCGCGCTGCTCCGGGACAAAGCTGTGAGCGATGCCTTTGTTTTGAATCACAACGGAAACGGTGAGCACGTCGCCGGCGGCGATTTCAAAGGGCTGACTGCCTAGCGGCGCGATGACCTTATCCCCGTTGCGTTCAATTCCAAAGATGTCCACATTGAAGACGCCGTTGCGCAAAAAAGCAATTGTCTTGTCCATCTGCGCATCGTAGCCATAATACTTTGACAGAACAGTATTCGCTCCAAGCCAGCGATGCGACGCCAGCTTGCCATCCTTCGCTCCGTAGTCCGGTAATCGAATCTCTTCCGGCTTCATGTGGCAGGTCTGGCATGTAGAAACTTGGTCCTTAACGTAAAAAGGAAGCGGAGATTGTTTCGCAAAGGACGATAATTGCCACTCGTCGTAGAGAAAGATGGCGCGCTGCCACTTATAATCATTCAGGATCTTAGGCAACGCGGCTTTATGGCAGGCTGCGCAGAATTCGCTGGAGCGATAGAAATCCTTCATCACCGCCTTGGAGTGTCGATCCAAATGAGCCAGAATCTCTTTGTCGGAAACCTCGCCGTAGACCGGCTTGCCATCCGCATCGACCATCACTGCCGGTCTTCCCAGCACATAGCTTCCGGTACCGCGCGTATCTACCTTCTGAATTGAGTGGCAGACCGAACAAGTGATTCCATCCGCGTCGAACTTGCGATCCAATGGAGAACCCTTGGTCATGGCTCCGGAAACCAGCGCAATGGGATTGTGGCAGCCTTCGCAGTGGCGTGCATACTCGGTCCCTTTTATATTCATAAGCACATTCACATTCTTGATGTACCAGGGCGCTCGGAAAGAGTTTGCATGCACCGACTGGCGCCACTCGGCGTGCGTCTCTTGATGGCAGTGGCCGCAGTAAGCTGCCGTGGGAAAGCTTCGTGGACTAATAAACCCGCCCGTCTCCGTGGTTGCATTGGATGGCAAGAACGGCTTATCCCCGCCAAAGCGGAAGTTATAGTGTACGCTGATCGATTGCGTGTACGCTGTAGGCGGACTAACGGCAGTATCCTCGCTGGCCGCAAAAGCTTGTCCGGCCCGCCATGCCTGATAGCCGCAGGCAATGACGGCCGCAAGCATAAGCCCGCTAACCATGCGAAGAGTGCGATGATTTCCTAACGCTGCTTTCAAAGCGATAGAATTGTTATTAATTCTCATGGGTTATGACCTCCGGCATTCAATGGGATAACTCTACATGGGGAGATGGAGATAGAATCATTGTCGATGCGTTCTAGGGCTTCGTTCCCTGGCCTTCTTTGAGGGTTACAATGCGGTCAATCTGCGGAGCCGGAAAATGCTCCGTCGCGCCGCTGGGCCAATGCACTTCTAACTCGTCGATGACTGTCGCGTCGCCCAGCCCGAAGTGCACACGCGGATCGCTTGTGGAAGCATAACTTCCTCCGGAGAGCACATCGCCGCGCTGGCGCATTTTGTTGGCGGTAAGATAAACGGTTGCGCCAACAGCGTCCCGCGGGCTCTTCGCCCCGCCGATTAGCTTGAACTCGATCCAGTGGTGCCTGTCGGGCGAAACGTTGCGCAGCAGCGCCGGAACGCCATCCATCACATTGATCACCACGTCGAGTTTGCCGTCGTTGAAAAGGTCTCCCATAGCCAGTCCCCGGCCCACATAAGTCTGAGCCAGAGCTGTTCCTTCAACCGCCGGCATCAATTCGAACTTCTTGCCATCGATGTTATGAAAGAGCAGCGGGCGCTGGGCGAAGCTGGTCCCCCAAGGCTCTTTATCGACGATTGGGTAGACGTGCCCGTTGGCGACAATCAGATCCTTCCAGCCGTCGTTGTCGTAGTCAAAGAAGGCGTCGCCCCAGCCGAGGAAAGGAACGGTCGGTTCGGCAATCCCCAGCTGATAACTGATGTCTGTGAAGTTAGCGTCCCCATCGTTGCGGTACAGCGGATCGTAATCGTCGCTGAATGTGGTGTTGAACAGATCGATCAGGCCATTATTCAGGTAGTCGCCGGCGGCGATGCCCATCGTAGCAGTTTCCCGTCCGTTTTCGTTGAGCGCGAAACCAGAGGCATAGCTGATATCCTCAAAGGTGCCATCGCCCTTGTTGAGATAGAGATAATTCGGGGTTGAGTCATTGCCTACCAGAAGGTCGGGGCGACCGTCGTTATTCACATCGACGAAGAGGGAAGTCAGGCCATAGTAGCCATTCTTGTCGGCCACCCCAGCCTTTTCGCTGACATCCGTAAATGTGCCGTCGCCGTTGTTATGGAAGAGATGGTCCGGCTCGCCTTGCAGGCCTCGCGGCCCGCACATCACGTTCTCGCCGCGGAACTGGCAAAAACTATAAGCAACGCCCTTGTCGCCCGAGGCGGGTGGATTCGCCAGGTCATAGTGAACGTAACCGGGAACAAACAGGTCCAGCCTGCCATCGCCGTCATAGTCTCCCCATGTAGCCCCAGTTGACCAGTTACCCAGGGCAACGCCGGCTTTTTCGGCCATGTCGGTAAATGTTCCATCATGATTGTTGTGATAGAGCCTGTTCTTGCCGAAGTTAGTAACATAGATATCCGGCCAGCCGTCGTTGTCGTAATCGGCAACCGCGCACCCGAAGCCCCAGCGGCCGTTGGCCACACCGGCCTTATCCGTCACATCGGTGAATGTGCCGTCATGATTGTTATGGAAGAGCGCGGCCTTGGGGGGAGCCGCCTTGCCACTCTCGGCGTCATAAGTGGAACCGTTTACCAGATAAATGTCGAGCCAGCCGTCATTATCATAATCCAAAAGGCATACACCCGATCCATTGGCCTCGATGATGAATTTCTTTTCCGGCCTGCCCATCACGTGCTTCCACGAAGTTAAACCGGATTGGCGGGCGATGTCTTTGAAGAGGACGGGGCCGTCCTTAACGAAACCGCCTGCGGTGATCGGCCGATGCTCGGAGTCAAGGACCGCGGCGTGCGCGCCCCCGGTGTTGACTCCGCCGACGGCGGAAGGCTGTCCACCCTCACGGGGCTTGTCGGACTGCGTATCGGCGGTGTGCGAGTCCGGCGTGGTGGACTGCGCGGCCAAACCGCGCGAAGCCGCGGCCAGCGCGATGCATAGCACCATCGCGGCAAGTTTACAAAGAGAACTCCGGTTGGCGGTGCGTTGAAATTCTCCATCCCTTGATACAAACGCTCTGTGATGCAGGGACGGAGAAGTCGAGAGTTGCTGGGGAATCAGCAAGTTCATCGGGCCTCCACGAGTTGGAACCTCCTGACCATACAGGATACGGCGGCCTGTCGAACTCATCCCTTTGGTGGAGGCTGCTCAACGCGAGGGTGCTCCAATAGAGCGCCGCGCCAGATTCAGGTAGACGATTACGCGCATGCGCTTGCCTATTGCGATCAGTCAACAGGCTTTCAGTGCGGTTGGGGGGCAGGTGGGCCGGGGTTTGCCCTTGCGATTGTCCGCGTCTGGCGAGTTCCTCTTCTAGCCCCTGGTTCGGAGCAAATATTCTGTCTGGCAGTTGGAGCATCGCCAGGGATAGTAGCCGAACAATGGAGCCAGCCACTTGCGAAAGAAACCTCTCCTGGTCATCCGGTGCATTCGATAGCTTTGGCATCTCGCACAAATCATTTGTGTTCACTCCGGCAGGTGATTCAGTGAGTTTACAGCTAACAATACTACAACCAATCCTGCCAACGTCCCAAAATGTTCCTGGAATAAAAATATTCGCTGCACAATGGTCTGGGTTGTGGTTCTCGCACCGATTGGGCAGTCCGCAAGGAACGTCAAAGGCCTCAGCCACACTCTGCTTTCTTGACGCGCCCCTTGCTTCTCTGCTTTACTTCAATCAACGTCATGCATACTTCCGGCGCCAACGCGAACGTCTCTTTGGTCCAGCGCACCGCCGCGCCGAGGCCTTCAATGCGAATTATCGGCCCCAATGCGCGCGCGGGATAGGAAGCCTGACGAACCGGAAAGCTGGAATGAAGCACCCAGGCCACCACCCGCAAGCGCGGCTGGTGGTTTTTTAATCTCCAGCCCCGCATAAAGTTGTTTTTCATTGCATTTGTCTCAACCAAGGAGGCACATTTTGGAATCCGTTACCCTTGCCAGCATCCAGACGGCGCGAGCGCGCATCGGCGATGCCATTTACGTATCTCCCTGCCAGCTCTCCAACGACCTGTCGGAGTTGACCGGCCTGCCGCTGCACCTGAAGCTGGAAAACCTGCAACGCACCGGGTCGTTCAAGGAGCGCGGCGCGTTGAACAAGCTGCTCACCCTCAGCCAGGCCGAGCGGGAGCACGGCGTAATCACCGCCAGCGCCGGCAACCACGCTCAGGGCGTCGCCTTCCACGCCGCGGCCCAAGGCATTCGCTGCCAGATCGTGATGCCGCTGGCCACGCCACAGATCAAAGTCGCGGCCACGCGCGGCTTCGGCGCGGATGTTGTCCTGCACGGCTCCAGTTACGACGAGGCCTGCGAGGAGGCCCAGCGCCGCCGCCTCGAAGAGGGCCGTACCTTCATCCATCCCTTCGACGACGCGGAGATTATCAACGGCCAGGGCACCATCGGCCTGGAGCTGCTGGAGCAGGTGCCCGACCTGGAAGCTGTGGTCGTCCCCATCGGCGGCGGCGGGCTGATCAGCGGCGTGGCCTGCGCTCTCAAGGAGACCAACCCCAGAATTCGCGTCATCGGCGTCGAGCCGGAGAAGCTGCCCTCGATGCTGCGCGCCCGCGAGGCTGGCGCTCCGGTCACCCTCAACGCCGAAGCCACTGTCGCCGACGGTATCGCCGTCCGCCGCGCCGGCGACCTGACCCTCCCCTTGGTCTCCCGCTACGTCGATGAGATTGTCACCGTGGACGACGAGGAGATTGCCAGCGCCATTCTCATGCTGCTGGAGCACGAAAAGACACTGGCCGAGGGCGCGGGCGCAGCCGCCCTGGCTGCTCTGCTTCAGTCCAAGACGAATCTCCGCCAGCGCCGCACGGTGGTCCTGGTCTCGGGCGGCAACATCGACGTCACGCTGCTGGCCAAAATCATCGAGCGCGGCCTGGTCAAGGACGGCCGCCTGCTGCGCATCCGCGTTCACCTTCAGGACCGCCCCGGCGCGCTGCTGGCGCTCACCCATATTCTGGCCCGCGAACGCGCCAACATCGTCGAAACCATACACAATCGCGCCTACTACGGCGTCAGCCTGGGCGAAACCGTGATCGACGTAACCCTTGAAACCCGCGGCGCATCCCACATCGCCGCCATCAGCCACGCGCTGCGCGAAGCCGGCTTCAGCTTCGAGCGGATTCAGTAGGAGTCCTCATGTACTCGCCCAAATTCAATCAGATCGCCGACCGCGCCCTCCTCATCGAGGCCATGCAGGCGTATTCCTTCGCTATTCTCTTTGGCCCGCAATCGACTCCGGAGTCTCTGGCGCCGCTGGCCGCCTCGCACCTGCCGCTGGTGGTGAAAGATGAGGGCCCGCACGGCCTGCTCGAAGGCCACTTCGCCCGCGCCAATCGCCACTGGCAGGCCCTCGCCGGACGCGAGACGCTGGCCGTATTCACTGGCCCGCACAGCTACGTCTCACCCGTGCTCTACACCGATCCGCTCTCGGTTCCCACCTGGAACTACATTGCCGTCCACGCCTACGGAACCTTGGAGCTGGCGGAGGATGAGGCGGGCAAGGAGGCCCTGCTGGCTGGCCTGATCCGCGCCCATGAGCCGGCCTACGCGGAGAAATGGCGCGCCATGCCCGGCGATTTCCGCCGCTCGATGCTCGCCGGGATCGTCGGCTTCCGCATCCCCATCCAGCGCATCGAAGGCAAGTTCAAGCTTAGCCAGAACCGCGACGCGGACGAGCGTGGCAACGTCTACGCCGCCCACGCAGCCGGCAGCCCCGACCAGCAGGCCCTGGCCACATGGATGAAGCGGCTGGAGATAAATGGTATCAGTTGATACCGATCTTGCGGTATAATGATACCGGAGGCCCAGGATGATGCAGCCCGGCCACGTTGCCGAAGTGATGGGGGGAGTGGCGATTCTCGGCAGCCGAGTCCTCTCCACGCAGGATTTGGAAGCCGCTGTCGTTACAGGGCTGCCCAAGCGTGCCCTCAGGCTTACACTGGCTCGCGGCTGCGCCTCGGCCCAGCACGCCCGCGCACTGCTCTATCGCGTCGTTCCCGAGGCTACTTACAAGCGCCGGAGCAGGCTTACCGCAGCGGAAAGCGAGCGCACCGAACGGCTCGCCAGGGTGATTGCCGCCGCCGAGTACGTCTGGGACAACCGCGACGACGCCCGCGAATGGCTCACGAAGCCGCACCCTGAGCTGGAAGGCCGTCCGCCCCTGGAGGCCGCTCTGACCGAACTAGGCGCCCGCCGCGCCGAAGAGTTGCTCGACCGCCTCTTTTACGGCATTCCTGCCTGAACTGCCTTTTATGCGCTGCTTCCGCATCGGCGACGCCCGCTTCCCGCTCCTCGACGGCTTGGGCGCGCGCCTTCACGGCGGCCGCTGGAACAGCCCGGGCCGCAGTGTGATTTACGCCGCCCAAACCTACGCCGGCGCAATCCTCGAACTCCTCGTCCATGCCAACCTCAACCGCCTGCCTCACACCCAGGCCGTTCTCACCATCGAGATTCCAGGCGATCTGGCTGTGGAACGACTTGCCGCCGCCGACCTTCCCGGTTGGAACGCCCCCGACCAGGCAGTCAGTCGCGCCTTCGGCGACCGCTGGCTTGCCGAGGCCCGCACCGCTGTTCTCGTGGTTCCTTCCCTTGTCACCCAGGGCCGCGAAGACAATATCCTGCTCAATCCCGCCCACCCGGAGTTCGCGCGCATCACGCACACCCCGCCGGAGCCGGTCGTGTGGGATAAAAGACTCCTAACCAGGTGAGACCTGTGAAATTGAATCGAGTGATCGGTCGTGGCAAAGCTGATTCACATGTGCCTCTATATGTAGTCGCGGAAGAGTTCTTCCGATGGCGCGGCAATCACGCTCCGGCCCACCAGCATTCCGTCCTCGGCGGCGACTCTGGAGCCTGCCGCTACCGCTGCCTGCACGCTGGCTACATCGCCGGCCATCATCACAAATCCCTTGCCGCCCAGAGCCATCGCCAGGTGAACCCGGAGCAGAGTGACGTTGGCGGATTTGACGGCCGCGTCGGCGACCTCAATGATGCTCGCCGCGGAGAAGGTCTCGATGACACCGATCGAGCGCAACTGTCGGGGATCAACATCAACGGCGTTGGAGATGGCCGCAAGCACCGCGGGATGCACGCGCGCGATCTGTCGCCGCTCAATCAGCGACGGACCCGCGGCAACTCCGCCGGCCTCGACCGCGGCAGTCACCGAGGATACGTCGCCGGAGACCACGATGAGGAACTTTCCCGAGCAGATGCTGCGGGCCATCAGAAGCTGAACCGAAGCGGCCTTCAGCATCACATCCTCAACCAGGAAGCCGGTGGCCACGCTGGTTAGCTCGATAAGTCCGATAGAACTGATTTCAGCCACGACTGACTCCTCTGTTGACTACGCTTCAATGACGACCGCATCGCGAGTGACCGTAACCACCCCATCGATGCTGGCGTGCACGCGTGCGCCGAGCTTGCCCTGCTCCGGTGCGGCGAGCAAATCGCCCACCCCAACCCGGTCGCCGCACTTGACCACCGGAATCGCCGCCACCCCGGCGTGCTGCTTCAACAGCACACTGACCTTGCGCGGCGAGAAAGAATGATTCACCAGCGGCCCCACATTGTCGAACTCGCCCAGGCCCAGCCTGGCGATCAGCCTGCGCATCGGCACGCGGCGAAACTCGGCCATCGGATGCGGCGTGATCGATGCGGGGTCGCCCTTGAAGGTCAGCCCCAGCTCCCGCGCCAGCGGCTTGGACTGCACGCAGACCGTCTTGGGATCGAGATCCTCAGGGCAAGCGTACAGCGTGCAGAGATTGCACTCGCAACAATAAAGAGTGGCCACCATCGCCTCCGCGCCGGTGGCGAAGCCCAGCGACTGCATCGCGCGGTGCGGCTGGATGGGATGCCCGAGCAGAAAGCGCGGACAGAATTCGGTGCAGAAGCGGCACTGATCGCAGGCCGAGCGGCCAATCCGCTCCACGTGAATCCAGGGCGCGCTGTGGCGCCTGATCAGGCTGTGCGAGGCGGGCAGCACGACAATGCCGCCTGTGGTCTTGGTCACCGGAACGTCCAGGCTCTCGGCGGGCTTGGCCATCATCACGCCGCCCATCAGCACGCCAATGTCGTCCACCGTTGCCCCGCCCGCGGCCTCAATCACTTCACCGATGGAGATGCCGACGGGTACCCGAAGAGTAACGGGGGTTGCAACGGCACCGGCTACTGTGAGGTATTTATGCGTCACCGGCCGGTCCAGGCCGATATTCATCAGCGTCTCGACATTCGCGACCGCTACATCCACTTCCCTGGGCAATCCGCCGGGTGGAATGATGCGGCCGGTAATCAGATGGACAAGAATGAATTCATCGCCCGCCGGGTACACGTCGGGCAAAGGCACAACCCGCACTCCGGGCGGCGCAGCACGCTCCAGCTCGGCAATAATTTCGTGATATTTTTCCTTGATGCCGATGGCGCCTTCGCGCGCGCCGGTGATCTCCATGACCGCCCGCAAACCGCGCAGAAACGGCTCGGAGTTGTGCTGCAAGAGTTCCTTGTCCTTGTGCAGTAGGGGCTCGCACTCGGCGGCGTTGACGATCACCAGCGAGACCCGGGCCTGGAACTTCACCGCCGCAGGAAATCCTCCGCCGCCCGCGCCCACGATGCCGAGTTCCTCAAGACGGCCGGTACTCGCACCCCCCGCCCGATCCACCCTCGACTCTGCCGCATCTCCCGTCACTTCGCCAAACCTCAAAAATTCATTTGACTCTGACCAGAATTGTACTGTATGCTTTACAATATTTCAAGAGTGTTCAGAAATGTTCACGGCAAGATCGTTCAACAATGAAATGCCTGATTCCAAATATCGGTAGCACTTCGTTCAAGTACCGGGTTCTGGATATGCCCGCTGAGTCGGTATTGGCCGAAGGACGCGTCGAGCGCATCGGCCAGCCCGGAGGCGAGTGCGCCGATTACCCCGCCGCCATTCGCAGCTGCATCACGGCGATTGCCGGCGAAGGTAAGGCTCTCAACAATCTCTCCGAGATCGGCGCGGTCGGCTTCAAGGTGGTCCACGCCGGACCGCTCAACGATTCTCAACTGATCGGCGATGAACTGCTCCACGCGATGGAGGAGTTCACCTTCTTCGCTCCGGCGCACAATCCTCCTTATATCGCAGCCATTCAGGCCTTTCGCCAGGGGCTGCCCGGCGTCCCGCTGGTCGCGGTGATCGAGACCGCTCCCTACCGCTTCATGGATGAGGCGGCGACCGCCTACGCGGTGCCCTACGAGTGGCGCGAGCAGTACGGCATTCGCCGTTACGGATTTCACGGCGCAAGCCATCGCGCCGCCAACGAGTACACCTCGGCGTTGCTGAGCCGCAAGAATCTGCGCCACATCTCCTGCCATTTGGGAGGCAGTTCGAGCGTGGCGGCCTTCCGCGACGGCGTGGCCATCGACACCAGCTTCGGCGCATCTCCGCAATCCGGACTGCCGCAGAACAATCGCGTCGGCGATTTGGATTCCTTCGCCGTGCTGCACATGATGAAGAAGCTGAATGTGGGTCCGGATGAGATGGCGCGCATTCTCGGCAGCCAGTCGGGATTGGCGGGCATCAGCGGAACCAGCGGCGATATGCGCGATCTGGAGCAGGCCGCGGCTGCGGGCAGCAGGCAGGCGCGGCTGGCGCTCGATGTTCTGGCGCGCGCGATTCGCCATTATGTGGGCGCATTTTTGCTGGAGCTGGGTGGCGTGGATGCGATCTCCTTTTCCGGCGGTATCGGCGAAAACAGCGCGGAGACGCGCTCCGCGGTACTGAAGAATTCATCCGGCTTCGGTATTGAACTCGATGAGGACAAGAACCGCGCGGCCTCGGGGCTGGGCGCAATCTCCAGCGACAACTCCGCGGTAAAAATTCTGATTGTTCCGGCGAACGAAGAGCTGATTGTCGCTCGCGAAACGGTGAAAGTCGTGAGTGAAAACAAAGCGGCTATGTATCAGGGCACGACTGGTAGGTCGGGGCTTTATTGAGGACTGCATAAGGAATGTACGCACGAACGCGCCGGAGGCGCAGTGTTGGTTAGCCCCGCGCTTCAGCGTGGGGAAAAGGAATTCTACAAGCTCGTTACGGAGTCCCGTAGGGACGGCGCAAGGACATGATTTATGCAGGAACCAATTTCCCCTGCGGAGGAAATGTTACTGATTCTTAAAGTTTTTCGGGAATTCTTATGGGAAGTGCAAGCATAAATTCGACGGCTTCAGCGGCTTCCATCGACCGGTCGATGGTCGAGCGGATCGTTCGCCAGGTCGCTCTGGAATACCTGGGGCGAGGCGATCGTGCGCACGCGCCGCTGCTCACCGTGCAGGCCTCCTCGCGGCACATGCACGTCTGCCGTGAAGACATGGACGTGCTCTTCGGACCGGGATCGGAGCTGACCTTTGATCGCCCGCTCTATCAGGAAGGCAACTTCGCGGCCACGGAAACAGTGACCATCGTCGGGCCGCGCAGCCGGTTGATCTCCAACCTGCGCATCCTCGGCCCGATGCGCAAGCAGTCGCAGATTGAGCTGGCCTTCACCGACGCGATCATGCTCGGCATCACGGATATACCGGTGCGGCTCTCCGGCGACATCGCGGGCACGCCGGGCGCCGTCGTCATCGGGCCCAAGGGCGTGGTCGAACTCAAGGAAGGCGTGATCCGCGCCGCAATTCACGTGCACATGAATCCAACCGAAGCCGCGTACTTCGGCGTAGCGAAGGGCGACCGCATGAAGCTGCGCATCGGCGGAGAGGCGGGCGTGACCTTCAACAACGTTCACGTCCGCATCGAACCGAACTCGCGCCTCAACGTTCACATGGACACCGACGAGGCTAACGCATGCGGTATGCATCTCACCAAGGACATTGAACTTTTCAAGTAACAACCACAGAAGAGAGGGAAGCGATGAAGCAAGCGCTGGGAATGATCGAGACGAAGGGCCTGGTGGCGCTGTTTGAAGCGACCGACGCCATGCTCAAGTCGGCAAACGTGACGTTCGCCGGTTGGCAGTCCGTTGGTTCCGGACTGGTGACCGCCTTCGTTGAAGGGGATGTGGCCGCGGTGAAAGCCGCCACGGACGCGGGCGCGGAGGCAGCATCCAGAATCGGCGAGGTGATCAGCGTTCAGGTCATCTCTCGCCCCCACGACGAACTGCCGTCATTTGTTCAACAGGCGAAATAGCCGTAGGAGACCCAAATGAGTGAAGCAATCGGATTGATCGAAACCAGGGGCCTCGTCGGACTCGTCGAGGCGTGTGACGCGATGGTGAAAGCCGCCAGCGTCGAGCTTGTAAAGACCGTGCAGATCGGCGGTGGATACGTAACAGCCATTGTGCGCGGCGATGTGGGCAGCGTGCGCGCCGCTGTGGACGCGGGCGCGGCCGCGGCTAAGTCTGTGGGAGAGCTTGTCTCCTCGCACGTGATTGCGCGTCCCCACGA
>Ga0326728_10018024_pt1 | contig 14012 bp, 15 predicted proteins | sample MB3enrmetagenome_FD_207602 | JGI IMG/M metagenome (GOLD analysis project Ga0326728, IMG submission 207602) | Lab enriched peat soil microbial communities from McLean, Ithaca, NY, United States - MB31MN | ecosystem: Environmental > Terrestrial > Soil > Wetlands > Peat | place: USA: New York...
GTCGCGTTCCGGACTAACCTCCCCGCCCGGAGGGATGCGAGAGTGGCCGAATCGGGCGGTCTCGAAAACCGTTGTGTCCGTGAGGGCACCGTGGGTTCGAATCCCACTCCCTCCGCGTTGTCAGAATCACAACGTTCTTCCTGGTGAGAGTGGATTTTGAGTGTCCGCTCGCTCAGACATCGAGTTAGCCTGATTCAAACCCTCCGGGGTGGCGGCGTTCACGTCATGTGCCAGCTGGCGGGTGATCGATCGTTGCCCTGATATCACAAGGCGGACTCGCGCAGCGATCCTGAGCAGCCGTCCGCGTGCTGAGGACTCGGCGCAACTGTGGCCAAGGCACGCGCGAACAGTCGTTATCTCAAGCGACGCGCTCGGCGCAGGATCTGTCGGTATTCGGTAGGACGATCTGTGCGTGCCTCAGCTCTCCGGCTCAACTCGACCGACTGCGGCGGACATTCACCTCGACGGCTTCGTCCAAGTCAAGACGTAGCGGAACATCGCTCGCCGACGGAACTGGCAGCCCGGCAGCACTGACGGAGCGCGAGAGCTTCTCGATTTCGCGGTAGGAATGCGGAGGCGGCCAACTCTTGGGAGCCGGTGTCTCCCAGTCATTGCTGATGCGCTTGTGCACCCGGGTCGGGAGGATACCGGCGATGTCCCAGACGAAGTCATCCCCGAGCGGCTTCGCGCGAGCCTACGCCGAGCATGCCGCCAGGGCGGGGGAGTTCTGACATTCGGTGCAGACCCGCTTCCTCGTCCATGTGATGAAGCGATGCGGCGCTCGTGATGTAGTCGAAGGACACGGGCTCGAATGGGCGGGCGAGGAAGTCACCTTCGAGGTACCTGATCCCTTTGACCTCGCCGTAGCGCCGCCAATCGAAATTGGTACCGGTGACGCTCGGAGGGCGCCCTCTCCGCGAGCGCCGCGGTGCGCGTCCGATCAACTTGTCACGGCATAGAGCTGCCAGCGCCCGGGGACGCCCTTCAGCTCGTGTTCGCCGCGCTGCTCGAAGGCCAAGCCAGATCCGGCTACGAGATCCGTGACGGTGCGCGAGACGAGGACCTCGCACGGCCCAGCCAGCGCGGAGACTCGCTGACCGATGTGAACGGCAATCCCCGCGACATCATTGCCGACGATCTCGATCTCGCCAGTGTGGAGACCGGCCCTGATGTCAACACCGATCTGTCGGGTCTCCTCGATGATCGCGCTTGCACACCTGACACCGCGCGCCGGGCCATCGAAGGTGGCCAGGAAGCCATCGCCGGTCGTATCGATCTCGCGTCCGCGGAAAAGCTGGAGCTGCCTGCGTACCACCGCGTGATGGCGTGCCAGCAGATCGCGCCACCGTTGGTCTCCCATCGCGCTCGCCTTCTCTGTCGAGCCTACGATGTCGGTGAAGAGCACGGTTGCCAGCACCCTTTCTGGCTCGGGCGCCGGACGTACACCGGTCAAGAACTCTTCGATTTCAGCAACCACAGGCTCCACCGCCTGCCAGACGAAGACGTGGTCGGTGCCGGGGATCTCGGCAAGCTTCGCCGCCGGTATTCGCGCCGCTATGTACCGCGCGGCCTCAATCGGGACCCACCGGTCCTCTGTGAGGTTGATTACGAGAGTAGGCGTGCGGATGCTTGGAAGCACCGGGCGGACGTCGATCAAAAAGTTCATCTCGGCAAGTGCTCGCGTGGCCGCGGGGCTTGCCCCAGCACGGCGCATTCGTAGCCACCACTGTTGGATCGCTGGGTCATGAGCGACGCTCGGCGCACCGCTGGCCAGCGCATCGATGATCTGGTCGGCACTGTCCCAAGGGGTCTCGTCGAGCCGCTTGCGGATCTCCTCGTCCGTCCGGAATGGCGCCCAGGGAAAATCCTCGTCACCCCTACCCGTCACGTTGCTCCCATAGAGCACCAGACCGCGTGTGCGCTCGGGATACGTGGCGGCAAAGAGAATGCTCATCGACCCACCCTCTGACAGACCGATGATCGCTGCCTGCTGCGACCCGACCGCGTCCATCACCGCCCGCACGTCGTCCATGCGTTCTTCAAGGGTCGCGATCCCCGCGGCACGATCGGAGAGCCCGGTTCCTCTCTTGTCAAAGACGATCACGCGCGCAAAGTTGGCCAACCGGCGGTAGTAGCGGGCGAAACCGGAGTCTTCCCACATCAAGTCCAGATGGGAGACCGAGCCCGGGACCTGGACAAGGTCGATCGGGCCCTCGCCGAAGACCTGATAAGCAATGTGCACATCACCGCTCTTGGCGTACTGGGTGTCAGGCAGCACTGCCGGATCCAGCGGGAATGCCTCCGCGACTCGCGGGCAGGATTGCGCAACTCATGCCGCTTCGCCTCCTGTCGTCAAACTATCCCAATCGAGCAGGTAATCGAGGAAGTCCACCATGCCGTAGTCCGCCCACTGGAGATCCTCGACGACGATCACCACCGGCAGGTGCTCGGCGAGGCGCTCGAAAAACAGCCGCCAGCCCAAAAACGGCTCCTCGCGCGAAAGGGACTGCGCTGTGGGAACTCCGAGCAACTGAGCGAGGCGAGGCAAGATGAACTCGCGGTCGGAGGCATTGGGTATCCAGCGCTCGAGTTCCCGAGTTTGATGCACAAGCGTGAGATCGTTGTGGCGGCACCCGACCGGCCCTAAGGCGCGTTTCCCAGGCGCCTTGAGCTGTTGTCTCTTGGCCGCCAAACTTTTCCTTGACTCTGACGTCGCGGAAGGTTGGAGAGTCGGTTCTGTGCTTTTGAAGATCGGTGAGTTCGCCCGGCTGGGCTCGGTGTCGCCTCGCACCTTGCGTCATTACGAGGACGTGGGGTTGTTGACGCCGGTGCAGGTCGACCCGCTCACCGGCTACCGCGCCTACCGGCCGGACCAGCTGGCCCAACTAAACCGCATCGTTGCCCTGAAGGACCTCGGCCTGTCGCTGGCCCAGGTCGCCCAACTCCTGGACGGCGTGACCCTCGAGCAGCTCCACGGGATGCTGGCCCTACGACAGATGCAGCTCGAAGGCGAGATCGACGTCCAGCGGGCGCAGTTGGCGCGCGTGGAAGCACGTCTCCGCCAGATCGAAAGGGAAGGGACCATGAGCATCGACGACATCGTCCGCAAACACATTCCGGCCACCCAGGTCGTCGCCATAGGGGGTCCGGTGAGCCAGATCGTGAATGAGGATCTCCTTCCGGTCCTGAACTGGGCCGAGGAGCAGTTCGACACTCTGGGCATCAGGAAACTCCTCGGCGGCAGCAGCGACCCGTTCGTCGCCTACTACACGGAGGAGCCAGAAGGCGAGTTCCACGCGTACCTGACCCTCGCCGCTCCCGACGTCCCCGACCCTCTTCCGGAGCCGGCGGTGGTGATGACCCTTCCCGCAGTGGAGGTGGCGGCGGTCGTCCGCAAGGGACGGGTCGCCGACGTGTTCCCGCAGGTCGTGGTCGATATCCACCACTGGGCTGACGCCCACGGCTGGCAGTGCTACGGGTTGCACCGGGTCGTGGTCCTTAGGGGCGCCACCTCCATCGAAGACGCCGATGAGCAGCTATTCGAGTGTCAGCGACCTATCCGATCCCCGGACGCCTAGACGACGCGGCCCGAGCGACGGCCAAGTTAGTTGTCGATGCTAAGGGGTAGGCGACAGCAAGCTCGCTCATAACGTTCCCACGCGACGTCTCCGAAGACCGCAGGTCTGGCGTCCTCTATCGCCGGTCGTACAGAACAGCACCGGTGTGCTGATCAGGCACTGTTCTTGGCGTCCGACGCACGAGACGGCATCAGGGAGCTGGTTTGCAAACAGTCCCCTGCGCCGCTGGGTCATCCGGGGCCTGATATCACCGCCGCCCATTTCGACGACAGAGGGTGCCGTCGCCGGACAACGACTGCAGCGAGAGGGTAGCAGGATGAACCGACGCCGGAAGTCGCCGGTGTCGCGGCGTTTCCCGATCCGTGGCACTCGGTTTACCTCATCGTTGACATCTGCCCTACGACCGTCAACTGGACGGTAGGCGTCGAGGCGGAGAGCCATGGCACGGCCGAGACCGCCGCCTGCTCCCGTTATGAGCACCCGTTTTGACGGGAATCGTGTGTCGATGTCGTGCATGGACTTGGCTCTTGCCCGCTGTCAGATCGGGAATTCGGGAAGTTCGCTGATGTGCCGCGCGATCAAGCCGACAGATGGAGCGGACTGCATAAGACGCGGAACCTGCGAGAGCGAGAACTCGTCGATCCCAAGGCCTGCCTTGAGGTTCGACACGAGGACGCGCAGGTCGAAGGCGGGCTCGTACACCGGGATCATGGGCTTTTGGAGTCCGGTGAGCCCCCACACGGCCATTAGCGCCGTGCGAACCGAGGTCTCGACGGTGAACACGACGTCGAGGGGCAGCTCGACGAACTGCCCTATGAAGGCAAGGTTCGCGCAGCCCTCGGGGATGACCTTTGGTCGGTCCGAGATCTTCCGGGGCATGAACTGCGAGGTGATATAGGGCATCATCGCGGTCGACACCGTGGCGTGCGCGAGGACGTCGTCGATCCTGTCCTCCAGGCCGCAGTGGTAGAGAAGCTCGGCGAACATCTCGGCGCCGGTGCACTCTTGCATCGGCTTGTTGATGAAATCGCCGGGAACGTCGCTCACCTGTCCATAAGCCCACAGGACGTTGACGTCGTCGGGCTGGTCAGGGAAGTACTTGTTGTAGAGAACGAAGCTGATCTTCCAACTCGAGTCGACGACTGTCATGGCGCCGCCCGTCCCCGCCGCGTCACCGGTTTTCGCCTCGATGTAGTCGAAAAAGGTGCGATCGCCCGTGATGGTCGGGAAGAAGGAGATCCAGCTCGTCTTGTCGACGTCGGACAGGAACGTCGCGGGATTGCCGAACTTGGGATCGCGGGCCGCGAGCTTCTCCCAGAGAGTGAAGCAGCCCCGGTCGTCGGTGTCGGTGTTCATCGGTGCAAGGGTGTGGGTGTCACCCATCGTGGAGTTCTGTGTCAGCGAACCGTTTGTGAAGAAGACGAGATCGTCGCGGGTGAGCTCGATGTGGCGCTCGCCGTTGGCGTCTCGCACGGTGAGCCCGGTGACAACCGTGTCTTCGCCGTCCTCCACGAGGTCCATGTCGACGGCGGTCGTGCCCATCTCGAACCGCACGCCCAGCGACCGGAGCCAGACGACCATCGGCTTGATGACCGAGTCGTACTCGTTGTACTCCGTGTGCAGGATGCCCTTCAGGTGTGTGATGCCGGACGCGTACATCATGAACCGAGCGAGGTACCGCTTGACCTCGATGACGGAGTGGTAGTCCCGGAAGGCGAGCATCGTGCTCCAGCAGTACCAGAAGACGGACTTCGTGAACTCGGGGCTGAACCAGTCGGCCGCTGAGATCCCTTCGAGCTCCTCCTCCGGCGTAAGAATCAGTTCGGCCATCCGCTTGGCGTCGTGCACCGACATGAGCGGACCGGCCGAGGGATACAGCTCGCCCTGGTGGTACATGAGCCGGTAGTGGGAGTGGATGGGTTCGCGGACGTTGGAGTAGTAGGTCTCGTCGAGCAGGGTCAGACCTTGCGTCTGGATGGAAGGCACCTTGCTGCACACGTACCAGAGGCACTCCATCCACGCCTCCAGCTCGCGCTCACCCCGAGAGGTGTACCCATGGGTGGTGTCGCCCGCTGCGTCCATCGACCCGCCCGCTACGGGTAGCGAGTCGTAGACGGTGACGTTGTTCGCAGGCATCTGGGCGTCGGTCACCAGCGCGATGGCGGCCGAGAGCCCGGCGATGCCGCCGCCGATGATGTGCGCCCGCTTCTTCTCGATGCGCTCCGGCGCCGGTGCATTGATCCTGTCGTAGTTCCGCATGGAGTGTTCTCCCTCACGAGTCTGGTGATTTAAGTTCAACTTCGTCTAGTATTGAACAGGTATGTTCACTAGTCAAGTCAAATCTCGCGTTGACTGTCATATTTTGAACAATTATGATCAGGACATGAAGACAGCTCAGGATCGGATTCGCCAAGCAGCGTTGGAGCTGTTCGCCAAGCACGAGTCGCCCCAGGTGACCGTGAGCGAGCTCGCCGAGGCCGCGGGCGTGGCGCGGGGCACCGTGTACAACAACGTCGGTTCCCTCGACCACCTCTTCGAGGAGGTGGCCACCCGCCTGATTGTCGAGATGGACTCGCGCATCGTCGCGGCCGCAGCGATCACGAACGATCCCGCGCGGCGCGTTGCGGACGGCATCCGATTCTTCGTCCGTCGCGCCCATGACGAGCCCCTATGGGGTCGCTTCCTCGTGCGCTTCGGAGCGACCTCGCCCACGTTGCGAGGACTCCTCGAAGGCGCGCCCGCCCGTGACATCCAGCTCGGTACGGAGATCGGCCGATTCCATTTGCGGCCCGACCAGGTACCGTCGGCAGTCGTCGCCATGTCCGGCAGCGTCCTTGGTGCCATATCGCTCGTCCTCGAGGGGCACCGCACCTGGCGTGACGCCGGGTCCGACAGTGCAGAGCTGTTCTTGCGGGCGCTCGGCATCCCGGCTGAGGCAGCGCTCTCCCTGGCCACCGGCGACCTTCCCCCACTGCCGCCGGGTACCTCCGCTTCCGAAGACGCGCCCAAGACCGGACACGCACGCGCGGCACGCAGCACTAACGATGGGGATCTCGCATGAACGACGGCACGAACGCCGCAAGCGGTCGGACAGACGTCCACCACCACGTCGTGCCTCCCCAGTACGCGGCCTTCTTGGCACGTCGCTGCCTCGGTGAGGTTGGCGTTCGCGCCATCCCGAAATGGACCCTCGACGACGCAGCCCCGGTCCGAGGCGTAAACCAGGTCCTGTCACGCGCCGGCGGGGAGCCCAGCTCGAAGCCGCGCTCCTGGAGGCGGCCTGGGTTGAGCTGACCGGGGTTGACTACGGCGCGTTCACGATGGAGGGCGTCGCCGTTCGGGCTGGTACGAGTCGGGCCGTGCTGTACCGGCGATGGTCAAACCGTCCCGAGCTTGCGGTGGCCGCCATCAGGCAACACACGAGGCTCGCCGTCACCGACATTCCCGACACGGGGACGCTTAGAGGCGACGTTCTCGCCCTCCTGCGACACATGTCCGCCGGCATCGGCGAGGTCGCGGGTGTCTTCAGTTTCTTGATTGCCGACTATTTCAATCAACGAGACAGGGCTGCCCGCAGCGGTCATGCGAGAACGAGCGCTCGCCGGCGAGCCAACCGCCATGCAGATCGTGTTGGACCGCTGTTGCTCGCGGCGAAATCGAGGCTGATCGTCTCAGCCCCCGGATCGCCTCGCTCCCGGCCGACCTCGTGCGCCACGACCTCATCATGAACCGCTCCCCCGTATCCGAACCAGCTCTGATCGAGATCGTCGACAACCTCTTTCTTCCACTCCTCGGCGCCCGAACCGCCGACCCAGGCCGACGGGCATCAAGGCGCCGGTGAAGACCCACAGGCACGGGCAGCTACTTCCCCGCAGGCTGAGTCACGTTGTGAGTGCATTGGGAGTCCGCGGTTAAGCCGTACCGAATCGCGTACTGGAACGATCGCGGTCTCCATGCGGTTGAGGCCTCGGACGAAATGAGGTTGGCTGGTCAGCCCAGTGACGCGATCGCTGCCCGCAGTTCGTTCAGGGCCGCCAAGGTGCACTGCGCGAGCTCAACCTCGGTGTAGCGGTCGGCCTCGGACCACTCGGCGTAGCCTCGCTTGAACGCGAGGACACCCAACTCGCTCGCGAGGTGAGCGGTTGGGCCGGGCACACCGCGAGCTATGAGGGCAGTCGTCATGGCGACCGCGAGACCGACGCTCTTGAGGGCGTCACGCTCTTGCAGCTCGGCGCTGGCAGCGACAGCCGCCTTCAGGCGGGCACCGAGCTCGCGGTTCATCGGGCCTATTGCGCTCGATGCGCGTTCGAGACCGGCAGCGACCGCCTCAAGCGGGCTCGCGCCCTCCGGCGCCTCGGCAATGCCCTCGGCTAGCAGCCGGCTCAGCGTCTCCTGTCCGGCCACCAGGAGCTCACGCTTGTCGGGAAAGTAACGGAAGAAGGTGCTCTTCGTGGTCCCGGCGCGTTCGGCGATCTGTGCGACCGTCGTGATGTCGTAGCCCTGCTCGGTGAACAGGTCCACTGCAGCTACGACGAGCCGTTCGCGCACTCCTGGCTCCCACCGTGGCACATGCCCAGCCTACGTGATGGGACATGTGTCCTATCGCTCTGCTACTGTCAATGAGACAAAAGTCCCATCATCTTCCAGGAGAGTCCCATGCGCGTCTTCGTCACCGGCGGCACTGGCCTGATCGGCTCCGCCGTCGTCGCCGAGCTCCTCGGCAACGGCCACACTGTCCTCGCGCTCGCTCGCTCCGACGCGTCCGTGCTGGCCGCCGAAGCGGCCGGCGCCGAGACGCTACGAGGCGATCTCGCCGACCTGGACTCCCTCCGCGCCAGCGCCGCCCAGGCCGACGGGGTGATCCACCTGGCTTTCAGCAACGACTTCAGCAGCCTGGACGCCCTTGCGCGGGCGGTCGCCGAGGAGAGTGCCGCCCTCGCGACCCTGAGCGGGGCGCTCGTCGGCAGTGACCGCCCATTCGTCACGGTCTCGGGAACCCCGTATGTGCCGGGCCGCGTTTCCACCGAGGCCGACTCGCTGCCGACCGACGGGCCTGTCGGCGGTCGCGGCCGCGCGGTAACGGCGGTGCTGGGGCTCGCTTCCCAGGGGGTCAGGAGCACGGCCGTGCGCATGCCACGCACGGTCCACAAGCAGGGCAAGGGCGGGTTCGCCGGCTTGCTGACCGAGATGGCGCGCCGGACCGGAGTGTCCGGCTACCCGGGCGACGGCACCCAGCGCTGGCCGGCCGTGCATGCGCTCGACGCGGCCGTCCTCTTCCGACTGGCCCTGGAGCTCGCGCCTGCCGGGACCTCCTGGCATGCTGTGGCCGACGAGGGCGATGCGGTTCGCGACATCGCTGCGGTCATCGGCCGGCGACTGAGGCTGCCAGTCGAGACAGTTCCGCAGGAGACCTTCGGCCCCCTCGGCCCGATCTTCGCAACGGACCAGCCCTCGTCCAGCACCCATACCAGAAAGACGCTCGGCTGGGAGCCGACGCACCCGAGCCTTCTCGATGACCTAGAGAACATCCAGCCCTGACAACCCCGCCCTTGTCAGAATGACAGCGGTGGGGAGACCAACGCCAGTACGCCGGTGTACGAAGGGGAGGGCGCGAACGCAGGCTCCATTCTCATGGGGCGCAACATGTTCGATGGAAGGGGACCATGGGACGACCACTGGATCGGATGATGGGGCGAGAATCCGCCATTCCACCTTCCGGTCTTCGTCCTCACACACCACCCACGTCAACCCCTCCACCTCGCCGGTGGCACCAGCTTCACCTTCGTGACTGGATGGCGTCGAAGCAGCCGTGGCACTCGCCCAAGAGGCAGCCGATGGCCGCGACGTTGCCGTTTCGGGGGGTGCCACTCTGGCGAAGCAGCTCCTCGTCGCCGGGTTGCTGGACGAGCTGACCCTGCATCTGGTCCCGGTTCTCCTCGGAGCGGGGATCCGCCTCTTCGATGACCCGGGGATGGCGGACCTCCAGCTCCGCCAGGAGTGGGCGGTAGAGGCGCCGGGCGTCACGTATCTGCACTACCGACGGCATGTCGACTGACGAGTTCCAGCGCTCTCGGAACTCCGTGAAATCGCATGAGCGGCGCCACCTCCGCGTGCCTCCGAACATCGGCGTTTGGGTGGGCTGCTCAGTCGCCCAGCTTTCGCATGAGGTCGCGCAGCTGCGCGGCCTCGGCGTTGGTGAGAGAGTCGAAGCTGGGGGGAGGCTCCGCGAGCTCTGCCCTGGCCCGCTTGGCCAAAAGGGCACCTTCGTCGGTCAAGGAGATGACCTTGATGCGCCGGTCACTCGGATGGGCGTGCCTTTCCACGAGGCCTTTTTTCTCGAGAACGTCGATCACCGAGGTGACATAGGAGTTGTCGCAGTGAAGCGCTGAGGCGAGTTCGCGCATGGGAACCGGGTGGTCCGACGGGAGCTGCACGAGAGCCTTGCCCACCCCGGGGGTGAGCCCAGCCTCGCCATAGAGCTTGTGGAGCCTCGCCAGATGCGCGGGCAGGTGCGCCAGTTCGCGCATGCGGCGCCACGCCTCACGTCGCGGACTCTCAGACACGACGGCATTATACAGTAAAGTCGACGACCAAATCAATGGTTGACTAACTCAGTGACTCTGTGTACCATGAAGGTGTGCCCAGGCGAGATCTCGACCAGAAGGTGGCCGTGGCGGTCGTCTACGTGCTCGCCATGTTCATGGCGATCCTGGACACCACGATCGTCAACGTCGCCCTGCCCACCCTTGGTCGCGACTTCCATGTGAGCTCCACGGCTCTCGACACGGTCGTGATCGGGTTCCTTGTCAGCCTGGCGGTGTTCATACCGGCATCGGGCTGGCTCGGGGACCACTTCGGCCCGCGACGCGTGCTCCTCACGGCCATATTGATCTTCACCGCGGCGTCCGCGCTCTGCGGGGTGGCCACCAGTTTGAGCGAGCTGACCGCCTTCCGCGTCCTACAAGGCGTCGGGGGCGGTCTCATGACCCCTGTCGGCATGACGATGCTCTGGCGGGCGTTCCCGCCTGCCGAGCGGATCAAGGCCTCGGCCATACTGGTCGTGCCGACCGCGCTCGCCCCCGCCCTCGGTCCGGTCCTCGGCGGTTTGTTCGTCACAGACCTGAGTTGGCGGTGGGTGTTCTTCGTCAATGTGCCGATCGGCTTGTTCGCGATCGCCTTCGGGACGGTCTTCCTCCGCGAGCAGCCCCGCCATCCCGCGGGCAGGTTCGACCTCCCCGGATTCGTGATGGCAGGTGTCGGCCTGGGCCTTTTGATGTACGGGCTGTCTGAAGGTCCGGTCAAGGGCTGGGCGAGCCCAGACGTGGTTACGACGTGCATATCCGGAGCGGTGCTGCTCACCGGGCTAGTGGTGGTCGAGCTCCGCCGAGAGGATCCCCTCATCGCCTTGCGACTGTTGCGCGACCGCCTCTTCCGCTCGGCCAACATCGTGATGTTCTGTGGCGCCGCCGCCTTCTTGGGCATGCTGTACCTGGCAGCGCTCTTCTTCCAGGACGGGCTCGGGCTGTCTGCCCTCGGGGCTGGTCTGACAACCTTCCCCGAGGCGCTCGGCGTCATGGCAGGTGCCCAGCTGGTCACCCGGATCCTCTACCCGCGTCTAGGCCCCCGGCGGGTCATCATGGGTGGCCTGGCGGGGGTCGCGATCGGCATGGCAGCGATGTCCTTCGTTGGTGACCAGACCAATCTCTGGCTCGTCCGGCTCGCGATGTTGGAGATGGGGGCGTCCATGTCGGGCGTGTTCGTGCCGACTCAGGCCGCGGCCTTCGCCACGATCAGCCCCGCCGACACTGGCCGTGCGTCCACGTTCTTCAACGCGGAACGCCAGCTCGGCGGTGCGATCGGAGTGGCCGTCCTCACGACAGTGCTCTCGGCGGTCGGGGTCACAGACTCCATCGCCGGCCGGGCCACTGCACATCTGGCCTCCTATCACATGGCCTTCCTCACCGCAGCTGCCCTCGCCTTGGTCGGCGTGGCTGCCGCCGCGACCATCAGGGACGCGGATGCCGCCAACACGATCACCCGCCGGCACACCGTGGCGGTGCCAGCCCGGGAAACGGGTGACGAGCTCGCCGCGCAGACGACGGTCTGAGCCAGCACTGAGTGGCGAACCGCGAGTGTTTCCCCAATCGTGCCGCGGTGGTCGGTGCGGTCTTGGCCGAGCAACACGACGAGTGGGCCGTGGCCCGAAGCCGACGAAAAGCCTCTACCCGCAGAACGAGGAATGACGGGAAGGCCCGGCCATCGCCATGAAGACCGAGCGCCGGTCCGGCGGGAAGGCTTCCTAGCCCTCCTCGACCCGGGGGAGGACGGTGACCAGGGTCTCTGACCCGTCAGCCCCCACGATCTGCACGACCAGAGGCAGCATGGGCGGCTTCGAGTCCGTGAGGATCGAGGTCGGGTGCTCGATTACGTGCCGGAGCACTACCGGATAGCGGCCGTCCTGCCCACCCACGCCGACCGAAGCTTCGTTGGAGTGCTCGTCGTACTCGATGTAGGCGAGCGGCATCCGCTCGGCCTCGTAGTCGTCGCCGAACTCGGCGTCCAGCAGCTCGATGGTGATGTCGTCTCCGGCCCGCGCAATGGTGAGCTCGTCCAGCAGCTTGTGCCAGTCTTCCTTGGGGCGCTCGTGGACGATGTCGGGGCGACGGCTCTTCGTGTGCTTGGTCACACAGCCATTGTCGCACCGAGCGGACCAGAGGACTAGCGGACCCGGCGACCGGAAGACCAGGAGCGTTCGTGCGCCCGGGCTCTGGGCGCTAGGGCCGGGCCGAGCGCAGCGTGCGGCTTGTGGGACGAGGGTTCTTCAGGCCCGCTCTTCCTCGTCCAAGGTGAGCTCGGCGGCCGGGTCCGCTTCGAGACGGGCGTCCGGGATGGGCCGCCCGCTTCGCACCGAGTAGCCGAAGGTCCCTTCCTCCATGCGGACCTCGGCGCGCTCGAGGGCGTCGAGACGGGCGCGCAGTCCCGCGGCGACCACGTCGTCGGTCTCCTCGGCAGTGAGCCGCTCGGCCGGGTCGGACAGGTCGCCGCTCTCGTTAGCCGTCTCCCGGTCCTCTTGGCCGGCCACCTCCACCTCCCCGAGCAGCTGTTCCACCCGGCGCCGCTCCGCATCGAGGAGGCTTCGAGCACGCTCCAGGTTCATCGTTCGTCCTCCAATGGCTGTGGGCCTCGCCCGCGTCGTTCCGGGCCACCTGTCACCGGCGCCAAAGCAACCCCCTTCCCCCACTCTCGCTCATGGTCGCGCACGGCGCGGAGACAACCGGCGCGGTCGCCTCTTGTCAAGCGGCTCCCGCTGGTAGATAGGCAACGCCCAGGCATCCCGGGCCGCCGTGCGTCCCGATCACCGGGCCGAGGTAGTTGACGAGGGTGTCCTCACGTGGAAACACACCGGCGAGCATGTCCAGGAATGCTTCGAGGTCCACCGCGGCAGCGTGGGCCACGGCCAGCGCTTCCAGCTTGCCGGCTCTCTTCACCAAGTCCACGAGGTACTGGAGCGACCGGGAACGCGTGCGCTGGCGCGACTCTCCCTTGACCACGCCGTCACGGATCTCCAGGACCGGCTTGATCGAAAGGAGTGACCCCAACAAAGCCTTGGCCGCCCCGATCCGGCCCCCCTTTCGTACGTTGTCCGTAGTGTCCAACGTGCAGAACACCTGGACGTTCGGGACGACAGCCCGAGCTGCGGCCTCGGCGAGGTCGACGTCGTTGGTGGCGGCACCGACCCTGGCCGTTTCCAGCACGACCATCGCCTCGCCCACGCTCACCGTCCGAGTGTCGACGACTCGGACGTCGACTAGCCCCCGTACCTCCTCGGCCCCAGCGCGCGCAGCCTGATAGGTCCCCGACAGGCCGGCGGAGAGCGTGAGACAGACCACGGACGGGCACCCTTCGTCGGCGGCTCGGGCGAAGCTTTCGGCGAACGCGCCAGGTGAGGGGGAAGAGGTCTCGGGCAAGGCGCCCGTCATGGCGCAGCGGCGCCAGAACTCGGCCGGGCCGACCAGCTTCATCTCTTCTGGTCCCCACTCGCCCAGCCGGACGTCGAGCGGGACTATCCCGATCCCATGGGCTTCGGCAAGGCTGTTCGGAAGATCACAGGCACTGTCGGCAATGACTCTTATCTTGGCCACAGGTTCTTTATTCTAAGCCGGCAAGGTCGAGGACGATCTCGCCCGTCACCGTACTGGCGCGCATGAGCTCGGCCGCCTTCGCGGGGTCAGCGAAGGGGATGACCCGGTCGATGACCGGCCGGATCCGCGTGGCGGCGATGGCCGGCACAACGGCTGATGCTGTGAATGTCATGCACCGCTCTGGAGGTCCCCGGCAGCCGCTGCAGGAGCTTCATGGCCGCTGTCATTGCCTTTGCATATGCGGTGGGAGGTAAGCCGTTCGGAGGAGCGGCAACGGGAAGCAGCCGCTGGA
>Ga0326728_10018025_pt1 | contig 14012 bp, 12 predicted proteins | sample MB3enrmetagenome_FD_207602 | JGI IMG/M metagenome (GOLD analysis project Ga0326728, IMG submission 207602) | Lab enriched peat soil microbial communities from McLean, Ithaca, NY, United States - MB31MN | ecosystem: Environmental > Terrestrial > Soil > Wetlands > Peat | place: USA: New York...
GACGAGAGATCAGCCGTGAACTGAGGCCCGGGGAGGTCGGCTGTGCCCTGAGCCACGCCGCCGTCTATAGAGAAATTGCGGAGCGCGGATTGCCATGGGCGCTTGTCCTGGAGGACGATGCCATCCTCCACGAGGATGTGCCATCCGTGCTGCGAGCCTTGGAAGGCGGGGGTCTCCGGCAGGGAGACATCGTGTTTCTTGAGCGCTGCGATTACGTGTTGCCCGGTTCTTCGCGTAGGCTTCTCGGGCGCTACCGGATTGCGCGCCCTGTTCTCGTCAAAGTAGGCTCCGTGGCGCAGGCCGCGGGCTATGTTGTGACGCTTGAGGCGGCGCGGAGAATGCGGGATAGGAATGTTCCTGCGCACCTGCCTGCGGATACTTGGGATCTGTATTCGGGTATCGTCAATTTCCGCGGCATCACTCCGACGCTCACTTTGATACGACAGAAGGTTGCCTTCGGAAGCACGACTCTGGATAAGAGAATAAGACCCGAGTTCAAGCGTCACAACCTATTCATGATCCTTGGGTATGGTTTTTTCATGTTCAACCCTCTCGGCAAAGCCATGCGGAGGGCGCTGAAGAAACGGGGACTAATGCGTTGAAAATGACACTCTATGATTTCTTAGATAAGGCCCAGGGCCGCATGGTTCGTGATTTCAATAAGGCCCTGGGGTTGCGTCCCGTAAGCGATCCGTATGTGAGCGGGGACTCGCTCAGAGCCTTGGCTGATCACTGTTTCGAAGAGGGCGAGCGCTTCAATGCGACCCTGGTTTCCGAGGGCGATGTCGTCTTCGTAAAAAGCGATAAGCTCCCCCGTTTCTTCGAAAGCATCCTCCCGCAGATACGCTCACGCTTCGTCCTTATCTCTCACAACAGCGACCAGAACGTCGACGATACTCTCCTCCGCTTCGCCGACGACGAGCATATAGGGCATTGGTTCGCTCAGAACCTCGTGGCCGCGCACCCTAAGGTCGAGGCGATCCCTATAGGGCTGGAGAATCGTTGGCTGCACGCCAACGGCACGACAGTGGACTTCGACCGTCTGCGCGCGCATCCGGTTACCAAGGATAAGTGGATTCTTTATGCTTTCTCCCTCGGCACGAATCCTGCGGAGCGGGGGCCGGCCCTCGAAGCGCTAAAAAGCTGCCTTCTCGCCGATGGGCCTCGTTGGACGATCAGTGCAAAGTATAGGGAAACCTTGGCCAGTTACCGCTTCGTGGCCTCGCCTCCAGGCAACGGCTTCGACTGCCACAGGACCTGGGAAGCCCTATATCTCGGGACGATACCTATCGTAAAGCGCGCCGCCTTTTTCGATGCCTTTCCGAAGCTGCCTGCGCTATTCGTTGACGACTGGAAGGAGGCGATGGACTGGGACAAGGAGTTCCTCCTGCAGGCCTACGACCGCCTTAGTTCGAAAATCGGTTCGTGCCCTTACCTTTGGATGGATTACTGGAAGGGGAAAATTGAAGAGCAGCGGAAGGCCTCGAGGCGGCCGCAGGAGTGACTATGGATTTCGAGCTGCTGATCCTCACTATAGAGCGCGATGTCGAGAAACTAGCCTTTGGGATGCCGCTATTACGCCGGTACCTATCCCCGAGTCGGACTGTGTTCGTCGCGTCCAAAGCCTGCCTCACTTGCTTGGAAAGCGCAGGCATCCCGCAGGAGGGCGACCTGACAATTCCCGAGGACGAGATTTTGGGTGGTCTCCAACTATCTTTCGTCCGCGAACTTTTAAAAGCCCGAGGCGCCGATCCGCGCCGCTGTGGCTGGTATTTCAAGCAGCTAGTCATTTTTGCATACGCGGCGAGGCCCGAGGCCGCCGAGCTCTATCTCGTATGGGACGCAGACACCGTGCCGTTGCGCGAGATGTCCTTCTTCGACCAGGAGGGTCGGGTCATATTTGACGTGGCGCCCGATCTTCACCTGCCTTATTTCGAAACGATGAAGAACATGATAGGCGTCGAGCGCCAGGTCGATTACTCTTTCATCTCCGATCACATGCTGCTCGAGAAGAAGATTGCCCTCGCCCTGATCGATCGGATCGTCGGAGGCCAGGTTCCCACAGGAGAGGTTCTCGCGAGGAAGGCCCTGTCCGCGATATCGGACGAAGGCCTAATAGGTAGCTGTGGCTTTTCTGAATACGAGACCTACGGCAACTTCGTAGCGGCGAATTTCCCCGACCGTTTCGTCGTAAGGCAAAGCTCCCGTACGCGCATGGGCTCGAGCTTTTTCGGCCTTCCGCCCTCCAGGACTGGCCTCTTCGCCCTGTCCCTGAAGTATTCATGGGCTAATTTCGAAAGCCCGACTCTGGCCGACCGCTCGCTTCGCAGGCGCCTCAAAAACCGGGCATATCGCGCGGTCGGCTTCTTTTGGGCTGCCGCCGCCGCGCTCTTGCATCCGAAGGCCCTCGCCGACTTTAGATCTTAGCGGCGCGTGTGAGCGCGCTGAGATGCTCGTAGGAACCTATAGAAGGCGAACAGCCCTGGTACATAGCGTAGTCGAGCGATGAGCTTGCCTCGCGCTTCTATAATCCGATGCGCCTTCGGCGCGTAGCCCCCACGGGCGGGCTCTTCCAAGAAGCGCCGGATGTCTGCCCTGGCATCGATCCAGGCTTGTCTACCATTCTCGCATGAGGAGCGAGCGGCCTTTCCCAGCTCACGGGCGCGAGAGAAGTCGAGGGCTTCGGGCTTTTGCGGGTCGTAGAGCAGGCCGTTTTTACCGTTTTCTATATACTCGTTCATGGTCGGCCTATCCGGAGCTACGACACAGAGCCCCATCGCCATAGCTTCCAGAAAAGAAAGCCCTATGCCCTCGGCGAGACGGGGGGCGAAATAGACATTAGCACCCGCGAGGCAGCGGCGGTACTCCGACTGGTCGGCAAACCATTCGGAGGTCTCGACTCCCGGCTCGCCCTGCGAGGAGACCGATGTCCCATGTAGGTGCATCCGTTCGAAGTTAGAACCGGCAGTCAGTCTCTTGACGAGTGGCCAGTCCACAGCCGGAGTCCGAGGCCAGAAGAAACCCCTGAGACCTGAGCCCCAGTCTATTGCGTCTTCTTGGTCCTCGGGGTAATACTGCACTCCCCAAGCCTCGAGACCGTAGGAAATTAAGGCGTCTCGCAGGGTGGTCGAGAAGCAGAAGACTTTAAAAGCCTTGAAGTCTCTCCAGTACGCTTCGTCGAAGGGGCAGGCATCGAGCATGGGTACGATGATCACTCGGTCTGCCCCGAAGGCCTCGAGCTCCTTCGGGCTGTAGAGTTTCTGCCAGACGACGATGAGGTCCCAGTGGCATTTGGGCAGCTCTACCCAGGCCTTCTCGTGGGGGATGACGTCCACTTCTCCGTAGAGGCCGCGCAGAAGGTCGATGAAGAAATCCGATGAATGCGTAATGTAGATATGGTTCGACATAGCCAGGAACGCGACTTTCATGCCTTTCCTCCCGAGTTCTCCAGTATGCGACGCGGGCGGCAGCGAGAGTCAATATGATAGGCGCAAGGAGTCCATGTGCGAGTTTCCGTCGTAATGGCGATCTACAATGACGATCCTCGATTCCTCGAGGCAGCGATACGAAGCGTCGCCGATCAAAGTTTCCGCGACTGGGAGCTCGTGATCTCGGACGACAGCACCAAGTCCGAGAGTGCGGCCGTGATCGAGCGCTTCAAGAAAGAGCTCGGCGATCGGCTAGTCTACACGCACAACGAGCCACGCCTTGGGCTGGCTCCCTCGATTAACCAGGCCCTCTCCCGCAGTTCATCGCCCGTATGGACGGCGACGATATCTGCCTCCCCGACCGACTCGAGAGGCAGGTCGCCTATCTCGAGTCGCATCCCGATGTGGGCATTCTCGGCGGCGATATACAGATAATCACTGAGGATAGTGAGCGCCTGACGGTCAGGCATTATCGTTGCGGCCGGCGGGAAATAGAGCGGACGAGCTTCATCCGCAACCCGCTCGCTCAACCTACGGTCATGATGCGGCGCTCGGTCCTCGACGCTATCGGCGTCTACGACGCATCGTTCAAAAAGGCCGAGGACTACGAGTTCTGGCTGCGCGCTCTCAAGAGATCGGTGGTCGTCGAGAACTTGGGGAAGGTTGTGCTTCTGTATCGTGTTCCTAAAGTCGAAGCACGCAAGCGGGACCTTCCGAACTGGAAGTTCGGGCTCAAGGCAAAGTTCCGGCATTTCTCCTGGAGGCATCCGTTCATGTCGGCCGCAGGCATAGGCTTGAGCATCGCTCTTATGATCACACCGGCGCGACTTTTGGACCTTCTTTACCGGCGCGACTATCGCACTCCGATTCTCTTCTGAGGGTGGCCATGGACGCTGTCATTTCGGCCGGAGGTAAAGGGACGAGGCTGGGGAGCCTTACGCGAGATATACCCAAGTGCCTCGTCCCCGTCGCGGGGCGGCCCTTGCTCGAGTTTCAGCTGGAGGAGCTGGCACGGAATGGCATCCGTAAGGCTTGGCTCCTCACGGGGCACCTTAGCGAGGCAATCGAAGAATACCTCGCGGCGATGGAGATGCCGATTGAAGTCGGGGTGCTCAGGGAGGAGAGTCCTCTGGGCACGGCGGGCGGGCTAGCCACGTTGCGCGGGGAAGTTGCCGAGGACTTCGCTTTCCTCTACGGCGACCTCGTATTCAGTCTCGATCTTGAAAGGATGCGTGCCTTCCACGAGACCCTCGGTACGGCCGCGACCCTGCTCGCCCATCCGAACTCTCACCCCTACGACAGTGACCTCATCGAGTCCGACGAAGCTGGAAAAGTCCGCGCTATCCTCGGCAAGAAAGCCGATCGTCCCGGCTATCACCGCAATCTGGTCAACGCCGGCGTCTATATCCTGTCTCCCTCCGTGCTGGAGCGTATAGTCCCGGGAGCGAAGAGCGACTTCGAGAAGGATGTACTGCCGCCGCTTGTGGCCGAAGGCGGCGTTGGTTGCTATCGGACTACCGAGTACATCAAGGACATGGGCACGCCCGAGCGACTCGAACAGGTGGGGCTCGATTTCGAAAGTGGCGCGATAGAGGCAAGGCGGCTGTCTAACAGGCAGCGCGCGATCTTCTTCGATCGCGACGGGACGCTCAATCGCTATGTCGGGCTCCTGTCGCGCCTCGAAGAACTGGAGCTCCTTCCCGGCGCCACGGACGCTGTGCGGGCGGTCAACGGCTCGGGCTATCTGTGCTTCGTTGTCACGAACCAGCCTGTAGTGGCGCGCGGCCTTTGTTCCATGGAGGCAGAGCGAGAGATCAACTCGAAGCTCGAGACCCTCCTCGGCGCCGAAGGTGCGTATCTAGACGACCTGCGCTTCTGCCCTCACCATCCCGATTCGGGCTATCCCGGCGAGATCGCGGAGCTCAAGATAGACTGCGCGTGCCGCAAGCCTAAGCCGGGCATGATACTCGACCTTGCCCGGCGGTATAATGTCGATCTAGCAAGTTCGTGGCTCGTGGGCGACAGTTCGTCCGATATTCAGACGGCGAAAAACTCAGGCCTTCGGTCGGGCCTCGTCTCCTGCGGAATGCCCGAGTCTCCCCCGAAATACGATGCCCGGCCCGACTTTTCGGCGGATAGCGCGCTCGCGGCCGTTCGCCTTATCCTGGATTTGAACTAGGAGCGATGCGTGATAATAACAAGGACTCCCTTTCGCGTGAGTTTTTTCGGAGGTGGCACCGATCTTTCGGCCTTCTATGAAGAGCATGGCGGGGCGGTGCTCAGCACGACGATCGATAAATACATGTACATCATCCTCAAGCCGCGCTACGACGATCTTATCGTCCTCAACTACTCCGAGAAGGAGATCGTCGATAAGGTCGATGCGATCCGTCACAATATCTATCGCGAGGCTTTAAAGTTCACAGGAGTCACCAAAGGGGTCGAGATCACCAGTATCGCCGACATACCTTCGAAGGGCAGCGGTCTGGGTTCTTCGAGCGCCTTCACCGTCGGTCTGCTCAACGCCCTGTATACGTACAAGGGGGACGTCAGGGGGCCCGCGCAGCTCGCCGAGGATGCATGCAGCATTGAAATCGAGGTGCTGGGAGAGCCGATAGGGAAGCAGGATCAGTATGCGGCAGCTTTCGGGGGGCTCAAACGATATATCTTCCGCAAGGACGGAGGCGTCGACATCGAGAGCGTGAATGTTCCCCAGTCCGCCCTGCTGACCGTACAATCGTCCTGCCTGCTTTTCTTTACCGGTATCACGCGTAAAGCCTCGGACGTACTCAGCGACCAGCGCGGCCGAATAAAGGACACGACTTCATCCTTGAGGACCCTTCGCGATCTCGCGCTAAGCATGGGTGAGTCTTTCGTGGCGGGGGATTGCCGATCGATCGGCGAGAAGCTCGACGAAAACTGGAAAGAGAAACGAAAACTCTCGAGCCGGGTGAGCACGCCCCAGATCGACTCGCTCTACCAGGTCGGTATCGAGGCTGGCGCCTTCGGAGGCAAGCTGCTGGGTGCAGGCGGTGGCGGCTTTCTGCTCTTCGTCTGTCCCCCCGATCGCAGGGAAGACGTGCGCTCGGCATTATCTGGACTGCGCGAGCTGCCTCTCGCGTTCACCCGCTACGGCAGCCAGGTGATATTCAGCTTCGAGGAAGGAGTCTATCCGCTCCAATGACAGCAATGCCGGATCTCGAGATCGCCGTGCTCGTCGTCAGCTGCGACAAGTACGCGGACCTTTGGCCACTCTTTTCTTCACAGTTCGCCCGCTATTGGCCGGACTGCCCGTTTCCGAAGTATATAATGATGAATCGGTCGAAGGCCACCGTTGTTGGCTTTCAGCCCCTGAGGTTGGGGACGGATGTATCGTGGTCGGACAATCTTCTTTCGGCGCTCGAGCAAGTACAGGAGGAGTACATCCTTTTGTTCCTCGAGGACCTGATCCTCGAGGCTCCGGTGGACGAAGCCGCTCTTGCCGCTGCGCTTTCCTGGGCGGCCCATACCAAGCCCGATCATTTGAGACTGAACGCCACCGAAAAGCCCGACGAGCGAGTGAGCGACATCGTCGGCAGGATCAGTGAAGGCGCTGCATACCGTACGTCCACGGTCCTGACGCTGTGGCGCAAAGCGACTCTTCGCTCTCTCTTGAAACCGGGCGAGAGCGCGTGGCAATTCGAGATAGACGGTTCGGAGCGCTCGGATTCGCTCCACGGCTTCTATTCTACCTATCGCTACTGCTTCCCAGTGATAAACTGCGTGATAAAGGGCAAGTGGCGCCGATCGGCCGTCCGCGTCCTTTCCGCTCAGGACGCCATTCCTGACCTGAGTACCAGGCCCCTCATGACCCGACGGGAGGAGGCGATCTTCGACGCGAAGAGGCTACGGTCGCGATTGTTCAAAGCCGTGCCGATGCGCTATCGTAGAGCCTTGCGCCGCATTTTTTCGAGGAGAGCCTGAATGAAAGAGAATTTCATCCCGGAGATGGAGAATTATTTCGAGAAGCTAAAAAGCACCATCGAGATAATGTCCCGTGACGAGATCAACGATTTCATCAATCTGCTCTCGGAAGCGTTGGAAACCGGCCGCACGATTTTCATCATGGGCAATGGCGGATCGGCGGCCACGGCCTCCCACTACGCCTGCGATTTTAACAAAGGCCTCTCCTGCGGGAAGGACAAGCGCTTCCGCTTTATCTGTCTCAACGACAATGTGTCGCTTATCACCGCTTACGCCAACGATGTTGGCTATGACGAGGTGTTTCGGGAGCAGCTTCGGAATTTCCTGGCGCCGCGGGACTTGGTGATCGGCATCTCGGGGTCGGGGAACTCGAAGAACGTGCTGGCGGCCATAGAGTACGCGAACAGCGTCGGCGCCGAGACCGTGGGCCTCTCCGGCTTCGACGGCGGCATTCTCAAGCGGATCGCGAAGCATAGCGTGCATGTACCCGTCGACAATATGCAGATCACCGAGGACATACAAATGATACTCGATCACCTTGTCTATTCGATCCTGACGAAGTAGGTATACTAAAGCTATGAAGACGTCCCAGCGCCTCCGGCAGCTCCTTCTGCTCGTGGTGGATATTTTCGTGCTCTACGCGTCGCTATTCCTGACGCTACTGATGCGTAGGGGCATCGTGTACGACGTCGCGACGTTTGGCGTGCACGTCGAGTACTTCAGTGTGATTTTCATAGTATGGATCGTGATCTACTACGTCGCGGGGTTCTACGACACCAACAACGATTTCGACGATCCACGATTCGCGGGCAAACTCGTCTGGACTTCTTGCATCGGCGCCGGCTTCGGAGTCGGCTATTTCTATATCTCCAGTTCGATGCCGATACTACCCAAGACCGTCATCGCGATGGATGCCGCCATCACGATCATCCTCATGTGGTTGTGGCGATTCTCCTACTCCCGCTTGAGCCGTAACAGGGTGGAACCGCAAGCCGTGGCATTCGTCGGCTTCGATCCCGCTCTCGAAGGCCTCATCGAGGAGATGCGATGCCACCATCGCTACGGTTACAAGCCCGTCGCCTTCTTCGATGAGCGGGGCTTCCCACCTCCGGAAGGGCTCCAAAGCTTCGCCGACGCCGAGAGTTTCGTGTGGATGGCCTCGAGCCTGAAAGTGCAGCTTGTCGTGATATCCGACGAGCGCGAAATGAGCGCCGAGACGCGGGCGGCTATGCTCAGCCTCATGAGATCTTCGATGCGCTTCATGCGTCTCGAAGTCTTCTACGAGTATTATTTAAGGAAGATTCCGATCGGCGCCATCAGCGATTTTTGGTTTCTCGAGAACATAGACCTGCGGTCGAAGCGCGTCTACAAGTTCGCCAAGCGGGGACTCGACGCTTTGGTCGCCTCTATTGGACTCGTAGTCTTCCTGCCTTTTGGCATTCTTGTCGCAGCGGCCGTGAAGCTTTCGAGCCCGGGACCGATATTTTTCACCCAGGTTCGGCTTGGCCTAGGAGAAAAGCCCTTCAAGATAGTGAAGTTCCGTACTATGCGTGTCGCGGGCAACACCTTCGCGCCTACCGGCAAGAAGGATTCTCGGGTTACGCCTATCGGTAATTTTCTTCGGAAGACCAGGCTCGACGAGGTTCCGCAGTTCATCAATATCGTCCGCGGGGATATGAGTTTCATCGGCCCCAGACCCGAACGCCCGGAACTGGCCGAGGAATTAGAGCGTCGCATCCCTTATTACCAGCAACGCCTGCTCGTGAAGCCAGGCATCTCGGGTTGGGATCAAGTCTCGGGCGAGTACCACTCTCCCTCGGTCGAGGACACTTACAAGAAGCTGCAGAACGATCTGTATTACGTGAAGAACATGTCTATAATGCTCGACATATCCATAACCGCGAAGACGATCGCGACCGTTTTCGCCCGCGCGGGGCAGTGACAGGCTGTTAGAGCTTGAGCCCGAGTCCCAGCATGAGTTCCACGGACTGGTCCTCCGATCCTGCGTTGTTTTCCGCGTTGCTCCTGTGCGTGTAGTCCGCCGCCCCTTCGATGCTCCACGACGGGGAGATCGGGTAGGAAGCCTTTACGCCGAGTCTCAGCCTGCCCTCCACTATTCCCGTTGGCGCCAGCTTCGAGGCGTTCTCGGTCGACCATTTATAGACCGTGTCCAGGTCGTTCACCCCTTTCCAGCGGTACGAGGCGAGAGCCTCGATCGACGTGCGATTTTGGAACTGGTAGCCAAGGCTTCCCGATACGAAAACGCAGTCCGGCCCTTCCGAGAAGCCTATCCACTCTTCGATAGGCCCGCCCGGATAGCTCGAGTTCGAATCCCTGCGATAGATATAGCTTATGGCGTCAGTGCCGAGGACCATGTCGTAGGGTTCGGCGTAGACGCCGCAAAGGAAGCCCTTTATATAACCTTGCCCATACGGGACTCGGAGCTTGGCGCCGACGAGTATGGCATCCGAATTGGGTATCTCGCTCGTGGCATTGGGCCAAAGCAGCATCTTGAGAGGATCGCGGCCCGCGTTGAACTGATATTGAGCGGTCAGCGTGACATAGTTCGCCATGGCGTAGTTGAGTTCCAGCCCGACCATGGAACCGATACCCGAAGGATTAGCGGCCGTTACCGTCCCGTCGCCGGTAGTCGCGTCCGCCGGACACGGCTCGTCGTTCCAGGCGATGTAGCCGTGGAAGACCATAAGCGGGTTGAAATAGCGCAACTGGAGTGAGTCGTAGCCCACGAGGATGCCTTCGGTGAAGGCGAAGGACAGCCTGTCGAAAAGCAGAAGATCCAGATGGTGCATGTACAGATAGCGGTCGGTATCGAGCTGGACCACGTAGGCCGAGTACTGCAGATCGCGGAAGAAGAGCGTCAATCGGGCATAATCGTACCACTCGGTCTCTGAGTTGACGACGAGGTTGTCCTCTCCCATGCTTCCTATAGATAGCCTGTCGCGTCCCACGAAGAGTCTCCAGAAGTCGCCGCCTACTGCGCCGAAGGTCCGGAAGGGGAAGTTGACGTCACTACCAATAAGATCGATGGGGACGCTCGTGTAGTTGGGGACGGAGAGTTCGGATACGGGAAGATTGACGGAGTAGTAGTCCCTCTGCCAGGCTGGATCGAAGTAGCCGTACACGCTATCCGAAGCCCAGGATTCCACGGGCAGACTGAGAAAGGGCGGGCGCTCTTGGTAGCCGAGGACCCAAGGCACGCTTTCGTCGGAACGCCAGTTCCCATCGAGGTTCACCTCGAGACCGATATTGAGGCCTAACTCGCCCGAACTATACTTCGGGGTCGGGCGGAGGGCCTCTCGGGCGCGGTTGTACTTGTCCCTGCCTGCCTCCGAGAGTTTCTCTGGGTCTACCCTGTCCAAGGCGTCGCGGAGTTCCTGGTCCGAGTAGGGCGAGGCGTAGGAAAGGAAGACGCTTCCCGACTCGACGAGGATATCTTCGATATCGGCGACTACCGGGTCGTCGAAGGCCCGGACGCGCTGGAAGTTGTTGTCGAAGTTATCGGCAATTAAGGTGCTCTGCGCGGCCAGCGCGAGACCGAGCGCGATCAGCGTCGCCAAAGCGGTCCGTTTCGATTTCAAAACTGCAGCCCCACCGAGAGCGAAAGATAGTGCTTGATGCTGGTGATGCCCGCGACGCATCCGTCATTGGCGATATACTCGAAGAGGTAGCCGAAATCGAAGTTGGCCGTCCCGAGTCCTTCGATCGGCCTCGTGTACGTCAGGTCGAGTCCCGCCTGCGCGCTGATCTGCAGGATAGACTGCGTGAGGAAGCGGAAATACTCGGGCCAGGTACCGGTGGGGTAATCGCCCTGGAATATCCAAGCACTATTATTGGTCGAGCTATTGAAGACGCCCGAGTCCCCGAGGTCTCCCGAAGCGTCGCCGCTGGCCGATGTGGAACTATTGTAGTCTGCCACCCCGGCCGAAGCGTTGCCGTGCCGGATGAGGCGCGCGAGGCCCGTGAGCTGGAAGCCGTCGATTGTCCTGCTCTTGGCCTTCACTGTTACACGGTCTGAATTGGGATCGAGGGCGGGGCCTATGTTCTCGCCCGCATTGGTGTACGCAAGCGCCCCGTTGTAGTCGTTTCCGTTGGAGTCCGTTCCCGCCGTCTCCCAGTGCGTATACATATACGGGAAGACTGCGGTGTAATCGAGCGAAAGACGTTGCATCAGTGGAGATTCGGGGGCCCAGGAGAGAGCCGCCTGGGCGGCCATCTTCCATTTGGTGTCCCAGTCTCCACGGATGATGCTCACGAAGCTGAGGTCGTCCGCGTAGGCCACAAGGTCCAGCTTCATGGCCTGGGGAAGATAGATGCTCGCCGACATCCCCGTGAAGGAGTTGCCCGCGTAGTTCGAGAAAGATTGAGAAAAAAAGTACTCGGAAAGAGGAAGCAGGTAGAGCGGCTCGAACCTATCGACCACCACCATCGACTCGTAGATACCGAGTTCAAGCCAGGGTGAGGGAGCCCAATCGATTCCGTGGATCATTAGATATTTGAAGCTGTTGAAGCCCACCGGATCGCCATCGCTGTCGAGGTTGCTGGACGATGTTGGCCATCCTTGCTGGAGCATGAAGAGACCCACATCGGCCGTGAGGCTCGGCGTGCGCCACGAAAAGGAGAACTGGCCAGAATGGGGGGACTGGGGGCCGATGACGACTCCATCGTCGTAGATGGGACCCCAGGAACCGCGCATGAAGCCCGCCTGGACGCCTATATTCTCGTCGCCGTATGTAGCGTCCGTCGTGACGTCCTGAGTAACCTCGACGCGTGCGGATATCCCTAAATGGTCGCCGATAAGCGTGTTGACCGATAAACCTGGAGTCGCGGCGAGGAGAGAGCTCGATGAGTCGGAGTCCGAGAGGGCGGTGTCGGCCCGGAGGTCTGCGCGGGCATGTACCGTCTTGTCCGCCAAGAGGTCCAGATAGCGTTCTGCCTCCGCCGCGTCTCGGGTGCTGCCTCTGGCTTTCACCTCGTTTAAAAGCCCGAGTATCATGGCCTGGGTGTAGGGGCGCAGGCGAGGCAGGTTCTTGATCAGGCCTTTGGTTGCCCAGTCGTCGAGATCGTCATAGATGGCGTCGTTAGGGTCCGCGAGCGTCGTTTGCGCATCGAGCGGACAGAAGGCCAGAGCTGAAAGGAAAATAGCCGCGAAGCACGCCCGGCTTTTCTTTGAAAGATGATGCATAGGCGCAGAATAGCTTCTTAAAGCTTATGGGACAAGTCGTTCCCTTGATTCATGATATATTTCATGTTATTGTTCGACGCTTGAACAATAGAAAGGGCGAAACGTGAAGAAGGCTTTCATTACGGGAATAACCGGACAGGACGGGTCCTACCTCGCCGAGCTACTCTTGAACAAGGGCTATGAGGTGCACGGTATTCTCCGCCGGTCTTCGGTATTCACGACCCAGAGAATCGATCATCTATTTCCCTGCGATCGCTTCCATACATATCATGGCGATCTCGCCGACTCTTCGAATCTGCACCGGCTCATTTCGAAGATCGAGCCCGACGAAGTCTACAATCTCGGGGCTCAGTCGCACGTGGCGGTTTCGTTCGAGGTGCCGGAGTACACCGCCGAAGTGGATGCGGTTGGAACGGTTCGCCTTCTCGACGCGATACGCGACATGAAGAGCCCTGCGCGCTTCTACCAGGCTTCTACCTCGGAGCTTTTCGGCGGGCTGCCGGGCACCGCGCCGCAGAGCGAGAAGACGCCCTTCTATCCCAAGTCCCCCTATGGTGCAGCCAAATTGTACTCGTACTGGGTGACGGTCAACTACCGCGAGTCCTATGGAATGTTTGCCTGCAACGGAATCCTCTTCAATCACGAGTCTCCCCGCCGCGGAGAGACTTTCGTCACTAAGAAGATCACGAAGGCCGTGGCCAACATCCAGAAGGGGCGCCAGGAACTACTGAAGCTCGGGAACCTCGACGCCAAGCGCGACTGGGGCTTTGCCAAGGAGTATGTCGAGGCCATGTGGCTCATGCTCCAAAAGGACGTGAGCGGCGATTATGTCATAGCGACCGGCACGACCTACACGGTCCGGCAATTCGTCGAGTTCGCCTTCGAAGAGATCGGCGTAAAGATCCAGTGGCGCGGGACGGGCGTGGACGAAGTCGGCGTAGACGCCGCAAGCGGGACAGTCAGGGTCAGGATAGACCCGCGCTACTTCCGACCGGCGGAAGTAGAGCTGCTCTGGGGCAATCCCGAGAAGGCGAAGCGGGAGCTGGGCTGGACTGCCAAAACCGAAGTGCGCGAGCTGTGCAAGATGATGGTGCGGTACGATATGCACAACGACAGTTACGGCGGAAAAGAAGAATAAGCATATGGATAAAGACTCCAAGATATACTTATCTGGACACCATGGGCTGGTGGGTTCCGCTATCCTGGGAAGGCTGTCCGCCGCGGGGTACCGGAATATCGTAACCAGGACGCATGCCGAGCTCGATTTGACTCGGCAAGATCAAACCGAAGCCTTTTTTGAAAGCGAAAAGCCGGAGTATGTCTTCCTGTCCGCGGCGAAAGTTGGCGGTATTGGAGCCAATTCGCATTATCCCGCGCAATTCATCTATGAGAATTTGGAGATAGCGCTCAATATCATC
>Ga0326728_10018026_pt1 | contig 14009 bp, 13 predicted proteins | sample MB3enrmetagenome_FD_207602 | JGI IMG/M metagenome (GOLD analysis project Ga0326728, IMG submission 207602) | Lab enriched peat soil microbial communities from McLean, Ithaca, NY, United States - MB31MN | ecosystem: Environmental > Terrestrial > Soil > Wetlands > Peat | place: USA: New York...
AACCGAGGGTGAGGGTACGCTTGGCTGGCAGTATGTCTGCCGTGCTTTTTGGGGCACCCGCCCTGGTCTGGACTGGCAGCGCCTGTCTGGGTTCACTCATGTTATTATGTGTGCTTAATAGTGCTTATAAACCGAACTATTCCTGGGTTCATTACGTTCTTTGCTTGGCCGAGGACGTGTTCAGGGCCACGGCTGCGCGGACGAGCGCTCTCAGAGCCTTCTCGTCTATCCTGTCGCCTTCGTGGAAGTCTATGGCGCGCCTCACCTTGCCCTCGAGGCTGGAATTGAAGAGCCCCGACGGGTCGTCCAGCGAGGCGCCCCTGGCGAACGTCATCTTCACGGCGTTCTTGTAGGCCTCGCCGGTGCAGATCAATCCGTCGTGGGACCACACGGGTGTCTCCCACTTCCACTCCTCCACTGCCTCGGGGTCGGCTTCCTTGACAATAGCGCGGATGCGGGCGAGCGCCTCTCCGCGCCAGCCGCCCAGCTCCTTGATCCTCGCGTCTATCAGCCGGGATGCGGCTTCCTGGGAACCGCTCATCCCATCGCCCGGTTTCGAGGCGCGGCCCGCCCTTCCACATCTTCCAGGACGGCTGCGGCATGTCCGATGGGATTGACGTTGCGCCATATCTTCGCTATCTTGCCCTTCCTGTCCACCAAGAACGTGGTCCTCTGGGTCCCTTCGAACTCCCTGCCCATCATCTTGAGCATGCCCCACACTCCGTAGAGCCTGTTCACGGACGTGTCCGGGTCGGAAAGCAGCGTTATGCTCAGCTTCCTGTGCGCGACGAACCTGGCGTGCGACTCGCAGCTGTCCTTGCTTATCGCGAGGATCATCGCGCCCGCCTTCTTGAAATCCGGGGCCAGCTTGGTGAAATCCAGCGCCTCTATCGTGCAGCCCATGGTCTCGTCCTGGGGGTAGAAATAGACCACGACCCATCCGCCGAGGAAGTCGTGCAACGACACTTTCTTGTTGTAGGAGTCCGAAAGGCTGAAATCCGGCGCAGTATCGCCCTCTTTCAATTCCATGCCACCACCCCGAACAGGAAAAGAGAATAAAAAAGAATCAGTCGTCCTCGAGCCGCACGCCCGCGGAGTCGCTCTTGGCCGCCTCGCCGAGCTTGGACAGCCGCTCGAGGATTATCTTCTGCTCGGCGCTCGCCACGATGCGCCTGGTCCGCACGACCGCGTCGGGATTCACGGACATGGAGGTCGTCCCGAACTCAACCAGCTTCTCCGCGAACTCCGGATAGACGGACGGCGCCTGGCCGCAGAGCGACGTGGTCACTCCGTACCTCTTGCAGGTCGTTATCACCTGCTTCAAAGCGCGCAGCACCGCCTCGTTCCGCTCGTCGAATCCCTTGGCCATCGTCGCGTTGTCGCGGTCTATGCCGAGTATCAGCTGGGTCAGGTCGTTGGTCCCGATGGAGATGCCGTCTATCCCCTCCTCGCAGAACTGGTCTATGAGGAACACGGTGCTCGGAACTTCCACCATTATCCAGAGCTTGAAGTCCCTGGTGCGGTAGATGCCGACCTCGTGCAGGTACTGCTTTATGGCGCGCAGCTCGCCTATCCTCCTCACGAACGGTATCATTAGCCAGAGGTTGGGCAGGTGGTACTCCTCGCGCACCTTCTTTATGGCCTTGAGCTCCATCTTGAAGACCGCCGGGTCGGTTATATACCGCGCGGCCCCCCTCCATCCCATCATGGGGTTGTCCTCGTGCGGCTCGTACTTCTCCCCGCCCGGGAGGTTCCTGTACTCGTTGGTCTTGAAGTCCGTGGCGCGGTACACGACCGGCCTAGGGTAGAACGCCGCGGCGAACCTGCGCATGTCCTCGGCGAGCTTGTCGATGAACTCGTTCTCCTTGCCGTCTTCCAGCATCTTCTTCGGGTGGGCGCCGATGTCGGCGATCATGAACTCCGCGCGCAGCAACCCGACTCCGTCGCAGGGCAGCTGCGCCACCTTCTCGGCCAGGTCCACGTTGGCCAGGTTGACGTATATCTTGGTGCCGGTCACCGGGACGGACTCTGCCGCCGCGGCCTGGGCCCCGCCCTTCTCGGCTTCGACCGGGGGAGTTGCGATATTGACTATCCCCGCGTACACGATCCCGTGCGTCCCGTCCACGGACACCTCCATGCCCTCCTTGAGCACGGCGGTCGCGTTGCCGGTTCCGACCACGCATGGCACGCCCAGCTCGCGCGATACGATCGCCGCATGGGAATTTGAAACCAGGATCGGGGAGTATAATTTACTGAAGACCACGTAATTCTTGTCCATCTCGTCTTCCGACCCTACTTCGACATTATAGACATAACCTTCACCAAGGTCATCCTCCTTCACCGCCCGTTTCATCCTTATATTTGAATCGAGGACCTGCATCAGCCTTTCCCGTTCTTTCGGCGAAGCCATTGGAAGGACGTATTTTTCGATTTTCCTGGCGTCGATGTAAAGGTTGTTCTCGACATAAGGCTTGATTTTTCCGCCCCAGTTGACGGAATCGACGATGTCCCCGATGACCTGCTTTGCCGCAAAAAGCTTCGTTCCGAGAACCTTTGCCCGTACTGCCCTGTTCAGCCTTTTGGACCTGCTGAGTATGTCCCCCATTCTCTCCAGTATCTGTACGTTGTAGATGGTCCTGTTCCTTGTGATCTGGGGAGATATGCCCAGCTTCAGGCAAGCCAGCAGAACCGTCTGCAATAATCTTTCTTCCCCCACGTAAAGCTGGAGTCTGTTATTGCAGAAACTGCCGTCCCCGTCCGCGAACCCTGCGAGGAATTGCAATGTCGACTCCTCGTCCAGATGCTGGACCCACGAAACGGCATTTTGGTATATCCGCGAGAATGCCGCAGCCGCTTCTTTTTTATAGCAGATGAAATCAGTAGCCTCGCCCTCTATCAGCCTACCCCGCAGATAACCGCTGTTGGTTTTTATCCGCTCCCCGTCCATCCCATACCCGAAGACGTCCGTGAAATTGGATTTGACGCTATTGATGAACTCTCTCTTCTCTTCGGTATCCTTCTGTGTCAGGAGGACTACCCCGTGCTTCTGGTCCACTTTGAAATATCCATCAGTGAAGATCGCGCCGACAAGATAAGCCATCCTTGGATCCGACGCGAAATCCTCCGAAGGGATCCTGTCTATGACGCATATGCCTTCCTCGTTATCCAGGATCTTATTCAATGGTTTTTTGACCAGGTCCCGGCCGTCGAAGGTATACATCTTATGATCTTCGGTCACGTCTAGATAGTTGTACTTGTTTTTCCCTGTCTGCGAGATCGTTATCCTTATGATGTCGCTCTTCCGCCTTCCGACGGCGATTATCCTTTTCCATTTAGCCCGTCTTCTTGAATAATCATACGACAGGATCTCGAAGGATTCGCCTTCCAAAGATGCGGCATAGACCTCCTCGAACGCCATGAAACCCTTGCGGGTCAGTATTTTGGTGCTCCCTTCAAAGCACGTCATCCCACCCGTGTCCGTGATTATCGCCGCGGCCTTCTTCATCGCAGGCACGAAATCAGGGCTGGTCATCTCCGTGACGAGTATGTCCCCGCGCTCCATCCGCTTTATGTCTGCGGCGTCCTTGATTATCTTGACCTTGCCCACGCCCACGCCAGGCGACGAGCCGAGCCCCTTCACGAGTATCTCTGCCTTGGAGATCTCCCCTGCCCCACCCATATTAGCACCCCCTTTCTTCTCCTCCTTCGCGTCCGTCTGCCTCGGAGCGCCCTCCGGCCTCACGACCGTGTTCTGCTTCTTGAGCGTCGTGATGGGCCTGGACTGCACTATGTAGAGGTTGTCCTTGTCCACCGCGTACTCCAGGTCCTGCGGGAACCCGTAGTGCTGCTCGATCTTGGCCGCGATCTTGGCCAGCTCGACTATCTCCTTGTCGCTGAGCTTCTGCCTCTGCTGCATCTCATCCTTTATCTGGACGCGCTCGTTCTTGTCTTTCAGCTTTATGAGCATCCAGGTCTGCTTGGATATCTTCTTGTCGACTATCTCCATGCGCTCCTTGTCTATCCTGTAAGTATCCGGGGTTATCTCTCCGGAGACCACGGTCTCGCCGAGCCCGAATCCCGCCTCTATGGAGATGAGGTTCGGGTCCTGATAGAGCGGATCTACGGTGAATATCACGCCGGCCTTCTCGGACTGGACCATCATCTGGACCACTGCGGCCAAGCCGACCTTCATATGGTCGAAGTGGTTCTGCACCCTGTAGTATATCGCGCGCGCCTCGAAAAGCGAGGCCCAGCAGTCCTTGACCGCAGCCACGACGTGCTCGGGCCCCTTTATGTTCAAGTATGTAGATTGTTGCCCCGCGAAAGACGCTGTGGGCAGATCCTCCGCCGTCGCGCTCGAGCGGACCGCGACGTATACCTCGCGCCCCGCGCGCTCGTTTAGCTTCTTGTAGTTGCGTATGATGTCGTCCTCTATGTCCTGAGGGACCTTGCCGTCGGTTATCAGCTTCTTTATCTTGACCGACGCCTCGTCCAGCTTGTCGTTGTCGTTGACGTCAAGTGCGTTGAGGATGGCGGTCATAGGCGCAACGAGGTTGTTCGCGGCCAGGTGCTTGAAATAGGACCCTGATGTCACCACGAAGCCGGGCGGTATCGGGAACCCTGATTGCGACATTTCGCCCAAATTTGAACCCTTCCCGCCTGCCTCCGCGAGATTCCCCTTGTTCAGCTCATCGAACCACATGACGTTCTTCATATGATACACCCGCAACTAGAGAATTTTGAGCTTACTTATCAGGCATGGTTTAAAAAGTTTGGCAGGCGTCAGACCGCAGGGCGTATCACCCAGCCCGCTTTTCCGGGAAGCCTTCTCCTGAAGCCGCTGCACGCCGGGTTAACTCTGGGAAAATTAATCCACGGGTCCATCCAGGCACCATCGGTGCGCGCGAGGAAGTGTCCGGACGGATATCCTGCGGACTTGCGGATGAAGACGATGGTTCCGGGAAGGCGGATCGCATCCCTTCCCGCTTTCACGTAGGAATACGCATAGCGCCTGCCCGCTTTTCCGAGCGCCTCCACGATCTCCCTGCAATAGTAGCCGCGGTTTCCGGCATGCCCCGGATCGTCGAAGAGAGCGAGGGCTTTCTTATAAGTGGTCCCGAGCACCGCCGCGACGCAGGCGACCGCGCAACCGCAAGCATGCTCCTGGGTGACGGCCTTCATGATGATGGTTCCGCTTGCGCGATTTAAAAAACATGCACGGTCGTTCCAGAAAACAATCAAGACTGCTAGCCGATTGCACGGAATCGCAAAGGGCACAACTATTAAAAAACATCCTCCGCAACATACGTGCCATGTCACTCAACACTACGAGTTTCAGTAGGACGTGCAAGGCGGCGATTGTCGGCGTTTCCCTCTCGGCTATGGTCGCGGGCTACCATCCGATCGCGGAAGCCAGGCAGCCGGACGCGGTGGCCGCAAGGCAGGTTCCAGGCAACACGCGGCTCGAGAAGGTCCAGAGGCTCTTCGCTGCCGTAGAATCAAGGGCCACGGAAGAGGTCAGGTCGCTGGCCGCCGACCGGACGCTCGTGAACGCCAGGGACAAGGACGGCAAGACCGCGCTGATGCATGCCGCTATCAGCGAGACGCTGAGGGTCGCGGTCACCTCCCGCGACATGAAGGACATGCAGAAGGCTGCCGACACCATGGAGATCGCGGATATCCTGATCAAGCAGGGAGCGGATGTGAACGCGAAGGACAAGCAGGGGAAGACGGCGCTGATGTACTCCGTCGCAAGCGGGAGCGCGATGATAGTGGAGCTGCTGATCGGGGACAAAGCAGTGCATAAAGCGGACATCAATGCGAAGGACAAGCAGGGCAGGACGGCGCTGAGGTATGCTCTTGCCAATGGGGAGCTGCCGATCGTGAATACGCTGATCGGGCATAAAGCGGACGTCAACTCGAAGGACAACCAGGGCAGGACCGCGCTGATGAATGCCGTTGCCAGCAATGATCCGGCCGCGGTGATGCTGCTTGAGAACAAAGCTGATGTGAAGCTGAAGGACAAGCAGGGCAGGACGGCGCTGATGTACGCTGCTGAGAGCGGGCACAGGGAGATGGTCTCATTGATGATCGGATCATCCGGAGGGATTGTGAACGCGAGGTACGAATCGGATGCCGCTGCCAAGGACGGGCAGGGCAGGACGGCGCTGATGTACGCCGTCGCCAGCGGGACGCTGGATAGCGTCAAGCTGCTGTCCGGGAACATGAAGAGCATGAACGCCAAGGACAGGCAGGGCAGGACCGCGCTGATGTGCGTCGGCGCCAATGGGGATGCGCTCGCGGTGACGATGATCCTGGATAACGCCGACTTGAAGGCGAAGGACAACCTGGGCAAGACGGCGCTGGACTATGCGACCGCCAACGGGAACCAGGTCGCAGCCATGCTGATCGAGAACAAGGGGGACATGCACGCGAACGACAGGCAGGGCAGGACCGCGCTGTCATTGGCCATCGAGAAAGGAGAGAAGGACGTGGCGAACATCCTCATACAGCGCGGGGCCGCCGGTTTCCACATGGATATCAGGCCAAACTAGCATCAGCGCGATCAAATCGTCACGCCTTCCTCTTCGCCAGGTCCACGCACCTGCCCAATCCGTCCCCCGCAGCCTCCATCACGCACTCCGAGAGCGTGGGTGAAGCGTCGATGCGGCATCCTCGAGCTAACGAATGAGTTTTATATAATCCATCAGATCATAGCGCATGCTCAGCCCGCTCGTTCTCTTCCTGGCGAGGTTCGGAGCGAAGCTCAGCTTGTTATAGAAATCGACCGCTTCCTCGTAGGCATCGACAGTTACAAATCTGCAGCCGATCTCTTTCATGATGGAGACCACGACCTTGCCCATCGCGGCTTTTACAAGAAAAGTCCCAATCCCCCTTTTCACGAAATCTTTATGCACCGCCAATCTCCCTATTTTGACAGCAGGATACTCCCCCAGCCTCTGTTTCGGTTCGGGCATGACCTCTTTTTCTTCCAAATCCAAACGGATCGCGTCTGAAGAGAGGCTGAAATATCCTACGACCTGGTTTTTATACAAGCATAGGTACGTGATCGCCAGCGAACCGTTTTGATAGAGCAGGGCGTCCTCCTTGAGGAAGGAATTGAGATCGGCGTCATCGCAATCGAAAATAGACAGGTCAAAACCCGCTGAGAGCTTCACGATATCCAATTCCGAAAAATCGATCGGTTCCCGCATACGCTCACTAAAACGGTTTCTTGAGATAAATCTCGACGCATTCTTTGATGAAACTGGCCTTCTTGGGACTGGGATTGGACTCGGTGCGGTCCAGGTCTTCGTAGAATCTCTTGGCATCCTCCCCTCTCAATATGGGGGTCGGTTCTATCGGTTTGGCCATATTCGACACCGTTAACCGGCATACTGATTATGAATCCAAGATTTATATAATACGCGGTTTTCTTGCGCCGTCGACGCTCCCTCACGCCTTCCTCTTCGCCAGGTCCACGCACCTGCCCAATCCATCCCCCGCGCCCTCCATCACGCACTCCGAGAGCGTGGGATGCGGGTGGACCGTGGCCGCGACGATCAGCCAAGCAAAAAAGCAAAAATGCTTTTAAAGCCTTTCTATCTAAAACAAAGCCATGACCGAAACGAATCTGTCGCTGGCGTACCGTGCGCTCATCTCATCTCATGCCTCCTCGAAAACGCGGATCCTGGATTCCTCGGACGTGGCCTCGGTGGCAAAATCATTCGGTTTCGCTCCGAACGTCGTACTGAACGGGCTCGTGCGCGGCGGCTACCTCGTCCCGGTATATTTCAGCGGCGTATATTACCTGCCTGACCCGGATGAACGCGATACGAAATTCCTGAAAAGGAAGTCGTACGAGATGGTCGCGGCGGCATGCTTGAGCCGCTTCGGGAAAAACTGGTACTATGGGCTCGGGTCCGCCCTCTACATCGCCGGCCTGACGCACCAGACCCCGTATGAGTTCTTCGTGATCACCGACCGCCACGACTCAGCTTCATTCGAATTCGGCGGAAACAGGTTCAGGATACGGAAGTCGAGCGTAAACGACTACGTAACCGGGGTCGAGGAGCGCGGATTGCTGCGTTTCAGCGCCCCTGCGCGTACCATCACGGACTACTTGTATTTCTATTCCAAGGAAGGAAGGCAGGATCATGCGATACGGACTGCGAGAGGCATCCTCCGGGCCTTCCCGAAAGCCAGAATCGGGAAAAGATTGATCGACATCTATCCTGCCCCTTACAATCTGGCCGTGGCTTACTGCGCAGATGCCGCGAGTGGTGGCCATGTTTGAAGAAGCGAACGTCAAACGCTTTGTTGCGGAGTTGCACAGGCTGACCGGCCTTCCGGACAACCTCATCGAGCAGGACGTATGGCAAAAGCTAGTCTTGAATCGGCTCTACGCGGATGAAGACGCCGGACGCATGCTTGTTTTCAAGGGCGGCACGTGCATCACACGGACGCTTCTTGGCTATTACCGTTTCAGCGAAGACCTCGATTTCTCATGGAAAAGCAGGGAGCCGAAGGATTTCTACAAAAAGTTCGAGCTGGAGCGCCTGGCGCCCCTTTCCGAGAGCGGCGTCATGCCGGGAAAGCATTACGGAACGCTTGGCGGACGGCTGATGAAATGGGACCTCGCATGCGGCTCGGGCAAGCTCGTGCTCTCCGTGAACTTTTCCAGCGGACCGGCATTCCCAATAGAGCGCAGACCTGTTTTCAGCCTCGAAACTTCCGAGCGTAGAAAGCTTTCGGCGCTGTTCTCCGGACTCTGCGACGCTTACTACGCGGAGCTGAGCGTGCCATGCTACTCCGCGGAAGAGATCATATGCGAAAAGATCGCGGCGGTCTTTACAAGACGGGATCTTGCAAAGCCCCGTGACATAGTCGACCTGTTCTACCTTGGCAGGAAGTCGGACCTGCGCGCCATCTGCGCCGAGCGGAAGGCTGTCCTGAAAATAGGCGCTATGGTGAGGAGCACTCCCGCATACACACGCATCTTCGAGCAGAGGAGGAAAAACATCGCGGTTTATCTCAGCCAGCTGGCTGCAGAGGCATTCCTCGAAAGGATATACATCAGCCCTCCGAAAAAGGACGAGTTTGACCGATTCTTTTCTAGCGTTCTGATTCCGCTTTTCGAAGGCTTTGCGGCCGAACTGCGATGATGCCGGGGTTTCGTGTGCATTTGCCGCTCGTCCGGGCCCCTTTCACGCCTTCCTCTTCGCAAGGTCCACGCACCTGCCCAATCCGTCCTCCGCAGCCTCCATCACGCACTCCGAGAGCGTGGGGTGCGGGTGTATCGTTGATGCGACATCCTCTAGCAACGCGCCCATCTCCACGGCCAGCGAGAGCTCGCTTATCAGCTCGGACGCGTTCGGGGCCGCGATGTGCGCGCCCAGGATTATCCCGCTGTCCGAATCCGCGATTATCTTGACGAATCCCGAATGCGCGTCCATGGTCCTCGCCCTGCCCGAAGCGCTGAGCGGGAACCTGGCGATTTTGACCTTGTAACCGGCCTTCACCGCGTCCTGCTCTCCCATGCCAGTGCTCGCGAGCTCTGGGTCCGAGAACACGACCAGGGGTATGGCGACGTTGTCGAACGCGCTCTTCATTCCTGCGATGGCCTCCGCAGCCACTTTCGCCTCGCGGAAAGCCTTGTGCGCGAGCATCGGAGCTCCGGTGACGTCGCCGACAGCGAATATGTCCGGGTCCGTGGTCCTCCTTTGAGAATCCACTTTGATGAATCCCTTCTCGTCCAATTGGACATGCGTCTTCTCCAGCCCCATCTCCTGGGTGTATGGTTCGTGACCCACGGCGACGAGCATCCTGTCGAATGGCACGTCCGCGGTTTTCCCGTCCTTTGAGACGATCTTCGCTACCGCGGATTTCCCCTTCCTCTTCCATTCCGTGATCTCGCTATTGAGATAAAGCGTTATGCCGAGGCTGGATAGCCTCTTCTGCACCTCCATGCCCAGCTCGGGCTCCAGCTGCCGGAGGATGGCCGTGCCGCGGTACACCATCGAGACCTTGCTCCCGAGCTTCGCGAACAAGGTCGCCATCTCGATGCTTATGTAGCCCGCGCCCACGACCATGAGGTCCTTGGGGATTGTTTTTAGGGCCAATGCGTCGCTCGAATCGATTATGAACCTATGGTCGAACTCCAGCCCCTTCAGCGTGCTTGGGACAGAACCAGTGGCGATTATCGCGTGCTTGAACTCGTAATCCGCAGGGCCGTGCTTGGTCTCGACTGTTATCTTGCTCGATGAAGTGAAGAACGCCCTGCCCTGTATGACATCCACGCCCGAATTCTTGCACAAACCGGCTATCCCGTCCCTGAGCCCGAGGACCACGGAATCCTTCCATCCCTGCATCTTCGGGAAATCCAGCTTCGTGGCAGAGATTATCCCGATGTCCTCCGAATGGCTGGCTTCGTATGCCACGGACGCGGCGTGTATGAGCGCCTTGGACGGTATGCAGCCCTCGTTGGTGCATACGCCGCCCAGCTCATTCTTCTCTATCAGCACGGTCTCCAGGCCGAGCTGTGCGCACCTGAGCGCGGCCACGTAGCCGCCCGGCCCGCCGCCTATCACCGCGACGTCGCAGTTCGTTGTGAGCTCTCCTACGACCATGTTCAGATCATCTCAAGCAGAAGCAGGTCCGGATCCTCCAGGTGCTTCATTATCTCGTTCATGAACTGCGTGGCTTCCGCCCCGTCCGACACCCTGTGGTCGAACGCGAGGGATATGCCCATGACCTTGCCTATCCTTATCTTCCCGTCCACCACGATTGGCATGTCCCTTATCCTGTGCACTCCCATTATGGCGACCTGGGGAGGATAGATGATCGGTACGGAGAACATAGAGCCCACGCTGCCCACGTTCGTGATGGTGAACGTGCCGCCCTGCAGGTCGTCGACCTTTATCTTCCTGCTGCGCGAGAGGTCGGCCAGCTCGGTTATCTCCTTCGCGATCTGGACTATGGACTTGGCGTCCGCGTCCTTCACCACGGGCGCCATGAGGCCGTCCGGAGTGTCCACCGCGATGGAGATGTTGTATCTCGGCTTCATCACGAGCTCGTTGGTGTCGTTGTCGAAATGCGCGTTGAACTTCGGGTATCTCTTGAGCGCGATGACAACGGCCTTGACGATGAACGGCAGGTAGGTCAGGTGCACGTCCTTCTCCTTGTCCTTCTCCCGCTCGCGCACGGCCACGAGCCTCGTCACATTGACCAGGTCCATGCCGACCGCATCCGGGATGTGCGCCTTGGAATACGACATCCGCTCAGCGATTATCTTCCTGAGCCCCGAGAGCGGTATCCTCTGGTCCCCGGCCTCCTGGCTGGTGGTGATCTTCTCCTCTTTTACGCCTATCTGCGTGCCCTCGCTGGTGACCACCTTGTGCGACGAGCCCGCGCGCACGTCTTCCGCCGATATCCTGCCTCCGGGCCCGCTGCCCTTCACGAGCTCGATGTTCACCCCCAGCTCCCTTGCGAGCGCGCGGGTGGAAGGCGAAGCCAGAGCGCGGTTCGAGGTCTCCGGAGCAGGCTGCGCCGGCCCCTTCATCGCCTCCACGACCTTGGCCACAGCCTCGTGGACCGGAGTGGCATGGACCGCCTCGCCAGGGGCGCCTATGGTGACGAGGACCTCCCCGACGTTCGCGGTCTCGCCCTCCTTACGGTAGAGCTTCAATATCTTCCCGGCGGCAGGGGACGGCAGCTCGACCACGGCCTTGTCCGTCTCCATCTCGAGTAGCGCCTGGTCGTTCTTGACCTGGTCGCCCTCCTTCACCAGCCATTTCACTATCTTGCCTTCGTGTATGCCCTCGCCTACGTCCGGGAACTTGAAATCTACAGCCATTGGGATCACTTCTCAGCCATGACCTCTTTCACCGCGGCCTTCACCCTGTTCTTGTCCGGGAAGAAATAGTCCTCGCTCGACAACAGGGGTATGATGGTGTCCCACCCGGTCACCCTCCTCGGCGCTGCCTGGAGGCTGTAGAACGCCTTCTCGTTTATCCTCGCGATTATCTCCGAGGCGAAACCCAGGGTCTTGACCGCCTCGTGCACGACCACGGCGCGGCCCGTCTTCTTGACGGAATCCGTAACCGTGCTCCAGTCGCAGGGATTCAGGGTGCGCAGGTCCACGACCTCGGCGTTTATGCCCTCCTGCTCCAGCTCTGCGGCGACCTCCATGACCATCGGGGTCTGGGCGCCGTAGGTTATGATCGAGAGGTCCCTGCCCTCCTTCGCTATCCTCGCCTTGCCGAGCGGGATCGTGTAGCGCTCCTCGGGCACCTCGTCCTTGTACGCGCGGTAGAGCTTCTTGGGCTCCAGGAATATCACGGGATCCTTGCTCTCCAGCGCTGATGCGAGCAGCCCCTTGGCCTCGTAAGGCGTCGATGGCGTGACGACCACTATGCCGGGCAGGTGGATGTAGAGGCTCTCTATGGCCTCGCTATGGTGCTCGAGCGCCTTTATCCCGCCGCCATAGGGGATGCGCAGCACCAACGGCAGCGTGAACCTCCCCCTCGTCCTGTTCCGCATCCTGGCCATGTGGCAGAGGATCTGATGATAGCCCAGCAGGCTGAAGCCGTCGAACTGTATCTCCGGGACAGGCCGCAGCCCCATGGCCGCCATGCCTATCGAGGTCCCGACTATGGCGGATTCCGCCAAGGGGGTGTCCATCACGCGCTCCTTGCCGTATTTCTCGTACAGGCCTTCGGTGACCCTGAACACTCCCCCGTCCTTGCCCACGTCCTCGCCGAGCAGGAGGATGTTCCTGTCCCTGGCGAGCTCCTGGTCCAGGCAGGCGTTGAGAGCCTGCGCCATGGTCATCTTCATTGCTTACCACCGCCGAAGAAACGTTCCATCTCAGCAGTCTGCTCCTTGAGGTTGTCCGTGTCCATGGACCAGACGTACTTGAACATGTCGTGCGGGTCGCCCTTGTACGCCTCCATCTTCGCTACCGCGTCGTCTATGTCCTTGGCCATGCGCGCGAGGAGCCTGGTCTCGTAGGGCTTCGTCCAGAGTTTTTTCCTCTGCATGTATTTCCTGAACCGGTCTATGGGGTCGCGCGCCTTCCATGCGTTGACCTCCTTGTCCGTCCTGTACTTGGTCGGGTCGTCCGCGGTGGTGTGCATGGACATGCGGTAGGTCACGGCCTCTATCACGGTCGGGCCCTTGCCGCTGCGCGCGTTGGCGAGCGCGTCGCTGACCGCCTTGTACACGGCCAATGCGTCGTTGCCGTCCACCTGCATGGACGCGATCCCGTCGCCAAGCCCCTTCTGGGCGAGCGTGGCGGATGCGCTCTGGGAGCTCCTTGGCACTGAGATCGCCCACTGGTTGTTCACTATCACGACCACCAGCGGCACCTGCCACACGCCTGCGAAATTCAACGACTCGTGGAAATCGCCCTGGGACGTGCCTCCGTCTCCGACGAACGTGAGCATGGCCTGCTTCTTCCCGGCTTTCTTGAGCGCGAACGCGATCCCCACCGCGTGCGGGAGGTGCGTCCCTATCGGTATGGCGAACGGGAACGAGTTCGTGCCTTCCGGGAAGTTCATCCCCTCCTCGATCCCCTTCCAGTACATGAATATCTTCTCGAGCGGGACTCCCCTGGCGATATATGCCTGCGTCTCCCTGTATGTCGGAAGCACCCAGTCGTCCTTTCCCATTGCGAGCGCGGCTGCCGACGCGACCGCCTCCTGCCCGAGTATCGGGGCGTACGTGCCCATCCTGCCCTGGCGCTGCAGCTTCACGGACTTGTCGTCGTATGCGCGCGTGAAGAGCATGAGCTCGAATATCGCCCTGAGCAGGCTCGGAGGCAGCTTCGGCTCGAGCTTCCTGTCGACCACGCCCTTCTCGTCCAGTATCTGGAGGTAATCAACGCTCCCCTCGTAGACCTTTTTCCTCGCCATGCTCCAGAGAATACAGCGCATTTATAAAAAGGTTACGAAGCCGGGGCAGTATTCCGCTGCGTGCGGGCAGTGAGATGCTGCCGTCTGCTTACATGG
>Ga0326728_10018030_pt1 | contig 14009 bp, 15 predicted proteins | sample MB3enrmetagenome_FD_207602 | JGI IMG/M metagenome (GOLD analysis project Ga0326728, IMG submission 207602) | Lab enriched peat soil microbial communities from McLean, Ithaca, NY, United States - MB31MN | ecosystem: Environmental > Terrestrial > Soil > Wetlands > Peat | place: USA: New York...
AGCACGGGGCAAGACGATCCGCCCGGGATGAACGCCTTGAGCTTGCGGCCCAGGCGGATGCCGCCGCCCACTTCCTCGATCATCTGCTTCACCGGGAAGCCGAGTTTCAGCTCGTAGACGCCGGGCTTATTGATGTGGCCGGTGAGGCAGGTCATCTTGGTGCCGCCCGCCTTGGGGACGCCGAGCGCCGCGAAGGCCGCGCCGCCATCGCGGAGGATCGCGGGCACGGCGCAATAAGTCTCGACGTTGTTGAGCACGGTGGGGCACTGGAACGCGCCCACCACCGCGGGAAACGGCGGGCGAATGCGCGGAATGCCGCGCTTACCTTCGAGCGATTCGAGCAGCGCCGACTCCTCGCCGCACTCGTACGCGCCGGCGCCGGTGTGGGTGTAGAGCTCGAAATCGAAGCCCGTGCCCTGGATGTTCTTGCCCAGGAAACCCTTCTCGTAGGCTTCCGCTATCGCTTTATCCAGAATCTCGATGAGGTAGCGATATTCGCCGCGCACGTAAATGTACCCGGCATGGGCGTCTACCGCGAGGCCGGCGATAAGGACGCCTTCGATCAACTGGTGGGGATCGTTTTCGATGAGGACGCGGTCTTTGCAGGTTCCCGGCTCGCTCTCGTCGGCGTTGACCACGATGTACTTGGGCTTGGGCGAAGTGCGCGGCACGAAGCTCCACTTCATCCCCGTGGGAAAACCGGCCCCGCCGCGTCCGCGCAGATTGGAGATTTTCATCTCCTCGATGATCTTGTCGGGCGTCATGGCGGCGGCTTTCCGGAATGCCGCGTAGCCCTGGTTGGCGAGATAGATATCGATGGACGCCGAATTGGGCAATCCGAAGAGGCGCGAAAGCACCCGGGTCTCGAGCGGGCTGGGTTCGTTAAACAGCATGCCCATCTATTTCTTCCTTGGATCGCCCGGCGATCCGTTCCTTGGACCGCCCGGCGGTCCGTTCTTCAGTCCGTCCAACAGCTGGTCCAACTTTTCGGGTGTTACAAAGTGGTGAAAGTCGTAATTGACCTGAATGGCTGGCGCCCAGGAGCAGGCGCCCATGCATTCCACCTCTTCGAGCGAAAACGTCCCGTCGGGCGTGACGCCCTTGTGGCCGACGCCGAGCTTCTTGCAGGCATGCTCGTAGAGCTTGTCGCCATCGTTCAGCAGACAACTGATATTGGTGCAGACCTGCACGTGGTACTTGCCCAACGGCTTGCGGTGGAGCATCGAGTAGTACGACATCACCTCGTTGACCACCAACGTGGTCACGCCGATGCGCTTCGCCACTTCGTCGATCAACTCGTCGGACACGCAGCCGACCTCATCCTGCGCGTACATCAGCATCGGAATCAACGCCGAGCGCTGCCGTCCCGGAGGATAGCTCTTCAGGAGCTTGTCGAACCTGGCTTCCAGTTCTGGAGAAAAAGTCATCGATCCGTGTCGCCCAAAACAAAATCCTCGCTTCCGATGGAAGCGATCACATCCGCGATCAAAGAGCCGACAATCAGGGTCGGCGTGCACTGCAAGTTGCCGAAACTGGGGGTCCGCATGTGGACCCGGTAGGGGTGCGCCGTTCCGTCGCTGACCACGTAATAGCCCAGCTCCCCGCGCGGCGATTCGATCACCTGGTAGACCTCGCCTGCGGGCACGCGGAAGCCTTCGGTCACGATCTTGAAATGATAGATGAGGGCTTCCATTTGGGTCTTCATCTTTTCGCGGTCGGGCAGCACCACGTGCGGGGCGTCGGCCTTCCAAGGCCCGGCCGGCATGCCTTCCAACGCCTGCTTGACGATCCTGGCGCTTTGCCGCATTTCTTCCACGCGCACCTGGTAGCGCGCGAAGACGTCGTTCTCCGTCCGCGTGGGCACTTCGAAATCGAACTTTTCGTAGCTGGTATACGGCTCGTCCTTGCGGGCATCGATCTTCAGACCGGCGGCGCGCAGCATGGGACCGGTGACGCCCAGATCGAGCATGTCTTCCAGGGAAATGAAGCCGACTCCCTTGGTGCGCCCGGTCCAGATGCGGTTATTGGTGAGGAGGCTTTCGTATTCGTCCACCTTGCTCGGGAAAGCGTCGATGAACTTCTTCACGCGCTGCTGCCATCCTCGCGGCGGCTCGAGGGCCAGCCCGCCGATGCGGAAATAGCTGGTCATCATGCGCTGGCCGGAGAACATTTCGAAAATGCGCAGGATGTCTTCGCGCTCGCGGAAGCAGTAGAGGAAGACGCTCATGGCGCCGATATCGATGGCGTGCGTCCCGAGCCACACCAGGTGGCTGTTGAGGCGCGTCAGCTCGGTGAGCATCACGCGCATCCACTGCGCTTGCGGAGGGATTTCCAGGGCGAGCAGTTTTTCCACCGCCAGGCACCAACCCAGGTTATTGGAGAGCGGCGCCAGGTAATCCACGCGATCTGTGAGGGTGACGGCCTGCTGGTAGTTCTTCTGCTCGAATTCCTTCTCGATGCCGGTGTGCAGGAAGCCGATATCCGGCTGGCATTTCATGACGGTCTCACCGTCGAGCTCCAGCAGCAGGCGGAGCACTCCGTGGGTGGACGGGTGCTGCGGCCCCATGTTGAGGACCATGCGGTGCGGACCGGGTTTGGGGGGTTCTTCCGTGACGGCGGTTACCGAGACTCCGGGAATGGCCTGATCGCTCATGCTAAATCCTCGTTCCCGTGACGGGATAATCCTTGCGCAGGGGGTGGCCTTCCCAATCGTCCGGCAGCATGATGCGGCGCAGGTCGGGGTGGTTCAGGAAGTTGATGCCGAAGAGGTCGAAGACCTCACGCTCGTACCAATTGGCGCCGCGCCAGACGGAGGTCACCGATTCGATGGCCGGCTCGTAGCCTTCTATCCGGCACTTCAGGCGGACGCGCTGCTTCTGCTCGACGGAATGCAGGTGGTAGACGACTTCGAAGCGCGGCTCGAGCGGATACCGGTCGACGGCGGTAACGGAGCTGAGACGCACGAACTTCTGGTCGTACTTGAGAAAGCCGCAGATGCTGGCGATCTTGGCGGGGGCAATTTCGAGGGTCAATTCACCGCGGTCGAGCTTGCCCGCGGTAATAGCGTCGGCATCGAACGCTTCCACCGCCGTAGCGATGGCGTTTTGTCGCAAGGTTTCGGATAGCATTTCGAATGGTCTACTATTTTCGCCTGGAATCCGCCCCGGACCAATCCAGTGCGCCCTTTTTCCAGATGTAGAAGAACCCGGAAAGAATCAGGATTACAAAAATCAACATTTCGATAAAGCCGGGCATCAACAGTTCGCGATACACCACCGCCCAAGGGTACAGGAAAATGGCCTCAATATCGAAGACGATGAAGAGCATCGCCACCAGGTAAAATTTCACGCTGAAGCGCTGCCGGGCGTCGCCGGTAGGGACGATACCGGACTCGTAGGGCATGTCCTTGACGCGATTTTTGACACGCTTCCCGAGCAGATACGAGACGGTGAGCAGGCCTGCGGCGAGCAACATGGCTACCAATGCCTGCAACAGGACGGGGAAGTACTCTTCTGTGAGAGTGGTAGGCATTTGGTTTCAGGCTGAAATGGGTCTAAATTTGACTATAGTGGTTCGAAAAGAGGGGTGTCAACAACGTGCCGATGGAGATTGTAGTCAATGGCGAGCGGCGGATGGCTCCGGAGGGCCAGACCATCCTGGGGCTGCTACGGGAATTGGGGCTGGAGCCCACGCGGGTGGCGGTGGAATTCGACCGGAAAATCGTCAAGCAGGCGCTCTGGCCGGAGACAGTGCTGCATGCCGGATCGCAGTTGGAGATCGTACAGTTTGTGGGGGGCGGGTAGGGTGCGGGTGGTCAGACTAATAGACAAATATCGCACCTCTCTGAGGGAACAGGTGCCCAGCGTTCAGGCGCCAAGCGCTACGACGCACGAAGCTATCGCCGAACTTGAGGCGGGAAAGGGCAAACGGTGCGCCAGTGTGGCGGCGCTGCTGTCGGAGCTAAAGTCGGACGAAGCTGACCGCAACCGGAATCGCGGCTAGCCTTGAGGGCTTCCGCTGTTTAGCGGGGTGTAAGCGCGCCAAGGTTGACGATCGCATTTCCTTTTTGCCGATCGCCCCAACACCGTGCAGCGCCTTCACCATTTCACGAATGGCGGAGAGCGCATCGGATCGGGAATTCCTACTCTTGGATGTTACGCGAACGTTTCACGTTGTTATCGCCGGCTACAACAGTGTATGAAGTCTCGCCGTACTTCCCGAAGCGCCCTCGCGAAGCACGATAATGTGTTCCGGCTCGGATGCGAACCAGGCAAAGGAATTCCACGCCAATTCGGCCACGGTCTTTCGAAACGCGGGGCGGCTTCGATCCATGTATGCAGTTACAAAAGCAACACTGTCATCGGCAAAACCTGCCGCTCGGGTGATCTGCAGAAACGCGCTCTTTCGATGCGCATTGATAGGACCATCGCTCGCGACCACCTCCACGAAAACGAGAAGCGGCGTTTTCGGACCCAGGTCGACAAGAAGAATATCGGGCAAGTACCGATCCGCGGGAATATCGAGGCCGATCTCGCGGGCGAGTTCCTCGTCTCGTCGGACGACTTTGTTTCCGCTCTCGCTGAGGAAAATGACGCCGGGGTTTTCAAGGAAACGAGCGGAGAAAGTCTCCAACACGGCTTTGGCTATTGTGGAACTTGGCCCCTGAGCCAACCTCCTGGTCTCGCCGTTCGGAAACGTGACCATCACGCCCGCAGTGCTGGCGATGGCACCCGTACTCGCCAACCGGATGCGCGCCAAAGCGCCCTTGGAGAGATTTTCGTTCTGCCAACTAGCGACGGCTTCGGCGAGGGCCTGCCCGCTCAGGTTTGGTTCGAAAAGGGCGGCGAAAGACGCCTTCAGGGAATATCTAGGCGCGGCCGAAGTAGTGGGCAGACCCGGCCTTACCATGGCGGCGCCGATTCGAACCAGGCCCTCGCGCAGGGTTTCGTCGCGAATTGGCTCGCGAGTATCGACGGCATACCAACGGCCTGGGATGTCCCCCTCCTTGCGTAGCGACCCTTCGGCCCAAGCTGCGCGCGAAGCGTCGTCGGTCCTCGCGGCTTGCGCGTCGGTCATGCGCGTGACCTGATTAGGGCGCAAAAATGCCCGATCCTCAATCGCCCCGATGTAGAGCATCACGTATATCGTCTTGGCGGCTATTTCCCGCGTGCAGTAGCCGCGATTCGCAGTACCTTCGGGAAAGATGTCGCCAAGACGCTGCTGGATGCCGGCGACTGCAAGCAATTGCGGAAGAGGCACTATCGCGCACCCACTGAGAGGGAGAAAAAAACACCGCGGCTGATTTCCTCGATGTCTTCTTGGCTACCCCCCTTTGCTACCAGGTCTGCAAGCGGCCCGAGGGAATCCGGCGGCGGCAATGGCAGGGCCTCCAGTTCGTAAGCCGAGACGGCAACGCTACCGCTGAGACAACGGAATGCCCGGTCGACGATGGCAGTGTTCAGGAAGGCGGTGAGCACTCTCGGAGCTACGGGAGGCGAGCCGTTTTTCGGCTTGATCATGTTCAAATGATTCTCGATCACGACAGCTCCGTGGCTCGAAAGGAATCGCTTCGGTAGCTCGGCCGCAATCAGGCGGCGATTCTGTTCCTTGGCAGTAGTGCGCTGCAAAAGAACGCACGGCTTGCGCGAAATCAGCCATTCGTCACCCGGTCCCGGCCTGAAATAGGGTTCGTGGTTCTTCTTGTCGGCGCGGAATACGAAAGTTCCATCGGCAGTGACACACTCAGCCCAGATCAACGGCAGCGCCCCTTGGGAACTTGTCCGTGCGAGTTGGCTCTTGTGGCGATTCCAGACCAGCGGGCCAGTGCTCACCTCGTAGCCATAATCGCTTAGCCGGTGCGGCATTCGCTGCAGTATCTTGATCAGATCCTGCTGATCGCTGGAGCGTGGAATCAGCCATGGCGCTCCGGGAGGCTCACTCAGCCGGAATGTCCCGGCGGGTTCGGCTTGGAATTCGTCGTATCCCGTGGGAGTAATGAAGTGGACTGTGCCCAGTTCGCTCCTTCCTGCGCGGCGGTATGTTGCAAGAAGGGTCTCCTGCAGCGCATCGTCGAAAACGCCCTCGCGGTGCGAGACGAAATCCAGATTAAGCGGTCGAGCTTCCGTCGCTAGCAACCTGCGTAGCGATTTGAAATATTCGCCGGCCAAGAAACTGGTGGGCGTGACGTAGGCGATCACTCCGCCGGGACGCGTCAGCCGAACCGCGGCGTCCGTAAACAGGCCATATAAATTGGCATGGCCATATAGGCTCCTGCGAAAACGGGTCCTGACTTCGGGACTGAGCGTCACTCTCCCAAACGGAGGATTACCGACTACCAGGTCGTATTCGCCCTCGGAGTGTTCCGCAAGCAAGCTGTTACAGACCCTAACCAAGGTAGGCAGCCTCTCGCCCGCAACTCGACAGAGACCCATCAACGAAGATTCCAGAAATACCTGCGACGTCCAAGCGGCAAACGGGTCGAGTTCGAATCCGCTGATTCGATCGGCGATTGCTTTTACCAATTCGCGGGCTGCGAGATGTTGATTCTCAGCCACGACCTTGAGAGCTAGCGGCGCGAGAAATGCGCCGCCGCCGCACGCGGGATCGACCGCCTTGGCAGTCCGCCAATCCACCCCGGCCAAAGTTGCCATATCGAGGAGGCGCCGGGCCAACCCGGGAGGGGTATAGTAAACACCGAGCCGGGAACGCGTCTGCTCGGGAATCATGGCGGTGTAGGTGCTGCCGATCAGATAGCTCGCAAGGACCGGTTCTAATCCGGCAGCTGCCTCTCCCATCTCTGCGGCCAGCGCCCGCATCCCGCCATCGAGTAATTCGTCCGGAGATGCCCACAGTGTACTCTCTAGTTCCCAGATGTCACGGTAGGGGCGCTGGATGGCGAGCCAGTAGGCTGCGATCACATGCGCACAGAACAGGCGCGCTTGGGCCAGCCGTCCCTCGTCGTTAAAGGCTGAAGCAAAGGCGCGCGCCGAAAATTTGCCCGCAGCCAGAATCTTGGCCGGGTCTGAGCACTCGCCTGGAAACAGCCACCGCTCCACACCAACGGCTTGATTCCCCACGGCCGGCGCGGCAGTCCGGTCCTTCCCCGAACGGCGATGGACTATAGGCGACGCGGAACCGGATATCGCCGCCTGGAATTGCGCTTCTCTCGATCTTGCCAGGGAGCTTTTCATCGTCATTCTTGGGGCCCTTCAAAATCTTATCGGCCGCGAATGCTCACCTCTGAGTGTCCATCAGTTGGTCTCCGGATCGCAAACGGCGGCTGGGGCGGTTTCAGCCCAGATTCATGAGCGCAATACGGGAGCCACCGCACCGGCAGGGCCGCGCATGGTTCCAATCACGCATCACTGCCCCTTTAGGAGCAACTCCGCATTCAGCGCCCCGGCGGGCGTTTCTTCGTGCTTGAACATCAAATAGAGATCGCGGCCTGTCGCCAGCAGCTCCTGCGATCGGGCGCGGATGGCCGCGACATCGTCGGCCGAATATTCGGGCTTGCGCAGGCGGTAGTAGACGAAATCGGCAGTGATCACTTCCGGCACTTCGAGCCGTTCGCTCTCCGCCACGCACAAGGAAACATTGCGTCCCCGGAGTTCGTCGTAGACCGGCTCGGCGAGCCACGAGGTGTGGCGGAATTCAAAAGCGTAACGCAGATCGGCCGGCAGCAGTTGCAGATAATCGTGCAGCAGCGCCACGTCGCACTTCAGGGTCGGGCCCAATTGAAACAGGATCGGCCCCAGCCTGCGCGCGGTGCGCAGCGGGTCGATCATTTTCAGAAACAGCTCGGTGGCCTGCTGCGCGTTCTTCAGGCGGAGAATGTGGGTGATGCGCTGGTTCGCCTTCACGGCGAAGACAAAGCCGGGCGGCGTGGCTTCCACCCAGCTCTGCAGTGTGGAAGCCGACGGCAGCCGGCGGAAGGTGTAATTGATCTCGACCGAATTGAGCCGTTCGGCGTAGTGCTTCAGGAACTGCTTGGACGGCAGCTTGGCCGGATAGAAGCCCGGCTTCCACGCCGGGTATGCAAAGCCGGATGTGCCGGCATACAACGTCGCCATGGCTTATCATTATCTCTGGTTGGAGATCCGTTACGGATCTCTGGATCTCTGGATCTCTGGTCGGAGATCCTCGGATCTTGGATTCGAAAGGCCTCTGAATGCTCCATATCCTTGTGGTGTGGCTGGTGAGCGCGCTGGCGCTGTGGCTGGTGGCGCAAATCGTCCCTGGAATCGAAGTCCGCGACTTTTGGGCGGCTCTGCTTGCCACCATCGTGATCGCCATTGTGAATGCGCTCGTCGGACCGGTTCTGCGATTCTTCGCGTGGCCGCTCACCGTGCTGACGCTTGGGCTGTTCAAGCTCGTGATCAACGCCATTCTGCTCAAGCTGGCGTCGATGTTTTCGCCGGGCTTCCGGGTTCGTGGGTTCCTAGATGCCATTCTGGGCGCACTGCTCCTGACCGTCCTCGAGTATGTGCTTCGCCGGCTGGTGTTCTAGTGCTTGCGCCATCCACTCCCGCGGAACTGGCGCAAGCCCTGAGCGAGGCCGCTGCGCAGAAGCGCACCATCGCGCTCGAAGGCAAGTCCAGCAAGCGCCTGATGGCCGGACCGCGGGAACTGGCCGATGTCGAAATCACCACCTGCGCTCTGCGGGCCGTCGTCCAGTATGAGCCTTACGACCTCACCATCAGCGTGCAGGCCGGATTGCCGTGGTTCGAGTTCACCACGCTGGTCGCCAAGAATCGCCAGATGGTGCCGCTCGATCCGCCGTTTGCCGCGACGGCGACCGTCGGCGGGGTAATCGCGGCCAATTCGAGCGGACCGCGCCGGCGCCTCTATGGCACGGCGCGCGACCTCGTGATCGGCATGACCTTCGCCACACTCGAAGGAAAGCTCGTGGAGACCGGCGGCATGGTGGTGAAAAACGTGGCCGGGTTGGACATGGCCAAGCTGATGATCGGTTCGTTCGGCACGCTGGCGGCCATTGCGGTAGTGAATTTCAAGCTTCTGCCCATGCCCGAAGCGGAGCGGAGCTTCCTGTTGCCGTATCGCTCGGCAGCGGAGGCGGTAGCCATCCGCGATGGTATCCTGGCAAGCCCGCTACAGCCCTCGGCGGTGGATTTATTGAATCCCGCGGCGGCCGCGTCGTTCGGCGGCAGCGAATGGCTGCTGGCGGTGCGAACGTCCGGGAGCTCAGTCGCGATTCGCCGCAATGAGGCGGAAATCGCGCACGTCGCAGGCCGCCTGGCGGTGGAGACCGAGTGCCCCGAGACCTTCTGGCCCGAGGTGAGGAACTTCACGCCCGAATTCTTGAATCGCCGGCCCGATGGCGCGGTGGTCCGCGTCTCGTGTACGCTGAAGGATCTTCCGGCGGTCATGGAATCGTTCCCGGGCCCGGCCGTAGCGCGCGCCGCTTCCGGCGTCTGCTATGGTTATTTCGACCAGGCTGAGGATACCGCCGGATGGTTCGCCGGCGCCAGCGGGCTGGGATGGAAAGCCGTCATCGAATTCGCGCCGGAAGCGCGCAAGCGTACACTCGAATTGTGGCCGTCGCCGGGCGGCGACTTTGAACTTATGCGGCGGATCAAAGCGCTGTTCGATCCGTCCAATTTATTGAACCGTGGCCGACTCTATCGCCGTATCTGACACAATCCGCGCCGGACCGAAGCAGTTCGACCTCGATCGCTGTGTGCATTGCGGCCTGTGTCTGAACGCCTGCCCCACGTATCGCGCGCTGGGGCTGGAGATGGATTCGCCGCGCGGACGCGTTTACCAGATGGTGCAGGTGTCGAACGGCGCGCCGATTACGCCATCGTATGAGGAGCATATCGGGCTGTGCCTGGCTTGCCGCGGGTGCGAATCGGCCTGCCCGTCGGGCGTGCCGTATGGGCGGATGGTGGAGGACGCGCGCTGCCAGATCGAGGCACAGACGAAGCGCGGGCGCGTTGCCACATGGGTTCGCGATTTAATTTTCCGGAAGCTGCTCGTGTCGCGTCGCGCGCTGACAGCTGCGGGCGCGGCGCTGTATCTCTCGGAGAAAATCGGGCTGAAGGGTTTCATGCGCCTGCTGGGCTTCTGCCACTTGGGCGGCAGCTTGTGCGAGATCGCGCAACTGGCGCCGTCGGCCGAGCCGCCGTTCTTCTTCAGCCAGATCGGCAGGACGTTCCCGGCGGAGGGCGAGCGGCGGCATCGCGTGGCGTTCCTCGCGGGCTGCATCGCCAACGTGAGCTTCGCGCGATTGAACGAGGCGACGGTGCGCGTGCTGCAAAAGAACGGCTGCGAGGTGGCGATTCCCGCCGGTCAGGGTTGCTGCGGCGCGCTGCATCTGCACAGCGGCTTGCGCGACGATGCCCGGGAGCTGGCGCGGCGCAATATCGATGCGCTGGAAAAAGGCGGCTATGACGCGATCGTCACGAACGCGGCGGGCTGCGGATCGACGCTGAAGGAGTACGGCGAACTGCTGGCGGACGATCCGCAATATTCCGCCAAGGCGCACGCGTTCGCGTCACAGATGCGCGACGTAACGGAGTTCCTGGCGGGAATCGAACTGAATCGCGAGATGACGCCGGTGAACGCCGTGGTCACCTACCAGGATTCGTGCCACCTGGCGCACGGACAGCGCGTGCGCACGGCGCCGCGCAGTCTGCTGAGGGCGATCCCGGGCGTCGAATTCCGCGAGATGCGCGGCGCGGACATCTGCTGCGGTAGCGCGGGGATTTACAACGTGGTGCAGAATGAGATGTCGATGCAGGTGCTGGCGTCGAAGATGAAGCAAGTGAACACCACGGGCGCGAGCATTGTGGCGACGGCCAACCCCGGGTGTATGTTGCAGATCGAGGCGGGAGTTCGCATGCATGGCAAGGGGCAGAAGGTGATGCATGTGGTGGAGTTGCTGGATCGGGCGTACAGTGGGGGCCGCTAGTTACGCGGCCTTCACGGTCAGCTTTACTCCAACGCGCTTCTGGAGAACCAGGAGAATTGCGAAGAAGTTGACCGTGTTGGGATTGCCGTTCGGCCCGAGCATCCGATGGAGACTCTTGCTAGGTTTCCGGAGTTCGGCAGCCAATCGTTCGAAGCCGATGGTCGCGTTGATAACGTCGCGTAAAACCAATTTGCCGGTAACTTCATCACCGCCGAGGTAGGCATTCACTGCTTCCGTCAGCATTGCCTTGCGAAACGCCCCGTCCCGTTGCGCGCGTTTGTATACCGTCTCCCGAAACGATTTGGTCAGTGCCACTGATTACGCTCCTTTACGACGCTTGTATTCCACGCACGCTGCCTTCGCTGCCACAATAGCAGCAGCTTGCCGTTTCTTCGTGCTGCCGCCCAAGAGGATCACGGCTTGTTCGCCGTCTTTGCCGAAGTAGACGCGATACCCTGGACCGAAATCCACCTTCAACTCGAAGACGCCAGAACCGACCCCCTCTACATTCGAGAAATTCCCCTGGCCGAGCCGCATCAGCCCAACGGTCACGCGAGCAGCCGCGATGGCATTCAAACCATCAAACCAGCGCGCAAAGGCAGAACGGCTGGAGACGTCCAGGAATTCCTGGATCCCCGATTTCCCGCACGCTCTTAAAGTAACATATGCGTTACCATAAGGAGTACGGGTGTTGAACTGCTCGATCCGACGTACGGAGGACGATGAAGATTTCGGTAGAGGTTGACGATGAAGTCTACGCTCGGGCGCGTCGCTGTGCGGAGGCGCTCGGGACGACCGTCGAGGAACTGGTTCGGTTGTGTCTGGTTCGAGTGGTGGATGGGAATTCAAACGCCGAGGAGTTCGAGCGCCTCTCGAAATTGGCCAACGGCGACTCCCGCGGGTGGAAGTTCAATCGCGAAGAAGTCCACGAGCGGATATGACTCAGCGAGCGTTTCGACAAAGTGCCTCAGTCCTTATCCGCCTTCTGCCGAATGAACGACTCCGCCAAAGGGAAGATCGATGCCGGGAGGCTGCCATCGTCTACCGACACCATTACATGAATGAACTGCTCGGTGTCCGTTAGGAGGGCCGCTTCGAGCTGGTACGTCTTGGAATCTAATGGGGCCTCATAATATTGCCCATCGTGCAATTCAGAAGCTAAACGCCTCCACGGCAGGGCCGACCAACGCTTCACTTCGGAATCGAGGACTTTCCGCCACTCATCTCGACGACCCATATTCTCCTATTGTGCACGGCTGGTTATGGTTGGATCGACCCCCGCAACCCGCTCCTGATCCTTATATTGCAATTGATACAGCTTCCAGTAAATCCCCCGCAGCGCCAATAATTCCTGGTGCGTCCCGATTTCCCGCAGCTTGCCCTTGTGCATCACCAGAATGCGGTCCGCGCGCTGGATGGTCGACAGGCGGTGCGCGATCACGATCGACGTGCGGCCTTCCACCATGCGGACCAGGGCGGCGCGCACGCGGAATTCCGTGTCGGTATCGACGCTCGAAGTCGCCTCGTCCAAAATCAGGTAGCGGGGATTATGGGCCAGCGCGCGGGCGAAGCTGATTAATTGCTTTTGGCCGGTGGAGAGTCCACTGCCGCGCTCGCGGATCGAGTGATCGAATCCATCGGGCAGTGCGCGGATGAATTCCAATACGTTCACCTGGCCGGCGGCCGATTCGATATCTTCGTCGCGGACGCGCTCGGTGCCGAGGCGGATGTTGTCGCCGATCGTGCCGGTGAACAGGAACGGGTCCTGCAATACCACGCCGAACTGGCGGCGGAGATCCAGGGGATCGAGCTCCTTAATGTCGATGCCGCCTACGCGGATGGCGCCTTTCTGGACGTCATAGAAGCGCAGCAACAGCGCTGTGAGTGTGGTCTTCCCCGCGCCGGTGTGGCCCACCACCGCGATGGTTTCGCCGGGCGCGATGGTGAAGCTCACGTCGCGGAGCACCCAATCTTCGTCGTGATAGGCGAACCAGACGTGGTCGAATTCGATGGCCGCGATGGCGGTGGGGGTGGGCTGCGGCTGGCTTGGCGGCAGAATCGTGGCTGGCGTATCGAGCAGTTTGAAAATGCGTTCGGAGGACGCCATGGCGCCTTGCAGGATGTTGTACTTCTCGCTGAGATCCTGAATCGGGCGGAAGAAGCGCAGGCCGTATTGCAGGAAGGCGACGACGATTCCCATCGACAGCTTGCCGCCTTCGATACGCAATCCGCCATAAGTGAGGATCGCGGCGAGCGAGAGCATGGAGATGAACTCCACCACCGGGTAGAACCAACCGTACGCCGTGATCGCATCCTTATAAGCGTCCATGTGGTCGCGATTGATGCGGTCGAACTCGCGCCCGCTGCGCTGTTCGCGATTGAAGAGCTGCAGCACCACGATTCCGGTGATGTGCTCCTGCAGGTAGGCGTTGATTTTGGCGATGGCCACGCGGATGCGCCGGTAGCTCTGCTGCACGGTGCGGCGGAAGATCAAGGTGGCGCCGATCACTATCGGCATGGCAGCCATCAGGATGCCGGTGAGCAGCGGGCTCATGCGGTACATGATGGCGATGATGAAGCCGAGCACCATCAGATCGCCCAGGATGGTCACCAGGCCGGATGCGAACAGGTCGTTGAGCACGTCGACGTCGGTGGTCACGCGGGTTACCAGGCGGCCCACGGGATTGCGGTCGTAGAAGGCGAGATCGAGCCCTTGCAGGTGCTCCATGAGCTGCTTGCGGAGGTCGAACATGGCGAGCTGGCCGGTCTTCTGCATGAGGTAGGTCTGGGCGAACTCGCTGAGGAAAGTCGCCAGCAGCACGGCGAAGTAGAGCAAGGCGATGCGCGTGAGCCCCGCCCAGGGGTCGGAGGGCAGCCAGGCGTCGATGGGAGTGTGGAGCGGGCGGGCCTCGGGCCGGATGTACTTGTCGACCGCCAGGCGGGTGAGCAGGGGGTTCATTACCTGCAGGATGGATTGCGCCAGCAGGAACAATACGGAAAAAGAGATGAGGGCGGTATAGGGCCGCATGTAGCCCAGCAACCGGCGCATCAGGCGGGCGTCATAAGCTTTGCCGAGGAC